>Ga0123357_10012719_pt1 | contig 10871 bp, 10 predicted proteins | sample TergutEmb28metaG_FD_89873 | JGI IMG/M metagenome (GOLD analysis project Ga0123357, IMG submission 89873) | Embiratermes neotenicus P4 segment gut microbial communities from Petit-Saut dam, French Guiana - Emb289 P4 | ecosystem: Host-associated > Arthropoda: Insects > Digestive system > Gut ... | reverse complement strand
GCTGGCGGCGAGCTTCTCGAGCAAATCCATGACTTCGCCGGAGCGCCGCGGCATCCACAACAGCGTGCCGGACTCGGGCACGAATTTTTTCCACTCGACGAGAAAATCCGGCTTGTTCGAGGCGACGATGACGCGCCCGCCGACGCCCGCGGCATTCACCAGCGCGGCGAGTTTCGCGAAGTCCACTTTCTTGATGTCCATGTAGAGACGCAGGCCCGGATGCGCCGCCATGTAGCCGAGGACGTCGCTCATTTTCGGAACGCGGCGCCCCTTGAAGGCGTCGCCTTTCCACGCGCCGACATCGAGGGTTTGCAAAAATTCCCAGGTGCTTTTCTCAACCGAGCTTTTCCTGAGTCCGTCACCGGCATCCTTGATGAGACGCGAGAAATCGGCGTCGTGGAAAGTGACGATCACGCCGTCCTTCGTGACGCGAATGTCCGCCTCCGGAATGGTGCCCAGCGACCAGCCCAGATCGAAAGCCTCAAGCGTGCCCTCCTCGGCGAGATCGCCCGCGCCGCGATGCGCCTGGACAACGAAATCCTTGAGCGCGACATGGTCGGTTGCGTTCCACGCGCACGCAGGCGGCACGGGGCCACCGGCGTCGTGGGCGGCGGGCGCGGCGGGCGCGGGCGCGAGGTTTTGCGCCGCGAGCGCGGGCGCGAAAATCAAGAGCGAGGCGAACGCCGGCAAGGCGGCGGCGAGACGGAGTTTCGTGGTGTTCATTGTGTTCAACGTGTTCATCGTATTCAGCGTATTCATCGTGTTCGTCGTGCTCATTGTGTTTTCTTTTTTGTTTTTGACTTCGCGGAAGCCGGCTTGGTGGCGGCGGCGAGCAACGCGCGCGCGCCTGGCTCGTCGATGACAAGCCCCTTGAGAAAACCGCCCGCGACGGCCGCCATGATGGCCTCGGAACGATCCGTCCCCGCCACCACGCCGATGACCCTGGGGATTTTGGCGAGCTGCCTGAGATCGATGCTCATCACGCAATCGCGCCAAGGCGTGTCGCACTCCCTGCCCGCCGCGTTGAAAAACCGCCCGCACACCTCGCCGACCGCGCCGGCGCCCTTCAAGGCGGCGACATCCTTTTCCTTGAGCGCGCCCCGCTCGATGAACATGGAATTGTCGAGCGAGCCGATGCCAACGATGGCGAGGTCGGCGCCGTTGAGATGGTCGTTGACAACGCCCACCTGCTCGAGCGCGAGCAGCGCGTCGCGCATTTTTTTCCGGTGGACGAACGCCGGCGTGTTCATCGCGATGAACTTGCCGCCGAGCCGCCGCGCGAGCGCGCGCCCGACCTCCTGCGCGTCGATGGAATTGATGTTGGAATCGACGCTGCCCATGGTCTGGACGACGACGGGATGTTTGTCCGCAGACTCCGGCATGCCCGAAACGAGTGCGTGAATCGCGCGCCCGCCGCTGATGGCGATGGTGCTTTCCGGCTGGATGAGCGAGGCGAAGGCGCCGGCGGCGAACAAGCCGATGCTCTTGCGCAAATCCTCCGGCGGCAGCCCCTCGGAAATCTTGATGACGATGACATCCTGGAACCCGAGCCTTGCGCGCAAGCGCGCCTCGAGATCGAGGTCGCGCGGCTGGTAATCGGCGACGGAGACGCGCACGATGCCGCGTTCGCGCGCCAGGGCGAGCAGGCGCGAGACCTTGGCCTGGGAGACCTTGGCGAACTTGGCGACATCGCCCTGGCCAAGCCCCTCCACATGGTAGAGGCGGGCGGCGAGGTGGATTTGCTCATCTGAATATTTATTCTGCATACTTATCTGAAGATTATCGTCCCCAACCAAGTGTCAACGAAAAAAACGAAAAAAAACGGGCTGCCCGGATTTTGACGCCGCGGCGCGCTTGTGGCGCGGCGCTCCCGCGCCGCTTTTCAACGGTTTCCCTGCCTTTCAACACGCCATGCCAAGGCGCGGAAGGCCGCCGCGCTCCAAGGCTTCGGACTCAATGGCCGAGTTTTGTGTAGTCGAGTATCGAATGGCTGATGCGCCCCGCCTCCAGCGCGGCGCGGTCGGTCAGCGGGCCGCCAGGCGGGTCGACAGGCTCGCCGAGCGTGAACACGAAACGGTGCGAGCCGTCGCCGGCTTGCGGGCCGAAAATGCCCGGCACAACCACGCGCGAGGGAACCGTGCGCACCATTTCGGTTTCCGCGCGGCAGGGGCTGGGGAAGTTGATGTTGTGAACCGTGAAGTCGCGCGGCTTCGCGGCGGCGACCAGGCGCGGGATTATTTTCGCGGCGTGCGCGGCGGAGTGGCGCAGCGTTTCCGTCACCTCGGCGGGGATGGGCGAGCCGGGGGTTTTGATTTTGTCGAATGTCTCGAAGCTGAGGTCTTGCGAGAGCGCGATGGCGGGCAGGCCGTGCAACGCGCCTTCCCACGCGCCGGCGATTGTGCCGCTCGCCAGGATGAAACCGAGCGAGGCGTTGAGGCCCACGTTGATGCCGCTGACGACGGCGTCGGGCCATTCGGGGAGGATGTGCGCGAGGGCGATGTTCACGCAGTCGCTGGGCGTGCCGTCGGTCGTCCAAGTGGGGCAGCCGAAGCCGCGGTCGACGGTTTCGACAACGACCGCGCGGTGGCGTGATTTCGACGCGCCGACCCAGCTTTGCTCGGTTTTCGGCGCGACGATGTGGAGTTCGTGTCCCGCGTCGCGCAGCGCGCGCACGAGCACGTGCAGGAACGGGCAATCAAGACTGTCGTCGTTGGTGAGAAGAAGGCGCATGGTGAAAAAGTGGCGAGAAGTGAAAAGCGAGCGTGAAGCCGTGAAAAGACAGAAAAACCAAAACCGCGCCGCCGCCCCGTCAAAACACGCCGCGCACGCCGGCACACGTCGCCACACGCGGCCAGTAATTCCGCATTTTGGGATTTGGAATTTTCCGAATTTTGCGCAAAAACACGATTCTCCAAAACGCTTCCCGATGGACTTCACCGCCAAACTCAACACCTACGTCACCCTCGCCGAGCAAGGCATCGAGGCGCAACTGCCCGCCGCCGGCACGCGGCCGGCGCGCCTGCACGAGGCCATGCGCTATTCCATGCAGGCCGGCGGCAAACGCCTCCGCCCCGTGCTGCTGCTCGCCGCCGCCGACTTGCGCGGCAATCCGCTTCACGACCCGCTCCCCGCCGCCGTCGCCATCGAATGCGTCCACACCTACTCGCTCATCCACGACGATTTGCCGTGCATGGACAACGACGACTTGCGTCGCGGACGCCCCACCGCGCACCGCCGTTACGACGAGGCCACCGCGTTGCTCGCCGGCGACGCGCTGCTCACGCACGCTTTCCTGCTGCTCTCCACGCATTACTCCGCCAATCCCGAACTCGCGCGCGCGCTTGTCAGCGAACTCGCCTCCGCCGCCGGCAGCGAACGCCTCATCGGTGGCCAGATGGAAGACTTGCTCGCGGAGCACGATAACGCGGGCGTCCCGCCTGCAGGCGGGACGCCCGCGCTCCCCGCGCAACTCGAATACATCCACCTCAACAAAACCGCCGCGATGATCACCGCCGCGCTCGCGATGGGCGGGCTTTGCGGCGGGCTGCTCTCCGGCGGCGAACTCGACGGCTTGCGCGCGCTCGGTCGCGAACTCGGCCTCGCCTTCCAAATCGTTGACGACATCCTCGACGCCACCGCCGACAGCGCGACGCTCGGCAAAACCCCCGGCAAGGACGCCCGCTCAGGCAAGGCCACCTACGTGAGCCTCCACGGAATCGAAGGCGCGCGCCGGCACGCCGCCGCTCGCACGCAGGCCGCGCTCGACGCGCTCAAGCAACTGCCCGGCGACACCGGTTTCCTGCGCCAGCTCGTCGCGATGATGCTCGAGCGGAAAAACTGAAAGCAGGCGAAGGCAGGGAACCAACCGCCGCCGCGCGTTTCTTTTTCTTCAACATTATCTCCAACACTCGAAATCCATGAAACACTTGAGACACTTGAGACATTTGACGGCAACACTGGCGGCGGCCTGCGGGCTGCTCCTTCTTGGCGCGTGCGCGAATCATCCGACGACGCCTCCCCCGCCCAAAGCGGTGACGGTCACGGCGACCGCCGGCTCCAACGCGACCTTCGTGACCCTGCGCGCGGGCGACACGTTGAAAATCGTGTTGAACGGCAATCCGCCGCAAGGCGGCTACGCCTGGGTGAACGCGGGCATCGCCGACTCGGTTGTCGAGCAGCAAGGCGCGGCGGTGTTCGCGCCCGAGACGCAGCCGGGCGGCGCGGACACGGTGACGTTCACCTTTGTCGCGAAACGCGCGGGCGCGCAGATGCTGAACCTGGCGTATCGCCGGTTGAACGACCGCGCCACGCCGCTTGAAAAAACCTACGGTGTGTCGGTCGTCGTGCGCGAATAAAAGCAAGCTCGCGCAGCACGAGTGAAATTGAGCGCGCGAGACTTTTCATCGGGAGCGCGGCCAGCCTTGGCCGCGAAAATCATGCGCGCAATTTGGCGCGTTCATTTCGCGGCCAAGGCTGGCCGCGTTCCCAAGGGCGACGCGGCGGCGCGGGTGAGCCGGTCGTTGATGGCGGCGGCGAGGCCGTCGGTGGCGCCGGTCGCGCGGACAAGCTCGACGTGGATTTTTTTCCAGCGGCGTTTGTCGCTGGAGTTGCTGCCGGAATCGAGCCGGCGCAGCGCGGCGAAGAGGTTGCGGGCGATGTCGCGCGGGGAGCCGGTTTTGGAGAGGGGGAAAATGTTTTTGCCGGAGCGGGAAATGGTGAGCACGGCTTCGTCTCGCGGAATGGTCGCGATGACTTCCGCCGTCAGCGCGCCGGGCGCGTGCAGCGCGACCGGCGTGCGCGGGCTGTAATGTTTGGCGAGCATTCCAGGCGCGATGGCGGCGTCCGGCGTCCGGAGTCCGGCGTCCCGTTTTTTTCCAGCCGCGCGCACACCGAGCACGCGGGCGATTTCCCCCGCGCTGATTTTGCCGGGCCGCAAAATCGCGGGGTGGCGCGGGTCGCGCAGGTCGACGATGGTGGATTCGAGGCCGATGGCGCATTCGCCGCCGTCGAGGATGTGGCGGATTTTTTTGCCGAGGCCGTCGCGCACGTGCGCGGCGCGCGTGGGGCTGATGTAGCCAAACGGGTTCGCGCTCGGCGCGGCGAGCGGCAGCGCGCATTTTTTGAGGAGCGCGCGGAAGAGCGGGTGCGCGGGCATGCGGATGGCCACGCTCGGCAGGCCGGAGGTTGCGATATCGGGCACGGCGTTTTTTTTGGGGAGCACAATCGTGAGCGGGCCGGGCCAGAAGGCGCGGGCGAGTTTTTCGGCGGCGGGGTTTCGGTGCGCGAGCAGGTCGAGTTGCGCGAGGTCGTGGATGTGCGCGATGAGGGGGTCGTTGGCGGGGCGGCCTTTGGCGCGGAAGATGGCGGCGCAGGCGGCGGCGGAGAGGGCGTTGGCGGCGAGGCCGTAGACGGTTTCGGTGGGCACGGCGACGAGTTCGCCGCGGCGCAACGCGCGCGCGAGCACGGCGATGTTGCGCGGCGTGCCGCGATAGACGCGGGCGGCGCGCTGGCGACTGGCGGGCGCGGCGGCGGCTGCTGCGGCGGCGGCGGTGTGCGGGCGGCGGGTCATGTGGAATAAAAAAGGCCGGAAAGTTCCGGCCTTGTCAAAATATGCGCGATGCAACTGCGCGCGCCTCACGGGGCGAGGAGCATGTTGCGGGAGCGCTTGATGGTGCTCGTCACGCGGCGTTGCTGCTTGGAGGTCAGGTGCGTGTATTTGCGGGGGAGGATTTTGCCTGTGTCGGTCACGTAGCGGTTCATCAGTTGGGGCGCGGTGAAGGGGAACTTCTCCGGCGTCAGGCTTTGTTGCTGTGGTTGTTCGGGCGTTTGCTGTTCTGGCGTGGTCATGTGAAAAAGGCGCAAAGGAAAAGGGGCGGCGCGCGGGCTGTCAACAGGTGTTTTTCAGGTGCGTTCCACGCGGCGCAAGAGCCAGACGCCGGCGGCGATGAAAACGATGTTCGGCAGCCAGATCAAAATCTCGGGGTGCAGGTCGGGGCGGTGGTCGAGCCAGCCTATCGCCGTCGATGAGATGTAATAGGCGACCACCAGCAGCGCGGCCAGGCCAAAGTTCGCCGAGGATTCCTTGCGTTGCGCGCGGATGCCGAGCGGTATCGCCACAAACACAAACGCCAGCGCCGCCAGCGCGAAGGTCAGTTTTTCCTGCAACACGTAGGTCACTTTCAGTCGCGCCACGGGGTCGGCGTTTGTTTCGGCGAGGAGTTGTTTTCTGGCAAGAAGCTGGGGGAGCGTGAGCCATTGGATTTTCTGGCTCATGTCGCGCTGGCCGAGCACTCCGGTGATGGGTATCACCACTTTGCGGTCGCCTTCGATTTTGGGAATCGCGCCTTTCTGCACGGGTTTTTCAGGGTCGGCGGGCTCGCGCCTTTCCCATGTGCCGATTTTTGGCAGAAGCGTCACGGAGCCGGCGGCATCGTCAAACTCGGCCGTGGCGGAATCCGCGTGGACGATGTTCGTGGCGCGTTGTTGTTTGTCGAGAAACCAGACCCAGAGGTTGTGATAAACGGCGCCTTCGCCGCTGTCGGTGGCGCTGTCGAAAAAAACGACATAGCCAGGGATGTCGCGGATGAAGGTTTTGGGGACGAAAAAGTTGTGCGCGCTTTCGCGAATGGCCTCGTCCAGCTTGATGTGATACTCGACCCGCGCCCGCGGCATGAGGTAGAAGTTGATGTGGAGCGCGGCAATCACGCCGAGGATGGCGAGGGTGAAGACGGGGCGCGCGATTTGCAGGATGCTCCGGCCCGCGGTGCGCATGGCGGTGATTTCGTTGTCCGCCGAGAGGCGTCCGAAGACGAGGAGCACTCCGAGGAGGAGGCCGGCGGGCACGGCATACATGGCGACATACTCGGCCATCCACCAGCAGAGTTGCAAAAAAATGCGGACGGGCAAACGACCGTCGAGCATGTAGCCGAGGACGTCGCGAAGCATGTTGGCCGCGCCGAAGATGAAGCCGATGAACAGCATCGCGATCACGGCGGAACCGGCGACCGAGAAAAATACGTAGCGATGCAAAATTTTGAACATGCGTGTGAACGTGCGAACGAGTGAACGCGCGATAAGCGCGCCCATGACGATGTTTTGCGCGAGGCATCTGGCAACACTGCAATGCCGGCTTCCGGTTTTTGTTCCCTGACCCTTGGTTTCGTGTCCGGGCTTATTTTGCCAATTTCACCAATTCGGCGAAGCGCGCGGCCTCGTGCGCGAGCAGGCGGCGCTTGATTTCCCCGCCGAAGGCGTAGCCGGTGAGCGAGCCGTCCGCGCCGATGACGCGGTGGCAGGGCACGATGAGCGAAATGGGATTGGTCGCGTTCGCGCGGCCCACGGCGCGCGGCGAGGAGCCGAGTTGTTTCGCAAGCCCGCCGTAGCTGCGCGTCTCGCCAAAGGGTATCGCCAGCAACGCAGCACGCACGCGGCGCTGGTGCGGCGTGCCGCCGGCTGACGCGAGCGGCAGGTCAAACGCGCGCCGTTTTCCCGCGAAGTATTCGCCCACCTGCGCGCGCACGGCGGCGAGTTTCGCGGGGGCGCGAGCGAGCGCGATTTCGGAAACGCCGCCGCGCGCGCGCGCGCCGGCGCCGGCGCGCGCGGCGCTTGGGAATCGCGCGAGCAGGGCTTTTTTCCCGCCAAAGGCCGTGGCGGCAAGCGCGCCGGTTTCGTCGACCGCCGCGGAAAAATCCCCGACCGGCGTGGAAAAAGTGTCGTAGTGGCAAAGCATGGTTTCGTTCAGGAGAGGAGAAAAAGGTAGCACGGACATTCCTGTCCGTGCCACCGTGTTTTTTTGCGTGTCAGCGGCGCGGTTTCCCATTTTCATGCCAGTCCTTCAAATTTTTCTCTTCCATGCTAGACCCGAAAATACTTCGCGAAACGCCGGATGTCGTCCGCGCGGCCATTGCAAAAAAGCACATGAGCGTCGACCTCGACGCCGTGCTCGCGCTCGACAGCGCGTGGCGCGCGCTCCTCCAGGAAACCGAGGCGCTTCGCGCCAGCCAAAAAGCCGCGAACAACGAAATGGCGAAACTCCCGAAAGGCTCGCCGGAGTTCATCGCCAAAGTCGCCGAAATGCGCGCCGTGTCCGCGCAAGTGAAAGAACGCGAAACCGCCCTCCGCGACGCCGAGGAAAAATGCCGCGTCGCCATGCTCGAACTCCCGAACATCCCGCACGCCAGCGTGCCCGAAGGCGCCACGCCCGCGCAAAACGTCGTGTTCTCCACGCACGGCGACATCGCCGCGCTCGTCTCGCCGCACGCCAAACCGCACTACGAAATTTCCGGTTTCGCCAAGCTGTTCGATTTCGACCGCGGCGCGAAAGTCACCGGCGCGGGCTTCCCATTCTATGTCGGCGACGGCGCGCGCATCGTCCGCGCGCTGCTCCAGTTTTTCTTGGACGAAAACACGAAGGCCGGCTACACCGAGGTCAACCCGCCCATTTTCGTGAACGCCGCCAGCGCCACCGCCGTCGGCCAGCTCCCCGACAAGGAAGGGCAGATGTATGAAACCACGCTCGACCATTTCTACGCCGTCCCGACCGCCGAGACGCCGCTGACCAATTTTTTCCGCGACGAAATCGTGGACGAATCCGCGCTCCCGATTTTGCGCTGCGCCTACACGCCATGTTTCCGCCGCGAAGCCGGCAGTTACGGCAAGGACGTGCGCGGCCTGAACCGCCTGCACCAATTCGACAAAGTCGAGCTTCTCAAATGGGTGCATCCGACCACGAGTTACGCCGAGCACGACAAGCTCCGCGACGACGCCGAGCGGCTGTTGCAAAAACTGGAGCTGCCCTATCGCGTGCTGCTCATGTGCGGCGGCGACCTCGGTTTTGCGCAGTCCAAGAAATACGATCTCGAAGTCTGGTCGGGCGGGCAAAAACGCTGGCTGGAAGTTTCGAGCTGTTCGAATTTCGAATCGTTCCAAGCGCGCCGCGCGCAAATCCGTTTTCGCGGCAAAGACGGCAAGCCCGAGCTGGTTCACACCATCAACGGCTCCGGCCTCGCCATCCCGCGCGTGCTCTCGGCGCTGCTCGAAAACAACTTGCAGGCGGATGGCCGCGTGAAAATCCCCGCCGCGCTCGTCCCGTGGTTCGGCAAGGAATACCTGGCATTCGCATAAAACAAAAACATCACGAACACTTGCACCCATGAAAAAAATCCTACTTCTCAGTGTGTCAGCCGGAGCGGGCCATGTGCGCGCGGCGGAGGCGTTGCGCGCCTGGGGCGCGGAGGCGTTTGCCGGGCGCGTCGAGACGCGCCATCTCGACGTGATGGATTTCGTGCCAGCCGGCTTTCGCAAGGTTTACGCGGACGGCTACATCAAAGTCGTGCAACACCTGCCCAAGGTGTGGGGGATGCTCTATGACGCGGCGTCGCGCACGCCGCCGGATGCGTTTTCGCAAAAGCTGCGGCGCGGCGTCGAGCGGCTGAGCACGCGGGCGCTGACGCGGGAAATCGAGGCGTTCGCGCCCGACGCGGTGATATGCACGCATTTTCTGCCGGCGGAATTGCTCGCGCGCAAAACGCAGCGCGGACATTTCTCGACGCCGGTGTGGGTGCAGGTGACGGATTTCGATTTGCACGGCATGTGGGTGCAGCCGGAAGTCGCGGGATACTTCGCGGCGAACGACGAGGTGAAATTCCGCCTGCAAGCGCGCGGCATCGCGCCGGAGCGCGCGCACGTGACGGGCATCCCCATCATGCCGCAATTCTCGCGCAAGCCCGACCGCGCCGCGTGCGCGCGCGAACTCGGCGCCTCGCCGTCGAAACGCACCGTGCTGCTCATGGGCGGCGGCGCCGGCGTGGGCGGGCTTGACGAAGTGGCGGAGCGGCTGCTTTCGCTCGCGGGTGGAAACGCGGGCGCGGGCGGCGGCGCGGCTTTCGATTTTCAATTGATTGTGCTCGCGGGCAAAAACCAGAAGGCGCTCGCCGCGCTCACAAAATTGTCCGCGAAACATCCGGGGCGGCTTTTCCCGCAAGGCTTCACGGACAAAGTCGAGCGCATCATGGCGTGCGCGGATGTGATGATCACGAAACCGGGCGGCCTGACGACATCCGAGGCGCTCGCGCTCGGGCTGCCGATGATTGTGCATTCGCCCATACCGGGGCAGGAGGAGCACAACGCCGATTATCTTTTGGAGGAAGGCGCGGCGTTGAAGGGGATAGACGGAAGCGGGCTGGAATTTCGCCTGGGGACGCTGCTCGCGAATCCCGCGCGCCTTGCCGCGATGCGCGCGCGCGCGACCGCGCTGGGCCGGGCTTTCGCGGGCCGCGACGTGCTTTCAATCGTGCTCGGCGCGGCGTGAAGGCGACGCTCGCGACGCCTTGCGCATGGCGCCGGGCGATTTTTGGAGCGCGGTGTCGCCGCTTCGCTCTGCCACCGCGCTCCAAAAAATCGCCTGCCGGTTTGACTAAACCGCGCCACTCCGCAAACCTCACGCCTTCACTCACGCCCTCACGCTCATGGCAAAAACCAATGACACCATCGCGCCATCACCCGACAGCCAGGCGCAAAAACACACGGCGGCGCCCGCCGTGAACCTGGACTTGGTGCGCAAATACTCGCAAGTCGCCGCGCCGCGTTACACGTCGTATCCGCCCGCCACCAAGTTCACCGACAACATGCCGGACGTGCGTTTCGAGGACGCGATTCGCGACGACAATTTTCCCTCCGCGCCCGCCGCCGCGCCCAACGCCGCGCCGCCGCCACTCTCGATTTATTTCCACCTGCCCTTCTGCGAAACGCGCTGCTGGTATTGCGGCTGCACCACGCTCATCACCCAAAACCACGCGCTGGCCGACGCCTACCTCGACGACGTGGCGCGCGAATTGAAACTCGTCTCGCAACGGCTCGACCCGAAACGCCGC
>Ga0123357_10012718_pt1 | contig 10872 bp, 8 predicted proteins | sample TergutEmb28metaG_FD_89873 | JGI IMG/M metagenome (GOLD analysis project Ga0123357, IMG submission 89873) | Embiratermes neotenicus P4 segment gut microbial communities from Petit-Saut dam, French Guiana - Emb289 P4 | ecosystem: Host-associated > Arthropoda: Insects > Digestive system > Gut ... | reverse complement strand
TTATCTTTCTGACGAACGACAGATACGGCGAGGTACAGCTGAGACTGATGTGCGATGCAGATAGAAGAGTACGACTTGACGATATGTTCCGTGAGGGCAGGAATCCGCATAACTCTAACAGTGTTATAGAGAACGATGCGATAGACAGAGACGGTAATCCAATATTGTTCGCGTATTTGCCAGATATGCCGAGATTAGCACGGTTTGTCGCAGGGGTAAAAATACACGATAGAGCAGGAACAATCGTTTGTTTTGATTTCCAGAAAGATGTATTGTCGAGATACTGTGGTGAATGGGTAGAATTTGAAGTGATTATCTTTGAGAAATTCATGAAGGTTTTTTACCCGCCAACGGAATCGGCTGCGAATCATACTTGAATCATTCATAAAATGGATAATATGAGCGATACATCGCCGTTTATATAAATTTATATAAAATGATAGAGCAAATACAGTTTTTAATTAGCGTTAAATTATCAAGTCCCACCGCAGCAAAATAATCGGACAGTTAATAGTAAAATATAGAAAATAGAGATGCGCAAGACCATTTTATGGTAAATGACGTAGGGTCGGTAGCATAAGGTTGTGAAATTTTACCTTTTAGCACAAATGAGATTATTTTGATAAATTATGACGAGTTTTCGTCATAATTTCGTGATGATGTATTGTTGTAAATTAATCAGTTTTAGTCCATTTTATCAACTATATCGAATTTTGCCCATTGCTATATAGAAAATCTAAAGGAGGTCATTGTTGTTTTTATAGACAACGATGGGCTTTTATTTGGCTTAAATTAAATCTTCTACTGAAGAACAAGGATTACTAAACTCGCAGTGTATTTGTATACAGTTTCAATGCCTTTTTGGATTTGTCAATAAGTATGTAAAATTAACAAAATAGCTAAAAAAATTTTTTGATGCATTCTTGGAAGATCGGATTAATGTCAAATTGGTTTCTGACAAGTGCGCTTTTCCACGTAACTTTACGAAAACTGAATTTGACACATTTTCTAAGGTATTTGTGATATAAATAACCTTGCGAATAGCACTGCCGTAATTGAAAAGTTGCTCTGCACGAGCGGATTTTTTCCTACAGACTTCGAAAACAAGTCTGTAGCAAGACCTCGGAAATTATAACACAGTTGATTAAAAATTTTACGTTTTTGGGAATTTTTTTAAAAAAATAATTGATTTATTTATTTAATCTTGATATAATAATGTATATAAGAATTTTGTCAAAATATTATATATTCTTGGATAAAAAGAAAATATGGATTAATGAAGTGATAAATTTGAACGACTGGATTTTTTATGTTACCTGCTTATCCATTTGAATAAGGTGACCTTGGGAAACGTCAGCAATCGTGCCACTTTTGGGCGATTTTATCGACCTTTACCTTAATCGAATGGATAAGCAAGTTATGTTATTATAATTTTATATTTTTGCTTACTCTAAGTGGTTTTATTTTTCTTATAAAATATATGCTGACAAAGCATGATAATGTTAAAAACGATACTTATATGAAAAATATATATAGACTTATTATATCTCAGGACAAGCAGAAAATTTTAAGAGAAACTATTCGGAGTTTGAAAAGTCCGAAATTGAAGAAATAAACGCAATTAATAAAAGTAATATTAAAAATAATGGATTATTTGACCTGTTAAACAAAAAAATAAATACTGGAGGGAAATCTATGAGCAACAAATCCTATGAGCAATCAGGGTTGAATCTTTTGCTTTCTGTAGAAATTCAGTTGAAAGCCTATTCAGAAGAGCATCCTAAAAGTGAACGGCATATACATTTGTGGGAAACATGGCGACAAAATAAATATTTAATAAGAGAATTACTAAAACTTGTTTTTCCGTCTACTCCGTTTTTAAGCGGACACGATCAATATCATATAGAAACGGTTATGCATAATATCGAACGTATATTAGGCGAAGAGCGTATCCATATGCTTTCCGCCTCGGATTGTTTTGTGCTTTTGCATGCTGTTTACTTGCATGATATAAGCTTGTATATCACGAAGAAGATAAAAGAAAAAATTGTGAAAGAAGACGATTTTAAAACTCTTGTTGATAACATGAGTCAAAGCATATATGCAGATGAAGGGCTTTACGCAGAATATGTAAATATGGAGGACCACAAGGTAAGAAATAACAATGATAATGTCGAATATAAAGAATTGTATTCTGCAAAACTAAAAATTGCTGATGCAATGGCATATCTTATTCAAAACTATCAAAGAAAAGGGCATGCTGGAAAGTCGGCAAAATGGATTAGAGAACAATTAGAATCAGATGGCGCATTGGCAAAAATTCTCCCGTTCGATAAATCCGGAATACCGACAAGAATATTTAAGGTTATCGAAAAATGCGCTCAATTGCACAGCGTTAAAAATTATGGCGATGTTATGAAACAACTTTCTCATATAGACGACGGCTATATATTGGATTATATTCATCCGCGTTTTATTGCCACTTTAGTTCATTTAGGCGACGTATTAGACTTGGACAGCGACCGCTTTCATCCGTTTATTCGGGAATACATAGGTAAACCTCCTGAACGGTTTGAATTGCATTACGGAAAGCACTCCGCATCGAAAAAACTGCTTATAACATCGGATAAAATCGAATTGGAAGCGGACTGTAACGATAATAGCGTTTTACGATTAGTAAAAGAAGAATATGATGAAATAAGAGAATTATTAAAAGACGCAAATTATCATTGGCTTGAAATCGCGCCTAAAGATATGCCTGGTAGATTCCCAATATTTGAAGATCCAATATTATATGTTAATGGAACAAAAGCTAACGTAAATTTGGCGAAGCTTCGATTCGATATTAAACGTGAGCGAGCATTTGGCATACTTGAAGGAGCTAACATTTATGAGAACAGATTTGTATTTTTGCGGGAATTGGTTCAAAATTCTTTAGATGCTACTAAAATTCATTATTGGAAACACAATAAAAATTATATTGTAGAGAAGATAAAAAAAGATAAGTTTAAATCGGATGATAAAGATAAGTATAGATTAGATGACAAAGAAAAATTTAAATTGTTTGAAACGATACAAAAAAACGGCGTAGAAGATTATAAAATTACAGTAACATTAGAAGTCGCTAAATGCATAAAAGACCGTGAGGAAATTGAAAAAGACAATATTTTATTAAGAGAATTAAAAGAGTATGAAGATAAAGAAGACGATAAAGATTCGACATATTATATGCCGATTAAAGATGAAGAAAACCCAAACACAAAAGCATATGAATATGGCGTACACGTAAGTGTACAAGACAGGGGTACGGGAATAACCGAAGAAAATTTGAAAGATCTTGCAGATGCCGCAAGGCGTAAAGATATAGACGAAGCGGTAAAGGATGCACCGTTTGAGTTGCAACCTACTGCTACATTCGGGCTTGGTCTGCAGTCGGTATTTTTGGTTAACAACCGTTTTATATGTAAAACGCACACAAGAAACAACGAACATTTCTTTATTGAATTCAAGTCTGGCAAAATTGAAGAGGGATATATTAATGCCGCCCCACTTAAATATAACGATAAAATGCCTCACGGAACATGTATGGATGTTTTTGTGCCGAATGATATGATACATGACGCACTTGATCTTCATGATGAAAATACATATTTAGATTCTTTCAATAAGGACAGCGAATCATACAGACCCGTACATACAGCCAAAAATTTAATTTTTCAATTGAAAGATTATCTTATAGAATCACTTGGCACGCAATTGTTCCCGATTGAGATTATCATGCGTATCCCTGAGAAAAAAGACCCGAAGAAATACCCCGATTCAAAAAAACTATATAAAATTAAAACGGAAATAATCCTTATAGGACTTACTTGTATTCAACGGCAAATAAAAAATTATAACGAAATAGCTCAGTTATATCAATTTTTGCAACGCCAAAATATCAATAATATTGACACACTCGACGAATCGGATGAAAAGAAATGCCCGGAGAGGGTTAAATGCAAAGATAAAATTTGTTCGACTGTTATTACACAGAATATAGCGGAAAAATATTTAAAATTATTCTATAATTCAAAGGATGATGAAACCCATATTATAAAAATAGCAAGATTAAGCAAAGAGGAATTTAAAGAATTTAACTTTTATAATTATAACGAGTGCCAAAAATATTTGTGCGAAAATATTATCAAAGAAAAATTTAATATTAAAATAGAAAATTATAAAGATGACGAAGACGACGTAAATAAAATTGAAGAAATCAAACCGATTCTCAAACATTATCTGCCTAATGAAATATTTAAAGATCTATATTTAAAATCGCTTGCGCCCGGAATATTAGAGGACGACAACAACTCACGTTATTGGATGGACTTGCGAAAAAACGTCTTATGTGTATGGAATGCCAAACATTCAACATATGCTCAATTCGGGATAAAACGGATATTGTATGAAAATCAAGAATGGAGAGAAACAAGTCCAAGCGTAAAACATTACGGGATAAAAGATGATGAAAAGCTGAAAACACAGATTTTATATAAGGCAATACATGTCGCTTATGAAGATTTAGAACAAGACGCTTCATTGCTGGAACGCATGGATATTCATGAAAAATTCGGTATTGAATATCTGAATATGAATCGAAATGGATTTACCAAAAAAGGCGAAAAATATGTAAAATATGATATTTATCCCTCTGTTTTAAAGACCGCGCAAATGGCATTAATAGACTGGATGAAAATAAAAATAACTGATGATAATTATAAAAACCAATATGTATATATACAAAATAAATTTTTTGATATAGTTAAAGATTATGATTCTAAAAAACAAAGAGAAGCTAAATGGTCGATTTTACATGCAGAAAGCTTGTTGACCGAAATAATGTTTTTAATTTTTGCAATGATTAATTGCAACGACCAACATAAAGAAGAACATAAAGATATTTGTTACATTTATAAAAATAATGTTTATGGCAAAATCAACGAACATTTAAAAACTATTTTTGAAGACAACAATTTTAATTTTATGAGATCAGCTTTTGCGATAAAATTATTTTTACTACCTTGCGCTAATATTGATACAATCAAGATTAATTTTATCAGTTTATTTAATTTGCCACTTTTGTCGGAAAATTTAGCAATCGCAAGTTATCGCTCAGGAAGACATGCAATTTTCCATAGTATTTTAGTTTATAAAGAAAAGATAATAGAAGAAGATGAGGAAATCAAAAAATATCCTCCAAACAATATGGAAGAATATGCAAATAATTTTTTTAGAGCATTGGGAGATTATCATTCCGAACAACCATCCAGTGGATTTTTCCCGCTATATAGTAAAGAATCAAATCATAATACCATCATACATTGGATTATGCAGAATATACCTCATTCAGCGGTATTTTCTAATGACTATGACGAAGGAAACTTTCGATTAAATTTTTTAAGTCTACAAAAAATTAAAACAATATATTTTGATAGGAATATTAAAATGATGCTGGTTGATCGTATGATTAGAGGAAAGTATGGAAACAATCATAAAGCAGAACGGTTTTACGGAGTTGTCTGGAAAGGTTATGAAGCATTAACTGTAAGTGAGATTCCGGAAGATGTTAAATATTTATCACGCGGTTATATCCCTAAATTATACAAAGAACAAATGCTTATTCCGATTTCAACACCTGAAGCTGAAAATTTGTTTCCTCATATCGCAGAACTGTTTGAAATTAAATATATTTTTGATGAATTATCAGACGATTTTATTAAGGTAAATACAAATGATATAGATGAAGATGTATATGAAAATGTTGATATACCACAACCAATTCCCCCAAAAGAAAACAAAAATAAATATGAACATATTATAAAAAAGATAGACCAATTAATTCACAATGTACCAAGTATTTCCGTAAATGATAATGTTGATTTTAAAAAGATCCGCGAGGAAATAATTGTTGAATTCCGCAGACTTTTAGAACATTCTAATGAAGCAAGAAATTTAATTTTCAGTTGGTCTGAAGAAAATGAAGAAACAAATAAATCGCATTTAATTAATATGTTAGATTATGTAAAAAGGGTATCGAACTTTAAAGAAGTTAAGATTGATAAATTAAAAGAGCAAATAATGAATTATAAATTTGAAAATGACCCCGAAATAAAAATTTATCTTGATCCGATTCCTCCAATAATAAAAGAGTTTATTAAAATCTGCGGCGATATTCAATATTCTCTATTTATACATAGCGAAGAAATTATTAAATTATTGGCAAAATATAGAAAATATGAAAAAAATATTTATGAAAAGGCGCAAACATGGAAATGGGATACAAAAAAAGGAAAGTATAGATTAGGTGAAGAGGATGAAAAATTAATTAAATATATATACGAACACCAATGTAGTGATAAATATACTGAAGATGAAATACGAACAGCATGGGAAAAGTTTATAAAAGAAATAACAGGGGTCAATCATAAAATAGATGAAACAGAAAAATCGAAAAAAGAACATAGCAGCAATATATGCAAACAAATTTGCGAAGATATTTATAATTCAATAAATCACATAATGGAATATGAACTTAAAAAAGAAAAAGAAACGGAATAAACAAAAAAGGCGAACAATACTCGCCTTAAAAATTTAATAAAATATTCATTATTATTCTTCTGCTGGTTGTAAATCCTCATTGATTTCAGGCTCATTTGCTTTTAAAAACCATAATAGCCGGACAATATGATAGCATGCTGTGGCATCTATCAAATCCAATTTAAACATATCGGCGAGTTTTTCGTAAAATTCTTGAATAGAAAAGCATCTGCTCTTGTTATAAGTAATAGACGGAATATATCTGAACACTATATTATATGGCATCAACAGACAAGCGGCGAAAATATCGGCATAAAAATTAGCCTGAACTTTTGGAATTAATGGAAATTTATAGCAACTTTGTATAGGTAACTCAAATCCTTCCGGAATATCCGGGATCTTTCTCCCACTTATCTTAGTAGTTCTAAGAAAAAAATGTCCCAACTCATATGCAAGGGCGTATCTTTTCAAAAATGGAGAGATATGATTATCTAATATTATGGTTTTATTTTCAAAATCCAATTGAGCTCTTTTAGCTTGCGCCGCAGGCTGACCTTTATACCCTATATCCTCTTCTTTTATAGTAATGTCATAAATCTCAACGAGTTTCTCAATCTGAACTGGCACCGATAATAATTTATGTTTAGAGAGTATCTGACGTCCTTTTTCAGCAATTTCTAAAATCATTGCGATATTTGTCGCCGAATCGGTTATTACATTATCCAATATATCAGTACCTATTCTCATGCTTTACCTCATACATAGTATATAAATTTATTTAATAATTTAAAAATTTCTTAAAAGTTTAGAAATTTCAATCCCATTTTAAGCCGTAATTATGTTTTATACTATGTATCGGCGTAACAAATAAAAAATTTAGCTTTCAAGACAAAAAAATAATTCGTCTATTGTCATTATATATTGAATTTTAACATTAATATATTAATATTTATACGGTAAAATCTAAATTTTTGTAAATTTTTCAGTTCTTTAAACTTCAATTAAGTTTTTTATGCTGATGAAAAGTTTATCTACTGAATATTATATGAAAAAATTTCAAAAATATTTACAGGGAATAATTATATTTTATTTGCACTTATTAACTATAGAACTTGACAAGAAAAGTTTTTTTAATTATAATATATACAGAACAAATTTTTGACGAGGAGGTAAAATATGCCGAATTTTAAATTAGGAGAATTGTTCTGCGGACCGGGCGGCATTGCTTATGGAGCTGTTACAGCTAATATAGAAAATCCCGAATACCGAATTGTTCACGTATGGGCAAATGATTATAGCCATGATACTTGTAGCACTTATATTCATAATATCTGTCCTCAAAATTCTGAAAGCGTTATATGCAAAGACGTAAGAGCATTAGATTTAACTTCTCTTAGTAAAATTGATGCATTAGCATTCGGATTTCCGTGCAACAATTGCAGCGTAGTCGGGGAACGGAAAGGTATTGACGGCACTTACGGTCCTTTATATTCATACGGGATTAAAGTTCTTAATATACATAAACCTCGATGGTTTCTTGCTGAAAATGTAGGAGGGCTTCGTAATGCGAACGACGGAAAAGCATTTGAAAAAATTAGTAGAAAGGTAAAAATAATATGAGCGGGATTTTTATGGGTGAATATTTTTATGACCGTACCGATAAAGTTTGTAAAATATGTGGTTCTTCTGTATGGGATGCTTATGGAGATTTTTATATATGTTTAAACTGTAAAAAGAATTTATTTGAAGAAGATGTGCTTAAGCAAAATTCACATTATTCTCCAAGCATTATTATCGGTTATGACGACAATAAAAAAGATGATAGCGAAATTAAATACGTTATTGATTCAACGGGAAATACTATAATTTTCAAAGATGAAGTCGAAGCAAAAAAATATTTAGTTAATTGTGGATTAGTCCGTAAGACTACTTTTAAATCTATGGGTGTTGACTTGTATTGCTTCAACGATTTTTATTTTATAGACCAAATTCAGGAGAATTGTTATGGCAAATAACGGCAATAAACATGAGTTTTACGAAATTTTAAACCTTATCGGATATGGATTATCAAAATTTAACATAGATTTTGTACATGAATACGGTTTTAAGACCAAAAGTGCTTTTTACGAACATATTATAAGTCTTGGTATTGCCGAAACGATAGGAACAGTAAAAAACCGTCAAGATTTATTTGACGGAATGACTCCCGGCGGACTGCGAAAAGGTTGGTGGCAAAAAGGAGCAGTATATAAACATCGTAAAGATAAAATAGATGAGTTATTTGGCAATTTAGCAGTCTCTAAATATGTGGAAGTCGTTAAAATCGCCATTGAATCAGAATTAGGAATATCAACGCCTGTAAAAGATAAAGTTCCGAAAATGAAAGACCCCATATTACGTTCGCAATTTAAAAAAATGCAAGAAACTGGGCTTGAGGCAGAATATTATTTTTTGAATAATTATAAAAAGATAAAAGAATTTGAATCGGCAGATATTAAAGATGCCCGTTTGCTCGGAGATGGATATGATTTTCAAATGACCGTTCAAGATGATTATTTTCTTGCAGAAGTAAAAGGAATTAAGGCACCACGCGGCGGAATAAGATTAACTGCAAATGAATATGAAAAAGCAATAGAATATAAAGAATTTTATTCTTTAATAATTGTAAGTAATATAATCGAAATTCCACAAATGATAGCAATATTTAATCCGTTAGATAATATCTCTTTTGAAAGGCGTACAATTAAATCGGAACAAGTGTATTTCCAATCCAGCGAGCGTATGTGGTAAATCAAATAAATATTATCAGAAAATTCTCCGTTTATCGACCGTCCTGAACAACATGAATATTTTCAGCGTAAATATGGAGTTGATCCAAAACATACAAAAGATACACGCAATCTGACAGGAACAAAAACAATAACGGCGGCTCTGATGTCAGAACAAAAAATAAAACAGGCATTTATAAGCGAATCGCTCAAAGCTCCGATAGGGCGCATAAGTGCTGATTTAATAGATAAAATCGCTGAACAGACGGGAATTATTGATATTAAACTTGTAGAAGAAACCCTTTTAAAACTTTTCCCGCACGGCGCAATCGGTTCATTTATGACGGAATATTTTGAAATGGCGTTTAAAGGTCGCGACGAGGCTACGGAATTTGAAAAAGCGACGGCTGAATTATTTAAAACTGTCATGGGATTTGAAACACAACATGTCGGACCGATTGGACTTACGCCTGATGTTCTTCTATTATCCGATAAAAGCGGTTTCTGCGGGATAATAGACAATAAAGCGTACAGCCAATATACGATAAGCAACGACCATAAAAACCGAATGATTCATAATTATATTCGAGGATTATCCAGCTATTATGAGGGAATTTTGCCCCTTATGTTTTTCTCTTATATTGCGGGAGGATTCGGAAAAAATATAAATTCACAGATTCAGGATATTGCAGCAGAAACATCAATACACGGAAGCGCGGCGAGTGTTTCAAATATAATTACTATGGTTGAGATGTGCCAACATATACCAATTTCTCACGAAAAAATCAAGGAAGTATTTTCTTTAGACAGGCAGATTTTGCTGTCAGATTTAAACAAACTCGAATAATGTTGCGGAGTATAAAATAAAATGGCGGATAATCATACGAAAGAAGTCCGAAGCTATAATATGTCGCGGATACGCAGTAAAAATACAAAACCTGAAGAAATTGTCCGCAAATATCTTTTTTCACGAGGGCTTCGATACAGAAAAAACGATAAACGCTTTAAAGGCAAACCTGATATAGTTTTGCCGAAATATAAAACTATTATATTTGTTCACGGTTGTTTCTGGCATTTACATGAAAACTGCCCTGATTTTGTTATGCCTAAGTCTAATTTGGAATATTGGCAACCCAAGCTATTAAAAAATCAAGAAAGAGACAAGCTTAATATGTCTGCGTTGCGTGATAGTGGCTGGCGGGTTATAGTTGTATGGGAGTGCGAGTTAAAAGTAGCGGTGAGAAGCGAGCGATTGAATAAGTTATATCAGGATATAATAGAAAAAAATTACATGGAGGATAAAAAATGATAATAAACATTGGCTCATTATTAAAAGATAATGCGAATAATGTATACTTTTTAGATGAAGTTATCGGACAAGGTGGATTTGGGATAGTATATAACTTGTGAGTTAAAAGTTTTTGCGAAAAAGATGAGCCGTAAATAATAAATTCACTTCCATGTGATAAAGTGTAAGTTGAAAAGACAAACACAATCATAGGAGGCAAAAAGTACCATGTTCCAG
>Ga0123357_10012717_pt1 | contig 10872 bp, 6 predicted proteins | sample TergutEmb28metaG_FD_89873 | JGI IMG/M metagenome (GOLD analysis project Ga0123357, IMG submission 89873) | Embiratermes neotenicus P4 segment gut microbial communities from Petit-Saut dam, French Guiana - Emb289 P4 | ecosystem: Host-associated > Arthropoda: Insects > Digestive system > Gut ... | reverse complement strand
GATGATGGGCATAAAGATGCCCGAAACATGTCGAGACAGTAGTCATAAATAAACATTTGGAATTGACAATAAATCATCTATATTGTTGCATCTTGTTGGTATTCTTTCTTCACGCTTTGCTCAGCTCTTTGAGGATTGGTATAAGCGGAACATTTTTACCTCGGCGACATTTTTTGTGACTAAAAACATTTAGATTGAACAGTAGAATATCTCTAGTAATCGAGGTGTCGTCTGGCTGCCATATGTTGCTCCCGTGAAAGGTATATCACCAGCAAAGGTTCAACGGGAGCAAAAGCTGTTCCACGTTGAATGGCACGCGATGAGAGAACTATGCTACTGTAAGGAGAGGAAGAGTTGGCAAGATAAACGATGCCCATTAAACGACCACTGCAACATTAAAGGCGGACTAACCATAACAAAAGCCCGCGAACAAAATAATGGGGAGATTTTTCTAGTACATAAAGAAAGGAACAAATAGGTCAAAAGGGCTTTTGAGTTATATTGTTGGGAAAAAGAGCGAAGCGCATTATAATCAAGTTTTGTCTGACTGTTAGGCCCTTCTATTAGCTTTATATACTATAAGTGGAAGTTATTTGTGAAACTTCTCCTACCCGGTGTTTAAAAACTTATAATTCTGCCTAATATTATTGATGTCGGAATGAATTTGTTTCTACTCTTAATATCGCGTACTTGCTCTATGTATTATGAATGCGTATCACTGTGTAACCTCTTGTGAGGAGTCCTTCTAAAGATTTTTAATTTTATGTATCGATTCTGTATAAATCATTTTATTTTTACAGTATAAATTGTATGTTTTATTCTACTTTATAATTTCTGTTCCAAATATTTTTCGTTTCGATAAATATTCAGGAAGTTAAGCTTGAAATGTGAGCAGAAACATGGAGATATTCATGAAAACCTACCGTTACTGTCGTCTGCATGTAAACAAACTAAAACGCACCCATTCACTATTAGTAGAAAAACCTTAGCATCAGCTTCCATGACATTCCTTTCAAAAGGCTCTCGAAATGTGACACATGGTCAGATGTGACGACGTTGGTAGAGTGCGTTTGAAATGTGATGGCACACGCGTAGAAACCAGATTTCGTCTTTCGGCGAAACAGACGAGTCCATTTAAATCCGCGGGGGCGTCAGTTTAGTGGACTACTGGCAGCCGAGGTGTGCGCGTTAGCGGTAGTAATACTGATACACCATGTTCCGAGCTAGTGTGAAGAGTACTGGCTACCCACTCCAATCGCCAGTTCCCCCTTCACTTCCTCTCCCCTTGCGTCATCGTGTGCTACCACATTTCAACTGGACTGTACATGTGTTTTTTTTTGCAGATATTCATCGCAAGCCTGATAAATATTTACACAGCTGTCATGTCTGTAATTTTAACGAAATAGTTCATACATATTTTGCAGGGACTGACATAAAGTTCTTGTGCTCGTTCTTAGCATAGAATTAGCTAAAATTTGGATGGTCGTGTCTTTCAGTCCACATGTTTTTTCCTTATAATTTACTGAAAGGATTTAAAGTTCGTCAGGTGAATTACATTTTTGTCTGTTTCAAAACTCTTTACATGAAAGTGACAGCAGATTTATCCAGCTGAATATCTAGCACACTAGCCGTACTCGTACAAAGGAAGATTATTTCGTTTTTGCGCAGTTCCTTTAAGACAGGGAAAACCTATTCCGTCTCGCATGATTTTCTTATTGTACAGTCAAACTAAAAATCTTCTGTACTACCTTCATAATCACGTTCGGACAACGGAAGGCATTCCAGCAAAGAATTTTTTTTTTAATTTCCATAAACTCAATTTCATTTACAAAAATTTCAAAGCCAAAATAAAGAAAACACTTGTGCAACACATGCAGCAGAGATTTTCTCTGTAACTGCAAAACACTTACCGCTGATTCCATTACCGGTGGTGGACCTGGAGAGACCCAGTGGCCGGAGGACCCATGAGGCGAGATGGGTAGTGACGTGGGGTGTGGTATGGGTGCCTGTTGTGGTGGGTAGCTGCGTGGGGGACTCAGCTCCCTCAGGATCACGTTTCCATTGCCCACTAGAGGTCTCACTGCAGGTCCCGGATCCGCAGAGGCTGATGCTGTTGGAAATTAACCTCCAGTTAACCCTAGTACGACCGATTTACCATAATGAAGCTACTGGGTGCAGTTGCGTGTCCCATCTTCAGTACAGTGTGTACAAGAGTATGGTCACGTTTTAAATGTTGTACATCTCTTCCAAAAACCACTTCAATGTGTACAATGTACGAGAAGCTTGGTCACGTTTTACTTTCTGTGTAAACGTGTTTTCCACCTCCAAGTCCAAATGTCAGTACAGGTCAAAAACAAAGCCTGACAATGAACTCTCTGGCATGGAATTGTGTGTCGTACTTCTTAATGTAAATTTTACCGTTGAGTTTCTGTAATATATTTGTTACTTTTCCAGTTATAAGACCAAAAGTGACCTTTGCATCAGAAACATGGGTGCTGAAAGAAAATATAATCCAGAAACTGCTAATCTGCGAGAGCAAAATCTTAAGAGGAACATTTGGGCCTACGAAAGAAAATCAAATATGGAGGATTAAAAAAAAAGAAGAATTGGACAAACTGGTAAAGCACGAAAATATAGTCAACTATTGTGCATTAAAGCCCAGAGACTAAGCTGGTTCGGCCATGTACAGAGACTGCCTGAAACTAGAGCAGCTAAGAAGATATTTAAATGGAATCCCTTAACCACGAGACCAAGAAGAAGACCCCAGCATAGATGGGAGGACAACATCATACAGGATCTCGGTCAAATGAAGATAAAAAATTGGATAACCTGTGCCCAGGATAGAGCAAAGTGGAAGGTCGTCGTTGAGAAGGCCAAAACTTGCAACTAAAGGAGGTTCAGCGCCTAAAGAAGAAGAAGAAAATTGGTAACTTTTCGACGCTGGGCCACACTTTCACAAACGACGCGCTGAAGAGTTAGTCATAACGAAACAGCGGAAGTTTCAAACGTGAAGGAACTCTAAGACATTAAATTACCTCTAGTTCCTATCCACTGTTGACGTGAATTGTGTAAAGTTAAATCACTGTAAAAATATAATGTCTTTCCTTGAATCAGTCTGGAGGTTTCTTTGCAGAACTGGCTTAACGTAGTCTTTCTCAAACCTTTTCTTGTTCATGGCCCCCCTCTGAGCTTGATTTATTTGCGTGGCTCCCCCCACCCCCCACCCTTCATAGACGCTGTTACTTATGAAGAGAAAGTACTTATTTCTACATTGTTCATTTGCGTAACGGAAAACATTTATATTATACTTAATTACAATATTATATTTGTTTACTTATACACGTAAAAATATCAATGTTAATCCCGATCAGACCACGTTGGAGGGGAGCAGCGGTACCAGTATTATGACCTGTACCGGAGGCTGCGGTTACAGTTTTTATTACTCCTGATGATGGGTGCTGTGACACCCGAAACATGTAGAGTAGCTTTGCAGTAAATAAATATCTGCGTGCTGTTGCATCTGTTGGATTTTTATTAACATTGAATTATGATGCACGGAACCATGAGCTTAAAAAACGCAAAAATATCTTATTAATAATTGGCAATTATTCAGTATGTTCCCTGTGCCTGACAAACACTTGCCAGTGTTTGGATGTCGTCTTGCAGTGTGATCGGTGATCAGTGCAGATTACCTCCCTTCACAACATCAAAGCTGCTACGTACATTTTACGGCAAATAAATGACCCAACTGAAATCAGATTCAACTAGATAAGATGTGGGAAACGCAGTAAAATACAATTTTGCCCTCTGTGTTGCGGGAAATGCAGGGGAGGAGGGATTGATTTTATTCATTATTAATTTTGAGATATTTTATTCAGGCAGTGAAGTTTCGGTAGGCTACTCAAAATCTCTTGTGGCGCCTTAATTTTCCGTCATTATTCTGTGGCCCCTTAGTAACCTGGTATGGTCCCTTGTGAGACCATAAGGTCCACTCTGAGAACAACTGACCTAAGTATTTCGACTAACTGTGAAAGTAGAAAAAAAATTACGTCTGCAGTGTGGTATCTAACATATGACAAATTTAAGGCAGCAAAATTCTGTATCTATTGTCTTAAGCTTTACCAACAGTTCACAGTTGTTTCTTATAAAGGCTCGGCTCATGATATTTGGTCCCGCTCTCTTCCGCGTGGTCGAAACAGGTCTCGTTTTCCGCGCGTTTTGTACAGTAAACGATGCAGTGAAAATCAAAGGGACAGATTCCTGATTACGTGTTCTCGTGGAAGAGCTTAACATCGTATGATAATTTTTGGATAATCACAAAACCTAAGCTGAAAATCCAGTTAATGGAGATAACTCTAGATCAGCCCCTGTTTTACGTGCTTTATATTGCTGCGACATTAACACCAATAAGTACAGATAAGTACGTAAACATAGAGGAATTCCTGCGCAGGCCGTGGGGGTTCCAGGAAAATGAGGCTCCCAAAAGAGGAATTCCTGCGCAAGCTCTGAGAGTTCCAGAAAAATGAGGCTCCCAGAATAGGAATTCCTGTGCAGGCCTCGCGAGTTCCAGGAAAATGAGGCTCACAGAAGAGGAATTCCTGTGCAGGCCCTGAGGGTTCCAGAAAAATGAGGCTCACAGAAGAGGAATTCCTGCGCAAGCCCTGAGGGTTCCAGAAAAATGAGGCTCCCAGAATAGAAATTCCTGCGCAGGCCTTGAGAGTTCCAGGAAAATGAGGCTCCCGGAAGAGGAATTCCTGTGCAGGCCCTGAGGGTTCCAGAAAAATGAGGCTCCCTAAAGAGGAATTCCTGCGCAAGCCCTGAGGGTTCCAGAAAAATGAGGCTTCCAGAAGAGGAATTCCTGTGCAGGCCCTGAGGGTTCCAGGAAAATGAGGCTCCCAGAAGAGGAACTCCTGTGCAGGCCCTGAGGGTTCCAGGAAAATGAGGCTCCCAGAAGAGGAATTCCTGCGCAAGCCCTGAGGGTTCCAGAAAAATGAGGCTCCCAAAAGAGGAATTCCTGCGCAAGCCCTGAGGGTTCCAGAAAAATGAGGCTTCCAGAAGAGGCACACACACACACACACACACACACGCGCGCGCGCGCGCGCGCGCGGTTAATCAAGACAGTAAAGACTGAAAGACTGAGCTGCAACGAACGGTCTTAACGGAATTTCATCCTGCCGTTTTCGGGATCCGTGCAAAACGCGAACATTTGAAATACTCCATTCCGATTATGGATAACGTAGCCGTACTTTCCACGAAACAATTAAGACTCGATGTAGCAGCTAGATTAGAAGATACAGCCTGGTGACACTAGCTGCTGCTCGTACTAAGAGCCGCATGCCCATGAACCTGTACTTATTATTCCCACTGAAGGGCCACAGCAAGTGGGAATTAAGTACTAAATTACCTTAAAAGCCAAGTCAGGCAAAAAGATGATCTGTCTCGATTTATTGTTTCAATTACACTGAGTTGTGCACATAATGTGACATTCATTCAGCTGTACAATTAACTTAGGACACACGTCATATATTATAGCCCCTACGCTCTGTATATATTACACTGAAGATTGCTCAGACATCTCATTGTAACCATTGTGCTCTAAATTTCTAGTCACGCTGACTTAGTCCAACCGTTTCGCTCATTGTTTTTTGAGGGCATACTATTCCACTCCGCCTTCCTTTTCCACGCATTTTATAATCTTCGACACTCCTTCCTTTGCTTATTTTTCATATTTGTTAATTCTTTTTCCATTTCTTCTTCAAAGAATTCGTAGTTTCGGACAGACACAATAAAATCATCAGAGAAAAAAAAAACATTATCTGCACAAAGGAAGAGCACTGTGTCTAAAACTTTGAAGAAGCTAAATTAAATGCCAGTTTGAAAGTAGATTCCCGCGGCGCTGATAATACTTCGAAGTTTCTTTAAAATGCTCAGTTCATGTCTCCCCAATTATTTCGTCTTTTCTTTGTAATTGCCACTCCCGACAACATTCCGTACTTATACACGAAGTTTAAATTAAGGGAAATGTGTTCAGATATGTAAACTGGATATTATAATCCTTATAATGACATTATATGTAACCCTTTAAACGCCGAATTAAATCCCATCTGCCATCTTCTGGCATTATTAGTCACCATATTTTCCACGTTAGCGGGTTAAATGTTAAAGCTGAAGATTTCAATAATTATCGAATATCACAGATCTTATGGCCGGTCCCAGTGGTCACGCGGTCTAAGTCGTAGGTCTACGACCTCTCGCCTGATGAGATTGTGGGTTCGAATCCCACCGGGGGCATGAATGTCTCTCTGTTGTGAGTGTTGTGTGTTGTCAGGCAGAGGTCTCTGCGACGGGCTGATCACTTGTACAGAGGAGTCCTGCCGACTGTGATGCGTCGTTGTGTGTGATCTAGAAATGTCGTGAATCAGGAGGCCTGGCCCACTGGGGGCTGTTGCACAAAAAATGTCGTGAATCAAGAGGCCTGGCCCACTGGGGGCTGTTGCACAAAAAATGTCGTGAATTAGGAGGCCATGGCCCACTGGGGGCTGTTGCACAAAAAACAAACAAACAAACAAAAATCTTGAGAATAAAATTCCACTGTTTTAGAACAGACGGCTATGATAAAACTGTGCCTAAAAGCAAATGCTGAGATGGTTCCCAAGATTCCAAGTTGCCACTACATGCTTCTCATGTAGCCCTCCCGACTTAAATTTAGCAATAACCAATTCCATGTTTTGTTTACATGTAAAATAACCACTGCCACCGGGTAACAACCCAATTGCAGTAAATAATAATAATAATTATTATAACAATAATAATAATTATTATTATTTTACTAGGAAGGAAATTCTGTGTATGAGAGGTATTGCACACTGATATTGCACACTGATATTGCACACTGATATTGCACACTGATATTGCACACTGATATTGCACACTGATATTGCACACTGATATTCATTTACCATCACCTCAACAAAGCCCAGATACTGACAACGTCCTTAATGAAATTAAAGAAATCTAGCAAAGTAACTGTTTAGAAGGAGAACAGGAGGAAATATAAACAAAAGTTTGCAATATGTGGATTAATTAACGGTTACCCGATGTGGCGACTCTCAATCTACGCACAGAAAACTCTACGAATATTTAGTATTTTTCCTGTCTCCAAGCAGCAGCACTATAATTGTGTTTTGGGTGCTCACAGACACTACGTATCCTTGAGTAGGGTTCCCCTCTTTTCTAGCCATGGTCGATTTTCCCTACAGATGTTCGATGCTCGATTATCGATATCTGGTCAGCCGGTGCCCCCTATTCGAAACACAGAATATCAGTAATTTTCCAAGGGTTTTAGCGCCACTAAATTTGTGCTTTAAATTTCTGTACTATTGTTGGATATATAGGTACGGAGCATGATAGAATGACGGGAAATTTGAAACCCCGAGCGATGGATTACTACCACACAGGAAAGAAACTAGTCATCGGATTTCCCAGTATCGTGGATTTCTTACCGCAGAGAAAACGGCAGGTTATCCACGTACCTTCGAACGTTGCTAGTTTGTGTTTCCACCGAGAGACGCTCTAGTTTTCTTTAACGTAACCAGTGCATAAATTTCTGGACAGAAAAAAATGGCTATTTTCCCGGGACTTGTCCTTCAAAGATAAAAATGATCCTATCCATCAGATTTACACACCCTCACATTTTGGGGGAAATGTGTAGGACGGACTCTCGGGCAGTTCCTTAAAAAAATATTCTTGGGTTTTACATAAAGCCAACATAACAGAAACGTCGCGCAGAATAAGACAATATCGCTCTCTTCAGTCATGCAAAAACTGACATATCAGAGAATCGGTAGACAGCCTTTTCCCAGCTAACACTGGTTACGTTTGATACATATGCCACGAAAATGTTAGCCATGTTTGGTGGTTCAGAATTCGATTCTGGCCGAATAGAGAGCTTTTAATTATCACCATCTCAATTTCCGTGTTTGAACTGCAGCCTTTTGACCATATAGCTTGCACACACGCACGCACAACCACACGTACACACAGAGAGAAAATGGTTTTATTGTATGAGGTTCCCAGGCCTGCTATATAACGCATGCATTTGAGAGAGGGTCGATAAATACGCTAAGATATAAGGAGTGCTCCACTGCACTGACAGCTCCATGCTGGATGACATAGGGCGCAGCACCGCAGGCTGTTACTAATAGCAGGTTTAGTAACGCTTTGTAACTCCGCTCTCCGCGACCGAGGCTGAAACACTTCGTTCTATCAAGATATGGCGGACATTTATGTTCCCCTCACCACCATGACTTTCCTCTTCCTCTAGCAGCTCTATTGTATTGGTTTATTGAATTATCATCAGAAAGATAAACCATATGTGTACAGTTGCTCATAAAGACGGACTTGCTTTAGTTTCGGTTCAAAAAATTAACCTTACAACTTTCGTTAAATATTCGGAACACTGTGCTAATATGATGCATGTAAAGGTTCTGAAAGAAAGGTCGTGAAGTATTTGGCCGGAATTTAATCTGGAAAATTAAAATAGAGTTTTGACTTTAGAAGCAGGCGCACAAAGAAAAGGGAAGTAACACTCCATGCACTATAAAATTCGATTTTACGTGGAGGGGAATATCCAGATTCACACTTCGGACGAATTTAAAATTGTGGAAAGAACCGAACCTAAAAACTGTGTAGTAGTCCGGGCAGATTCTACAGCCATATGGATGTGGTGTCGAAGAAAAGCATTTCTCAATACAGTCGCGACTGGAATCCCGGCGTCCACCAAATCATATTAGTAGACCTTCAGTGATGATGATGATGATGATGATGGTGGTGATGGTAGTGTCGTATGAGATAAAAATTGCCCAGGCCCACCAAATTTTAGCCACGGTTCTTCAAAAGAAACAGACTACGTCAGACAAAGAGGTGAAGATAATATTAAAATTTCCTTTAAAGAAATCGTTTGTGAAGGGGTTGACAGGTTGGCCCGAAACATTTTTTCTGTGGAGTGTAACAAACTCTGGGGTTCAATACAAGAAAGAAATGTCATTGACCAGCCGAATAAATAACAGCTTCTGACGAAGAATCCTGGTCTACGGAGATCATGAAATCTTTACGTTCGTGGCAGTGATGTTGAAGTTGAATGAAGTAAAATTTCGACAGTTTCTGAAGACAGTAACAGCCTGTGTGGCCATTTTAAGATGCGCATATGTCTACAGCTAATTTAAGGGAACAGTTACAGTCCAGTGACAGAGAGAGGCATGCTCCCTCCTGACTGTAATATTTTCTGAAATGTTATTCTTCGGCGGACTCGATAAAAAATATCAGGAAGACTCTTCGTGTTGACCGCAAATCAGCGAAGACTGCTTCTATAAAGTTTGATTACAAAAACTACAATATCCCGGTTCTTCGTGCTACTTTTTCTTTCTTTCCTTCTTTCTTTCTTTCTTCTTTTGTTTTTTGTCTTTACATGTATCCACAAAAGATCTTCCACCACTCCATACTCCTCGTGTCGATTCTCTGTGGCAGTGGCAGAAAATTTATGGATGTTCTTGTCAATAAAGGAAGGAAAATAAACGCGAGCCAAAAGAAAAGGTAGCCCTGTGCTACCAGCATTCTTTATTAAAGCTAGATAAGCGGGAAAGATGTGGAGAAAACTAGGTAAATACAGATGCAGGAGACGTTTATATAAACAGTCCAGCTTTTTACGATGCTATTTTTTCCCCTAGAACTCTCTTGAGCTCTGAACGTACATATGCGTCCTATGCCCAAGACCTGAATAAACTGAAGATATTCACACTTTACAGTTACGTTATATTTATGAAACGGAATATCCTTATTTCAGGGTATACGCCATTTTCTTTGGAGTCTATGGAAGAGCAAACATCGACAGAAGGCATGATGCGCACACACGACACAGGTCCTTAGCGTACAAAATTTTGTATCCACAAAATTCGTAATATACAGTTTGTTCCAAAAGTCGCTGTACCGTTACTTCTAGTAAATTTATTTAAGACTCCTGCGTAACAACAGTTGTTCGAAATGTCTGCAATTTTGTTTCATGTATCTTGGTAACATCCAGCTACGGAATTAACAATGGCGACGGATAAATATTTGTCCTTATTCATCTTCTTAAACTCTGCCTCAAGTATCCATCGTAGGTGTTGCAGTTGCCTCGAGTTTAGGTAAGAAATACGTATTCCAGTTGATGCAACATAATTCTGCTATAAAAAGAAATCTCACTCCAAACTATTTAACTGGCACCACATCGGAAAGTGCTGGTAGCATGTACGTACGCAGAGCGCTACCATTTTAAGCCTATATGTTTAAAAATCTTACAGTCGACATATTATATTGTATCTGTACTTGTATATATATCTTTTGTAACTGAAGAATAAAAAAACAACTAGATGTCACTTATTATTTTATTGTACTTCTTATAGGCTCAACATGTTTCAGGCAATACTATGTCCATCATCAGGAGCTCGCGACTATGATTTTGATTACCATATTGGTCGTTTCGTTCTTGGTTTGCTGTATGTTGGAGGTTGGGTGCTGTTAGGCTGAAGTAGCGTCTGGGCTGCAGGCTTTAGCCTGCAGCCCAGACGCCTGAGGGCGCGCCATGCCGTGGTGACAGGGACCCACTTACATAATCAAATCTTACCTATACAAGTACAAAATAAGATAATCCAATGTGCTCTTACAAAAAAGGTGTTCAAACAGTGGACCACTTCCTATTCGATTGCACACTCCAAGAGCAAGAAAGAGATAAACTAAAAGCAGTGGTGACAAGGACAGAAAACTGGCCAGTGAGTTATAACAAACTAAGTATAAAATACTACAAAAACTTCAAAGAATACATAGACAAAATAATAT
>Ga0123357_10012716_pt1 | contig 10872 bp, 8 predicted proteins | sample TergutEmb28metaG_FD_89873 | JGI IMG/M metagenome (GOLD analysis project Ga0123357, IMG submission 89873) | Embiratermes neotenicus P4 segment gut microbial communities from Petit-Saut dam, French Guiana - Emb289 P4 | ecosystem: Host-associated > Arthropoda: Insects > Digestive system > Gut ... | reverse complement strand
TTTCTTTGTTTTTCCCTATGATCCAATCGATTTCTTCCCTGATGCTATCGATCGTCACCGCCTGCCGATCCGTTCCTCCCCCCGCCCCTGCTCCGAGTGCCGCCAATTCCCCCTGCGTGTTGAACAGGTACGTCATTCCATGTTCTTCTCCTGCTCCTCCCACGCCCCCTCCCCCCACGATCGGAAACTTTTCTTCGACTTTTTTCCCTTGACCAGGTGCCGTGATATACCCAACCGCCCCCTGCGGCGTCATGCCCATCAACAACGCCCCCGGTGCCGGCCTTCCCACCGCCAATCCCGCCGACACGCTACTCCCCAGACTCTCTAACTTCAACACCACCCATCCCCGATCCATGTGTGCGCCAACATACTTGGCCATCATATCCGAACCGTCCGGCACCATCACATGTAACATCCCCCCGCTACCACCCGCTCCCGCCTGTATTTCACGCGCCAGGCTCGCCACCAATGTGTGTCCCTGATCATCAATCACCACGCCGAGCACTTCCCGCGTCGGCCGGCCGTTGTGAATCGCCTCCACACGTCCCAGCGAAAGACGAATTTTCGCCTGCAACTCCGCATCCGTCGTATTCTTGAGCTTCTGTTCCAAAAAGCGTCTTGCCAGCGTCAACCGCGTCGTCGCCCGACCGGGTACCGTCGTCGGACCCGCCTCCTCCTTTTCCGCATGCTTCCGTGGACCATTCGCCGCTCCTCCCCCAGTTCCTATCCCTCCCGTCTCCTTCTTCACGAACGCCTCGAATTCCTTCTGCAATTCCTTAGGCATTCCGATCTGGTCCACCTTCACCCGCACGATCGAATGCGATACTTTTTGATACAACGCCTCCGAAGCCTTCGAAAATGTCTCTAAAGCCTGCGTCTCGTCGCCCCCCCTCCCGTTTCCCATCTCGCTCCCCCCTGCGTCCCCCGCCATCATCCCCGCCGCCGCTATCATCACCGCTATCAAAACACGCATCTTCACAACGTTCACCAAGAATCCATCACTTATTTCCATCGTCTGTCTGTTTTTGTCTATTTCTGTCTATTTTTGTCTGTGGCTAATTTCTAAAACGTCCCGGATCGGCTCACATCCATGTCCGCGATCTGCACATCCGGACTTCCTCGCCGTACATCCGCCCGATTGATAAACGCATCTGCCGCATCGAGTGAATTAAATTCCGCGACCTGCTTTTCGCCCAGATCATCGTAATACATCACCCGCACCACCACCTGTTTCTCCGCGCGTGCCCCCTGCACGCCGCACTTCACCCCCAGCACATAGCTTCCCCCAACAATCACGAGTATCGCGGCCACGGCTGCGACCCGCCGAACCCACACTCCCACGTATCCGATGGGGCCGATATCACGGACCGTCGCGATGACTTTCGCGGCAACGATCTCGCCTTCCCGCTCGCTCGCGTTGAAACTCTCAAATGTCGCCGCTCGCAGCGCCCGCTCCTGGGCCATCAACTTCAACGTCCGCGCTAGCACCGGCTCCTTCGCCAGGCGCTCCTTCAACTCGGCCTCCTCCCCCGCCATCAATTGCCCATCCAAATAGCCATCCAGTATTTGCCGCATATCGCACCATTTCCAAGACGACGCTTCTACACGTCTTTCGTGGATCCCTTCTTTTTCGTCTGCCTTGCGTCCGCGTCCAATACCGGATCGCCCGGCCTTCTCTGGTCATTCAACTCCATCTGGCTCAGGAGCCTCGCACGCCCACGGTGCAGCCACGTCTTCACCTGCGCCTGACTGGCCTCCATTAACTCCGCGATCTCCTTATAGGACAGGCCTTGTTGTTCTCTCAAGACCAGTGCTTGTCGCCAACTTGTCGGCAACGCTTCGATCCATGCTCGCATCGTTGCCGTTGTTTCCGCGGAGATCATCCGCTCAGCCGGGTCCTGCTCCTCGCCGAGCGTTTCCATGAAGGCCTCATCCGCATCGAGCGAGGAGCCGAGTTTGCGTCGGCGGCAACTGATCACGTTCCGCGCCACCGATTTGGCCATCAAGCTCCAGCCGCCGTCGGACCAGTCGTAACTCAGCCGCTGACGGTAGAGCTTCACCAGCGCATCCTGAACCAGATCCTCCGGCTCTTTCGAGTCCCGAGTCGGTACGCCCAGCATGACCCGGGCCAGGCCAATGAGCCGAGTCATGTTGGCATGCACCGCCGCCTCGAAGAGCTTTTCCACCGGCTGCTGGCCCGCCATCAACTACCTCGGCCTCTTACTCGTCATCACGCACCAACGCCCCTAATGTTACACCCAGATGCCGGAAGCTAGAAGGAGATGGCGGACATCCTGTTCCATCGGGTATGCCCGTTTTTCTGAGCAAGTCTGCCTGACTCGTAAAATTCGTAAAATTCGTGGAGGAAGGGGGCAAAGTTTGCGAGCCCCGTTATCGCATGAAAAAACTCTCCCCACGAATTTTACGAATTGAACGAATTTTACGGATTTTACGCGTAGAAAGGCATTGCCCGAAAAAACGAGCACACTCCGGACATCGGTCACGCGTCCGATCTTTTTCCCCGGCGAGCGAACGGATACAATGGCCAGGAAAGCTCTTGATGGAATGACAGTATGGCAGACAGCAATGCGGCGTTGCTACGCTCTTTACCGGCAGTCGGCGAGTTTCTCAGCTCACTGGCCGGCCGAGAATTGTGCAAGGCATTTGGCGAAGGCGTCATCAAACGCGAACTGCGGCAAACGCTCGACGACTTGCGCCACGACATCCGCACCGGCAAAATGACCGAACCCTGGCCACTCGATCGCCTGACAAGCGAAGTCACCCTTCGCGCCCGCCGCCTCACGCAACCGCAGGCTCGCCAGGCGATCAACGCCACCGGCATCCTGCTGCACACCGGCCTGGGCCGGGCACCGATGTGCGACGCGGCAATTGAAGCGATCCGCGTCGCCGCCGGCTACACACCATTACAAGCCAGCCTCGAAAGCGGCGACCGCTCGCTCCGCGAGGCACGTGTGGAGCAACTGCTGCAGGAACTCATCGGCTGCGAGGCCGCCACCGTCGTCAACAATAACGCCGCCGCCACCATGCTGATCCTCAACACGCTTGCCGCCGGCAAAGAGGTCATCATCAGCCGCGGACAGCTCATCGAAATCGGCGGCAGCTTCCGCATGACCGACGTGATGGCCCAAAGCAACGCCATCCTCCGCGAAGTCGGGACCACCAACCGCACGCATCTCCGCGACTATCAGGCCGCGATCGGAGGGGGGGGGCAAACCGGCGCACTGATTCACGTACATACTTCGAATTATCGTGTGCGAGGTTTTGCGTCCACGCCGTCTGTTGATGAGCTGGTCGCGCTGGGCCGCAAGCATGAGTTGCCTGTTATTGACGATCTGGGCAGCGGGGCGATTGTGCCGTTGTCGCCGTGGGGGATCAGCGACGAGCCGCTGGTGAAGGACTCGCTCGCCGCGGGTTCGGACGTCATTTGTTTCAGCGGCGATAAGCTGATCTGCGGTCCCCAGGCCGGCATCATCTGCGGCCGAAAAACGATCATCGAACGCATCCGCAAAAACCCCTACGCCCGCATGTTCCGCGTCTGCAAACTCACGCTCGCCGGCCTGGAAGCGACGCTCCTTGAATTCATCAACAACACCTACCGCGAAAACATTCCCTTCTACCGCATGCTCAGCCGCGACATCACCGCCCTCGACCAGGAAGCTCGCACTCTTGCCGTCGCCCTCGCCAAAATCGACGGGCTTTCCGCCGAAGTCGCCGCCGATCTCGCCTACGTCGGCAGCGGCTCGATCCCCGACGAAGGCCTGCCGACCCGCGTGGTCCGCCTCCGCCACGGCTCGATCCCCGCCGGCGAACTCGCCCGCGGCTTCCGCATGGGCATCCCGTCCGTCTTCGGCCGCCTCGCCGACCGCGAACTCGTGATTGACCTTCGGACGTTGCGGGAGGGTGAAGTCGCTCAGGTTGCCGCGGCTGCCATCCAAGTGTGTTCGGAATGAGCCATCACGGACACAGGCAACAAATTGGTCCCGTAGGGACGATTGAAATTCTCCGGCCACATTTTGCCATCGATGACAGGTTCAATCGTCCCTACGGGACCAATTCAGAGGCATGAAGCGAGAGCAGTGGCGAGATTTTCGGGGGCGGCGAGGAGTTCAGCGAAATGGCGTGGAAGCGATCGGCGATGCTGGGCGGCATCCATGAGGCGCTGTGCACACCAGGCGGCAACAACGGAAGTCCACGGAGTCTGACGGATAGGGCTGAGCGAGTCATAGGATTCAAGGAGAGCTTTGCTGCGGGAGAGGGAGGGGGATTGAACAGCGCCGGCGGCGTCGAGCGTGATGGTGAGGAAGGCATCGACGAGATCTTCGAGCGGAGAGCCGAAGTGGAGTAACGCGAAATCGACGAGTGAGCAAAGTTGGTGGTCGGAGTCGAAGAGGATGGCGGCAGGCTGGATGTCGCCGTGGGCCCAACCGGGCGAAGGAAGAATGTGCAGCATGTCGAGAAGATGATCGAGATGAGGAGGTGGAGATGCGAGCGTTTGTTGGAGTCGCTCAGCCAGCGGCGGCAGAGTGCTTGGCGCAGGGAGATGTTCCGCAAAGAGTCGATGGAGCCAGGCGAGGCGGAGCCCGAGCTGCGAAATATCGTGCTCCGTGTACTGATCCGGCGGCAACGGCGAGCCGGAGGGGGCAAGACTGATGAGCATACTGGAACCTTGCGGTCCTTCCGCAGCAAAACCGCCGCTGGAAACGGCAGGCTTGACAGGGAGCATCGGAACAACGGAGAAGCGTTCCTTATCGAGCATATTGATGGTGGTGGCCGCGAAGTTGAGCTGGCCGGCAGTGAAGCCCGGCGGATAGAGCGCAACGAGGAATTCGTTGTGCTGGGAAGTAAGCAGTTCGAAGGTTTCCGCCTGCCTGCCGCGAGGAACTTTGCGGAAGCGAGCGATGCGTCCGAGTTCAAACTGGCGAGCGATGAGTCCGTTGAGGAGATAAGTCTGCTGGTCGTCCATGCGGAGATTATATCTGCTGGAGGTTCATTCCGCGCCCGTCACTGCCGGGGGTTCGCAGGCCATGAAGATCGGCGCCATCGAAGAACTCTGAATCACCAACGCCACTTCCATCCACAGTCGCAGCGTATCGACGGCATTAATGCCAACTCCTCTATCGCTGTCTCTCCCCTGCGTTTCTTGCGACGTAGGCTTCCACGACGTTCTGCACCAGACGATGTCGCACGATGTCATCCTTGTCCAGTCGCACGAAGCCGATCCCCTTGATTTCTCGTAGCGTTCGATGTGCGTCCTTTAGTCCCGAAACGACTCCGTGCTCCAAATCGACCTGCGACGGATCGCCCGTTACGATCATTTTGCTTCGCTCGCCCATGCGAGTCAGGAACATCAGCATCTGTGCCGGCGTCGTGTTTTGCGCCTCATCTAAAATTACCACTGACTCGTTGAGCGTCCGGCCGCGCATGTATGCCAGCGGAGCTACTTCGATGATGTCATTGGACATATATCGCCGAATCTGTTCGAAGGACATCATGTCCGAGAGGGCGTCGAGCAGCGGTCTGAGATACGGATTGACTTTCTCTTCGATTCCTCCGGGCAGGAAGCCGAGTTTTTCTCCGGCTTCCACGGCTGGGCGTACCAGGACGATTCGTCGAATCAGCGATCGCCGCAGGAAACTTACTGCCATCGCTACCGCGAGGAATGTTTTGCCCGTTCCTGCAGGCCCTTCGCAGAAGACCAGGTCGTTCCGCGTAATCGCCTCCAGGTACCGCCGCTGCCCTTCTGTTTTGGCGTGCACCAACTGGCCCCTTGCTGACACGTCCAGCGTGCCGTGTTCGTCCGGGCCAAATGCTCCGGCATCTCCCGTTACTTCCGCTTCCGTCCGGCGTATGATCGCCACGAGTTGATCGTGGTCGACGGAGGGGTGATGCCGGAGATAGCGTTGCAATTCCGCGACCACTGCTGCCGCCCGGCTTACGGCCGCGGGTTCGCCGGAAATCCGCAGCATGTCGTTTCGTGCCGACAAATGTACATCCAAGAGTTCCCGCAGCATTTTCAGGTTTCGATCGCCGTGCCCCAGAAACGCCGCCGGATCAATCGCCGCATCAATTGCCAGGTTCAGATTCACTTGCTGCAACTCCAATCAAACGCGCCGGAAACCATTCGCATAACAAATGATAGAATAACCAAACGTTTCAGGCATTTGAACATTCGGATTGGATTCGTCATGGGTGCATGACACTTGAGGCGACTATCTGACGCGTAAAATTCGTTCAATTCGTAAAATTCGTGGAAAAATGCTCGCCTATCGGCTCGCAGCTAAACGTTTCTGACGCCATGAACCCCACCACGAATTTTACGAATTGAACGAATTTTACGCGTCGATGTCAGTTGGGCGTCTGATGTGCCATGCAGCTTTCGAATTTTGTTATTCGAATCTTTCTGGCTCTGCTCCGTTCCGCGAGGTATGCTGCACGCGTATTGATGGAGGTATCGCCGTGGCTATACGAAAATTGCTCTTGTCGGTGGTTCTGCTTTTGGCCGCTTGCGAGTCGGGTGCCAAGCGAGTTTACCAGATGACCTTCGAGCCGCCGTCGGGATGGTCGGGAGGAGCCATCAGCAAGGCGCCGAAAGATCAGCGTACGTATCTCGGTAACTTTGCTCCGGGTAAACCCGTTACCCTCAGCATTGCCAAGCTGCCTAAGCATGAACGGGTGCGGATATCTTTTGATTTTCTTGTTATGGGCGGTTGGTCCGGTTCTTCGACGGTCTTTGGTTATAGCCGTTGGGACATGGAGACCGGCGACGGACGCAGTCTCATCCACACCACCTTCTGCAACTGGGGCGGCGCTTATACCAACAACAACGAACAGGCGTTCCCCGAGACTTACCCTGCCCGTCCGTATCCCGGCTGGACTCTCGCCGCCGAAAAACAAACGCTGGGCACCATGATCAACACGCAGTATGGCAAACCCTATGACGCATCTGCCGTTTACCACTTCGATCTGACGTTCCCTCACACGGCTGAGAACATTTCCTTCGGGTTTTACTCGATGGAGCAAGGGTGGAAGGAGAAGTATTTTGGTTTTGCCAATGTTGTTGTGGAGGCACTGCCGGCCTCGCCGGCTCTGACCGAAGCGCAGCTCGCCGGCCTGTGGAAAGATCTGGGCGACATGAATCCGCAGAAATTTTTTGCGGCCCAGTGGAAGCTGATCGCCGCCGGCGACCAGGCTGTTGACTATATCGCCAAGCACATAGATGAGAATATCGATCCTTCGGGGGCCTATCTTGCGGAGTTGGTGGAGTCATTGAAGAAGGCGACCGACGAGAACGGGCCGCGGATTTATGATGATGTTACGAGGCTGGGGTATATCGCCATTGCTCCGCTGCGTGCGGCGGCGGCCGATGGGGCGATTGATGCGAAGACCAAAGCGATGCTCGATCGAGCCCGCGTCGATGCCAAGCGTTACAACGAAAGTCCGACCCAACTCCGCCAATTTCGCACCCGGCACCTGTTGCAGGTCATTCACTCGCCGGCAGCGATGAGCTTGCGTCTTTCGATCCCCGAACCCCCGCCGCGAAACCTCGACCTGAACTAATGAAAAGTTAAAAGTTAAAAGGGTGGGACTGCTCTGTCTCAACCCTCTATCAGAGCCGCGACTGTAAGGGAGCGACCCGTGCAAGCATGTGGAAATCACGCCTGTCGCTCCCTTACGGTCGCGGCTCTGATGATCAAATAGCGGAGGATTGAGACAGAGCAGCGTGGGACAGTTTTTCCTTTTACCTTTTACACTATTTCCTTCCAAGCACCGACAAGATCGCGTCCACGACTTCTTTGCGATCTTTTTCGAACGCCTCCGGCTCCGGCGATTGCCGATCCTTTCCGGCTATCAGCGCCACTTGTTTTTCAAATATCTTCATCGCTGCCGCATCTCCATTTTCTTTCGCCAGTCGCTGCAGCGTCGTTAAATACCGATAGTCGTTCAAGCCCGGCTGAATCTGCGACAGAAACGACAAACTTGGCACCATCGTCTGATGCTCATCCGTGTTGTACCAGCAGTAATCATCCTCGCGGCAATCCAGCGCATAGTACGGATCACCGGCCGCGATGTTGAAGTGCCATGTCGTGCGATACGCCAGTCCGTAGTGCACCACCAGGGCCTTCATGTAGCGGCCGAAGGTCCAGCGATTGCCGTCGTTGTAGAACGAGAACTTGTGGTTGTCCTGATGAATCAGGCCGATGGAGGCTTCGTCGTGATCGTTCAGCGACGGCATCCCCAGCGCCCGCACCAACCCATAATGCGGATTCTTCGCATCATTCCCCTCCATCGACGTCGCCCCCGTAAACACGCTGTACTTCAACCCCAACTCATCGGCCACTTTCTGATGCAGCGCCGCATTTTTCGCCGACGGTAAAATATCCTTCCCTATTGGTTCATCGCAAAGATTCCACGCGATCGGCAACCAGTTATTGGCTTTCGCATGCTCCTCAATCCCCCCATACAACGCCTTCAAAAACGACTCCGCATCCGCAAACCCCGCCTTCTTCGCAAACCCCTCATCCGCCCCCGTCTCCGTTCCGTACATCGCATACCCCAGCCCACCCCCGTAACTATTAATCATCTGCGTAAACCCATACTTCCGCAGCAACGCCATCTCCCGATCCGCCCGCGAAAAATCCAACACCACCTTCCCCCCGCTCGCCTTCACCCCAATATGCGGCAACCCCGTCACCGTCGTACACCCCGCCTCCCGAATCACCCCCAGCGACTTCGCCAACATCTCCTCATCCCACTTCCCCTTCCCCCCCCCGACCGCCCCATCCTCCCACGGCAACCCAATACTATGCCCCCACGGCCCCGCCGCCACATCCGTAATCCCATCAATCGCAAACGGCAGCACCTTCACCTTCAACGGAATCACCGTCGCTTTCCCCTTCGCCGGCATCACTATCACTGTATGCCTATAAGTCTCTGCTCGCGTCTTCTCTGGCGCTTTCACCCGTAGCCAGAACGTTCGCGTCACCCCCCCCCCTGCTCCCTTCGCCGCAGGCGCAGGTCCCGGATGCCAATATCGAGGTTTTACCTCGTAAACCGTCCCCTCCATTGTTACCCGGCTGATGCGATAATCCAGCCAACCCGCTGTCACTTTCGGTCGCGGCGTGCCTGGGTCTGTCTCTTCACTACTCATCGCTGAATCTATCACATCAATTTCCCCGATATCCTCCCCTGGCTGCACGCTGAAGCAGACTGCCCCTTCCTCTCCCTGCGCCAGCGTCACACTCAACCCCTCCATCCTCATCCACTCTCCCGCCAGGGGCCCATCCATCGCCCCCGGCGGCGTCATAAAATTTCGCGAAAATACACGATATCCCACCTCCGCCGCCTTCGCCCCTTTCGCCTGCGGAATCACCTGCTTGAAATAATTCTCAAATTGCTCACGGCGCTGCTGCGTCGTCCACTCCCAAAATTTCTTGCCCGCCTCGCTCTTCTCCGCCGGATAAATCACCATCGCCGAGATCGCGATCGGCCAAAAACCATCGCCTTTCATTTCAAAAACCGCTTTTCCGTCGGTGACGTCTACGTCGAACTGCTTCACATCAAACATCTTCTCGACATACTGCGAAAACGTATCGACTCCTGGCAAATCCTCGACATGCGCGTTTCGAAAATATTTCGTTTTGAACTGCTCGAGCGTCATCTTCTCATCCACGACGAGTTTGCCGTTCACCGACACTTGTCGATGCGTAAAATGCTGCACTTCGCCCCAATATCCGCCAGGACAGTCGATGTTCATCAGGACGTGATACTTGCCATTGGGCAGGTCGACGCGAAACGCTGCGTCGTCCGCCGTGATCACAAAATCCCCAAACAGCGAATCCGGCTGCATCCCATCAAACCCCCTCTCATAACCTCTGGGATCCCACCCGAATCCGCGAGCCTTATCGTACTTCGCCGTATTCACACCCGTATACCCCGGCATCACCTGCTGTTCCGCCGGCCCAAAATCAAACGCCTTGAGCCCCGCAAACACCACCGCCGCCGTGTCATTCTTCTCTAACCGAAAGTTCCCAAACACCAACGGATACTTCTCCGGCCCGAGCGCCAAAAACGTCACCTTCTCCTTCACCAGCGCCCGCCCCGGCCGCGACTTTTCCCCCACGTACATATCCGTCGGCATCGTCACCGTGCTCTTGCCCGGCGGCACCACCGAGTTGTAATTCACCCGCGTCCAGTAGTCTTTCGTCTGCGCATCCCGCACCTCCACCAGCAGCATCACCGCCTCCCCCGTCGGATTCATCACATCAATTTTCAACAAGTCATACCCGCTCCAATCCTGCTTCCCCTCCCGTACCACAAACCCTTTCTCCACCTTCAATCCGTATTTTCCGCCGGGCACATTTTCCGTGGTCAGTTTCCCGCCATCAAATCCCGCCAACTTCCCATCCTCAAAATCAAACAACATTTTCGTCTCCGCCCCCCTCGCCAAGCCCGCCATCCCAACGAGTACCATCACTACCAAAATCCGCATCGCCATCTTCAACGTCATACACGTCACCTCCAAAACGGGATGTGTGCATTGTACGTTCATCCGCGACTTGACGCTCCTGTCACATTTAGCGCTTATCCGGATAACCCAGCGAGCGTTGATCTTCGATCAACGGCTAAACGTTTAACACGCTAAAGCGTGAACTCCGGCCCAGCCCCCTTCGACACCCCGCAAAGCGGGGTCGCTACTTTGTTTTGCATTTCGTGTCACGCACCTCATGACGATGGGTGTGGCCATTTTTTATGGCAAATCAGGGCGATCAGAGCCGCGACCGTAAGGGAGCGATCCGTGCGACAATGCGGAAATAACGCCTGTCGCTCCCTGACGGTCGCGGCTCTGATTTT
>Ga0123357_10012715_pt1 | contig 10872 bp, 8 predicted proteins | sample TergutEmb28metaG_FD_89873 | JGI IMG/M metagenome (GOLD analysis project Ga0123357, IMG submission 89873) | Embiratermes neotenicus P4 segment gut microbial communities from Petit-Saut dam, French Guiana - Emb289 P4 | ecosystem: Host-associated > Arthropoda: Insects > Digestive system > Gut ... | reverse complement strand
TATGAAGATGGAACCGATAGTGAGTTCCGAAACGTCGGCAATTAGAACTCAGACGCCGGGGAATTACCCAAAAAGGAATAAATTACAATTATTACACTCTCTACGAGTCATCATGACTGGGATCGTTTGTCTAGTTCCTGTAATCGAATGCAAACCTCCTCGACACGCGACATACGACGCAACGCTGGCAGAACGTCGGGAGGAGAGTCGGGCCGGCGCTTATCGGTCAAGCAGTAAAAAAAAAAACACACTATAATTGAACATACGTCACTTAGATAACAATGACGTACTTAAGAACAAAACGGCTGTTGCAGGTGTGACTTTGGTGTTTAGAAATGAAACGGCTAGGGAGCAAGTTACGTCAGAATGTTTGGTGTATATATTTCTTATTATCCTTCGAATAAACAGGGATCAGTACAATACAGTTACTAATCTACTGGATTTTGTAACAATTAAACAACTTGTTTACTGCCAGGGAACTCCAATAATTTATGTGTCATTTAAATAAATTTTATTACACAAGTTTATTTCCCTTATCCTGCGTTTAATGAACTACTGAAGCAAAATGACTGTGTTACACAGGACTTAGAAGAACATTTTGTATTCCCTTTTCCTTCTGGAAAAAAGAGACACTTTCGGAAGAAAATAAATTCGTACTGTAAGTAAGAAATGTCACAGCGTAACATAGATACTGCTCACTTTTTACCGATCACTGAATTCTTCTAGGTTAAATCTTAGGATCAACTTCTCAGCGTTTTGCCGCGAATTGTTTCATTCCGACGAGTCATGCTTAAAATATTCATGAACATGAAGATTTAATTCTTTACTTGGTCTGTACTCTTACAAAAGCCTTTACGAAGTGTCGCCTACTTAAGCACAAGGCCAGCTGTACCTGCAGTCTAATTAAGGGCAGGGACAGCTGTGACTGCAGTCTAATTAAGCATAGGGCCAGCTCTACCTGAGTCTAATTAAGGGCAGAGACAGCTGTGACTGCAGTCCAATTCGTGAGAGTATTTTTATTAAAATTAATAATTATTTCCAAGTTTCGAACATGTAAAAGTAAACAGTAGCTGTCTTACCTACCGAATAAGAAGCTGCGTGAGGCCCAGAGTAGTTCTTAAGCTCTGCCGATCATCGAAACACGTTTCTCCGGTTCAGAGTTCGTAGTCCGTTTGGCATTACGAATGCTGACCCGGACACCTTTAGAATTTGTTAGAAATGTAGAAGGTCCATATACATATAAAGTTGGGTGTACCAGGTTTTCAGGTAAAACTTAATCTCTACGCAACACACAATATCAGTCTACGTATCTCCTTTAATGTGCATCGAGAAGAATGTAACTTAACAATTTCTATAACGTAATGCCTCGCACTAATGCTTGGAAGTAGATGGCATCTCTAGAACTCATAATTTATCAGAGAAATGAAATCAGTTATCATCGGCGCCAAATATAAACAGAGATTCCTTAGTTTGTAACCCACAATGTGCCTGGTCACAGATAACGTCCACAAGCAAATGTTCTACATTACACTCCAGATGTCTCTTTTGCTTTTTCTTAAATCAAAATAAAAGTTATGACAATCATAATGCAAGGCTGTCTCCTCCTCTTTTTCACATTCTCAACCGAGAGTGTATTCCAGTGAATATTTAAATTGCACCGAAGAACACCACAACAACTTATTTTCTATTTCGTTGCAATTAAATATATTTCACACGGCAGTGCAGGAAAATTACTGAAGATAAAAAACTATAACGTCACTGCTCAGAAGAGCACGGACCTGAAGTGTTACCTGGTAACAGATCCTTGAGAAGGATATATATGAACCAGCAAAAATGGCCGCGTGAATTCTGTGTTTAGTCTTAGTTCGAGGACTGCAAGTAATAAAATATCAGATTATAAATTCTGGAATACATATTCTTAATAAACATATAGACTAATAGTCTATAAAGTGTTTTGAAATGAAATGACCAAAATTCTCCAGCTTCATTAAGCAAATCAGCGCTATTGTAAAATGAATCAATAGAAGTTATGTGAAAGAAGTTACCACTGACAGAACAATTACAACTTTATCATTCCTGCTGTCCTCTAAATATCCAGTGGATCATTTATTGAAAGTTGGGCGTCGCAAGTACTTCCCACATGTTCGTTTTAAATAACAGTGGGCAATGCTCAGCATTTTTTGTTACCACAGCGAAGTGAGAAAGCTGCTACAACTCTGCTTTAGAACGAGTATCAAAACCGTTACATTTCTGTGATCAATTTAGGTCACACCACGGTCAAATATTCCCAGCCTCTTCGTTTTTCCTACAATGCATATTTCTGTGTCCTTTGATTTAAAGAAAGAGGTGACTATTTTCTACACGGCATTAATCGACCGGTTTTTATGATGATGAATGTGAGTGTTTACTGTGAGGTAGGAACTTCACCTTAATGTATAATGTAGATTTTAAGCTTTATGGTGTATACGCAAACTATTGAAATATTAGTACACAGTTTATGAGAAAGCAACTTACAATCCCAGTCTGAAGAGTCCGAGTGAAATATATTAACGAGTTAATTTGCTAATTACAATAATTAGCAGCAGAGTATTGATGCAGCAGCTCCGAGCTCTAATTACGAGAGCAATACGTATGCTATTAATCAACACAAGCTGCGATGTGGGGAGGCTGCGTTTTATAGCAGCATGCTTCGAATTATGCTAGTAATTATTCCAAACCATTGTTCAGCGGTTTTGTTTTCGAATATCAGAGGATAGAACTCCCAGGTAACTCCATTGTTCTATGCTTCCAATATGACACGCGAGCTTTTCAAAACAACGGTGTTATGTACACATATATACAGCGCAATTAATTAGGCCTCTATTTTGTGATCGATGGATTTGCACATCAATAAAAATGTTGGTATTGTGACCCAATCAGCCATGTTGATTTTCGAAGACAAAATGCCACTTAATAATAAATAAGTGGGGATTCTAATTCTTACATCGGTGGTCACATGTCTCATTGTAGCCTTCACTTATTAGTCAAGCTTATAAATCGTTCCCACCTCAAAGTTTCTGTACAGAGCAAGATTTTTTAGCAGTAGAGCCGTAACCTTGTGTTAGAACCTTGCACACTTTGAATATTAACAGGTTACTGACATATTCGCGTGAACTGATTACATGCAAGAACATATCGGCATGTTACCCCAAAACATGTCACGACTGGCGTCCGTGATTCCAGGCTTCCGCCGTCATGTAATATCCCACGGCAACCCTCATTTTTCCAAATATTCGTACTCTTAAGCTTTACTGAAAAAAAAAAGAAGAACTGACGTAATTTAAATTTTTTGTATGACTTGCCTGATGATGATTCCTTCGGAATCGAGATATATAGCAATATACGTAAAGGTACAAGTAAGCATTCCCATTACAGGCCTGAACAGGCCCAAAGGTTTCAGGAAGTTAAGGTTCCCAAATTTCGTGACAACGGCACAGGATGGTGGTAGGTTGTCAGCCTTACGCTCTGGCCGCCTTTACCCCCAGGAAATGCAACTGGCACACATTTCTGTTAGAGGCTGATTCGACCCCAGGACAATAGTGCGATCGGAAGGATTTTATGTCAATGAAAAATCCAATGACACCAGCTGGGATCGAACCAGCGACCTTCCGATTTGTAGCACCCCACCTTAACCACTGACGGCAATATATAGTCCCATTCAATAAATTGAGTTGTGCTTGACGTGTTATATTGTTATTGATTGTAATGCACCCAGTTTCATTATCTATCCATCCCACTGCGCCGTGCATAATTTCTACGGTTGAAATGCTGTCATTAAAGGTAGTAAGAATATAGAAGTGAATGAAGTTAATAACACTCCTACAGGTCTGAATTTCAAGATCAAAAACCTAGCTATACAGCAATTCAACGGACTTGATCACAGGCTCTTGCGTTATAAATCCCTTCTAAGGTACCAGCTTCTCCCCCGTCTCTACGGAATCTCAGGACTTTACTTGGACACACACCACCGCCATTTACTGCATAAAATATTATTTTATTGCTTATAACCATTACAATCCTACGGCACAAAGGACAGCCCAGTCGGTATAGGTACTACGCTACGGGCTGGAGAAAGGTTCATAGTACAGTTCCCGGCAGGTGCAAGTGATATGTGTCTTCTCCAAAGCGTCTAAAATATTCTGGCGAAAAATCAGCCCCTGTACTCCACTTCCTCATGACTTCAAGGTGTGCAGACGTAAAACTTATCTTTACTCCAATACAGGCTACATACCGCACCCATCCAGACCGCCCCTGGGGCCCACCCATCCTCCTATACAAAGGACACCGGGTTTTTCCAGGAGCTAAAGCTGCCGGGGCGTGGCCTTCACCAGCCACCCCCATATAGAGCCGAGATTAAAGAAAGAGTAGAGCTATATCTCTACTCCCCCTCTGGGCCGTCGTGACCTGTTCTAGGGAGAACTTAACGTTTCCCTTACAGGCTACATAACCTCCGAAGTAGATGGAACCTTCTTAAACAATCAAATGCATTTGGTTACCACCACCTTTTTAATTTCTTGCAGCAACGTAGATACAGAGTACAGATAATTGCCAATTAATGTTTTAGGTCTAAATTCGGTAGAATTTGCTTTCAGAACCGTGACTTTGGTGTATCGAAAATGCTTACATTACTTTCAGCAGACAACAATTAAAGTAGCGATAGCCCAAGTTAAGTCTGCAGTAAGCACGGTGGATGAAGTTTACAACCATGACCACTAATAATTTATCCCGAATTTCTCGTGAATTTGTTCATAGGAACAAACTGTATTTTATGTGTCCTACAAAAATATTCGTTCCGTGGCATATTAAACTGGTAAGACGACACACATTCACCATGAAGCATGTAAGTAAAGTCCCAGTGGCAGAAACTGTGTTTAAGTATCCTGAGGATTCAAAACACTTAAACTCCTGAACACCAGGTGTATTATTTCTAAACCCTCTCTAAGTAATATAGGTCTGTTCTTCATCTGTAAGACGCCTATACATTATACGAAATTTGTCCCTTCAAACAAATATATTTGGTTCGTGCGTATAAGCACACAACACCACAGTTATTCTCCATAGGTCACGCGACATCTTGCACATATGTATTTAAATGCCTACCTATTTTCATGTAGGTTTATAAATTCGTATAACGGCTCGCTACGAGGCGGACGGTGCGAGGAACGAACTCCGACGGGGTCGAAATTTTCCTCACCCCTCCAGACCGGCCCTGAATCCTACCCAGCCTCCTGTATAATGGGTACCGGGTCTCTTTCCTGAGGATAGAGAGGTCGGGGCTTGGCGTTAACCATCCACTCACATCTAACGCCGAGGTTAAAGAAAAACCAGAACAATATTTCTGTTCCCTTTCTTCGCCTTCATAGCCCGTTATACGGTAAAATTTACCTTATAAATGTGCAGGTCCTAACAAGACAACATCATATCGCTCATTTGTGACAAGAGTGTCACAGCTCAAAATTTGGCATTTTTGAGTTACTGGTATAGAAATAAATATTTGCAGATGCACTTTTAACAGGTTTAGTGCTATAAAGCAGTTTTTAAAAGTAGCCGCTGGAGAGCAGTTGTGTCGTCGTTGCACTCATAGAAAAGTATAGCACTTCAAAACCTTCAAACTTTTCTCCTGAAAAATCACTAATTTTGAGTTATGACACTGTTGTCGCAAATGCGCGATACGTAATGTTTAAGATCTGTTGCATTTTAGCCTGATTTCGGATAGAACTCCTGCCTGATTCTTCTGAGAGTCTGTGTCGCATTACATCTGCTTGCCGGGTCCTAAAACTGACATTCTACAAAAGAGAAAACTTTCGAAAATTGTGACTAAAATTGGTATATTTTCGTGTGAAGTTGGTGTGTGTATGTGCAAGAGATAGAGATATACCATAAATTGCAGGTCTACAAGGTGGTTCAAATATGACCGGGACTGATTTGTGTGTAAACAAGCCGCACTGCGCAGCAGCTGTGCGACCTTGAGAGAGTGAAGCCACAACCTCCACCCTCCCTCCTGCTCGGGCTAGGGGAGTACGTTGAAGACTGACATGTGCAAGTAACTGTTTGGCAATTATGGTTACAAAAAAAAAATCAGTCCCGGTCATATTTGAACCACCTTGTATATTAATAAAACTATTACACACAAACTTTTCTACCTATGGTGCGTCCTCATGAGCCCAGATCTGGTAAGGATAAAGTTTTCGAATCGAAACCAACGCGCACCGGCGTGTCTTTCAGTCACAGTGGCGCGGACCTTAATTCTGTATAGCACTGATGCTTGTCAACAATCTTTCTATTCAATCCGCTTTTCTCAGGCTGATTTCTAGTTGGAACAATTCACATTGTGTACAACAACATTAGGAGAGTCAAGTGAAATGAAATGAGTTGAGAAACGGAAGAACAAAAACATCAGTTTAATTAAATTTTGATCTTGGGACATACAGAGGGAAGGAAACGGAAGATATTGGCAACCTTACGCTTTATTACGCCACTGAGAATGAGATGTCAGCGGACCTCTAGGAAAGGACCTTTGAATTTCTGCACATTTGGTGTGAAAAACGCCTCCTATTCTGAAGGCATAAAACGCTTGTGTAAAAAATTCAAAGGGCCGTAAAAAAATTATGTATTCAGTTAATGCGGAACAAGAAATTTGACCTGGCTAAATTCGTCACTTATTCCGAAAAAATTACTCGTCCACGTATTTGTCAAAACTATGCAGTGTTCATTTGTTTTGTCATTTTTGTTATGTATTTGGCGAATGTATTGTAACTGATCAGTAGTCGATTAATTAGGTAGTAATCCATACCGACGATAACAAAATATTTTGTCTAAATACGGAGTTAATATGACAAGGGTGTAGTATAAAGTGTTCTGTTTACCTGCCAACAGTCACACGCTTCATAATTTTTGCTATCTCCCATTAATAGATAGAACTATAGACGTCTTCCACGGCTGGGGCAATTCGTCCTTATTTAAAACAGAATCTCAGTATGTAACTGTTTTACCACATAATTGCAACAATTCTGCAGGAATTTAATTAATATCTGGATATTTAGAGCTCTTTAACTTTCCATAGACAGTTCCGTCTCACAAGCAGCAAGCTCAATTTCTAACTGCTTTGTTTTCTATGTTTCTCAGCCTGACGTTGAGATTTCATGACTGACACGTCATTCTATTACGTATTCAAAATCTGTTGAAATCAGCGAGTACATCCTTTATTCTTCACCAGATTCGTTCCAGATTGATAAGCCTCCTTAATTCAAGCAAAATTCTATACAAGTCTACAATATTCCTCGTCTCATGGTCTCTTTCCAGCTCATTAATTTGACCTTTCAGATATTCCTTCTTATTTATTCCTGTAATATCTATTGCTTTTCTGTCAGAGATTACTGCAGTGTTTTAAAATATGTGTATGATCTTTCTTAATTTGCCATAAATAAATACACCTTCACGTAAATTACATGAAATTCGCATTAATATGTCGTCTGTGATTAAGTTCTAGACCATTTAATAGAAGCAAATTCATCCTGTGACATGCCTACCTAGGCTCAGATGGGTGACATAGCTCCAACAAATTCGCAACAAGGTGCTAGTACGGAGTGACTGGTCAGCATCACGCCCCGGCCCTTCTGTACCCACTTTACAGGAGGCTGGGTGGGATTCAGAGCCGGTTTGGACAGGCAAGACTTTTGATCCCCGGACCGTCAAGTCCGTAGTGAGTGCCTATACAGACTACGTCATCCCAGCAGACTGTTTAATATAGGGTGTTTCTATTCCTGCTGGACCGATGAGCGCTGGACCGATGCCCCAGTAAATTTTTATTAGACTTTCCAAAGGTTATCATCAATGTGATCGTTTTTCTAGCTCCCGTAATCGACTGTTAAACCTCATCGAGACGCGCCATATGACGCAAAACTTGCAGAGCGTCAGGCGGTGCTTTGGGCCGGCGCTTATTTGTAAATCAGGAAAAGGAAACCCCTCTAGCTACATTAAAATCAGAGATCAGAATGCTTCTAATAAAAAGTTAGGTAGATAAAATTTTGTAACCAACAATTTCGTGGTCATTCGAAGGTACAGTCTCGGTATTAGATTAGACTTTCAATCACGACAGCTAGTAAGTGGACCCACGTTCGTAAAGGATACATCGTATATCTAGGGTACTACCGTTACACAAATTATATCGTTCAGCATAATGAACGTGCATTTTAGTGCATATTAATTCTTGGAATATCAGGTGCTATTTCAATGAATAGCTGAGGGTAGGTGGAGTAACCTCACTTGGCACTATTTTTGGCCCACTGCTCCGTGAAACACAAAAGCCGGGGATCCATAACATGTACCACACATCAAGTGGAGCTTTCTCTTTGAGAGAGAGAGAGAGAGAGGTCTGATTATCTCTTATGATTGCGCTCAGCACAGCGTTTGTGTGCGAAGCTAACACTAACCTTTTACCAAATAATTTTGAGAGTAAAAAAAAAAAACTTTAGGCTGCAAGGGATGTGAGCCGACTACTCAAAGGCAGTGACGAGGTGTGTATTGTATTAGAGTTCACTGTCAATATTAACTTAAAATTAAGTAAAACTACAATCTTTAGAAGTTACAGCTTCTAGCAGACTATACATACCATAATATCACTTAATTATTACTGAATGAAAGATAAATGGCTTAAGGCATGCGTGAGGAAAAATTAATTTGTTAGTGGCGTGCAGCAGGTAGCTGTTCAAGAGAACGCAAATATTAAACCTTATTAACTAAAAAAATTATCCAACAGTCACGACTCTCTTTCATCTTAACTGACTTCAAACATCGAAATCCCTTATGGTAGGTTTAATATTTAAAGACATTTTCGCCCCCACCTGGTCTTCCAAATGGCCTTTTCAGAGATATTGTCTAGTATAACTTAATATATCGAAGTATAATTCACTCAGCACAACTCTCTTTTTAATATAAAACAATGTCTTTTTTTAAGTTTCATTGCATACTTCAATGTAACAGGCCATCATCAGGTGAAAAATTATAAAATATATAAAAGAAAGTTAAACGGACATTTGTTTTCATGAAAAATAAATCTTCCTGACAAACCATTTCTAGTATTATGACTTGTGTGCAGTGTATTATGCCGGGGTGAAAGGGCTGGGAAGGCCGTAGCAATTTTGGTGCATTAGAGCATAATGAGAAGTGTTGTTAAGAAGGCCGTGTGTAATGACAGGATCATTGCTCTTACATTAAAGGCAGAACCGGTAATTATACTCTCAGTGAGAGTGTACATGCCAATATCGGAGTATGAAGACGATGAAGTGGAAGAATTGTAGAATATAATCGAAGAAATTCTTGAAGAAGATAGAAAAGGTGAATCAGACATCATAATGGTAGATTGGAAGAGTGTGGTTGGAGATAAATCATACCGAAACATGTTGGGCGACATGGACTTGGAAAAAAAAATAAGACAGGTCAAATGTCTATCGACTTTTATGAAAGGATTGGACTTGTCGTCACCAGCACATGGTTTAAGAAACCTACGAAAACGCTGTAAACCTGGAAAGAACCAGAAGATCGAAGTCGACACCAGCTGGACTACAAACTTGTGAAGCATCGATTCAGAAAGAGTACGAAGGATGTGCAGACAGTGCCAGGAGCAGATACTGACTCTGAACACAACTTGCTGGCTGCGAAGATCTGCACGCGATTGAAGAAAATCAAAAAACCTCCAAAAAGGCAAAGAACGAAGGGATCTGGAGAAGTCACATGTTGTACGACAGAAAGTGTAAAATACTCTAGAAGAAAAACTTAGTGCAACATAATGTGAAAGTGGGAACGTGGAAGTGCAGAAGAATAATAATAAACAAAAGTGTGCCAGATACTATGGGTGATTGCATTGGGAAAGTAAAGAGGAAATCAAGAAAGCCGTGGATTACACAGGACATGATTAATAAAGTAAATGAACGAAGGCAATGGAAGAATGTAAACAAAGAACAAGGAATGAAGACCTACTGAAAACTGAGAAACGAAATGAAAAGAGGCACAAACAAGGCTAGGAAGACGAGATAATGGAATTTCAAAGAGGGGGACATTTTCATTGAAGGTACACGAAGAAGAAGGAAATAGGTTGGGAAGAAAACCTTGGAATTCAACATATTGGCATTGAAGACTATAAGGGAAATATAACAGTAGATAAGACACAAGTACTGAAAAATTGGGAGAATTATATTACAGACCCCTACTATCGACCTGAAGAGTCGAAACTGCAGACGAAGTAATTGCAGACGAGAAAGGCCCTTGTATTTTGCGAAGTGAAGTGGGAAAAGCTATCAAGGGGATGATGGATAAGGAGGCTACAGGAAATGATGATGTACCTGGATAAGTGCTCGAACTGTCGGGAAACGATGGTCTCAAAATAATGACACAACTGATCAACAAAAAATACGAAACTGGAGAATGGTCCATGAATTTCAATGAAATTACAAACACTGCCTTAAAAAGGAGCCAAAAGACGGAAAATGCAGCGACCATCGCACATACAGCACACATAGTAGCGACGATACTTAAGAGAAGGAAAATCGAGGACGTACTTGGAGAAGATCAGTTCGGATTTAGAAGAGGAAAATGAAATAGGGATGAAATGGGAATGCTAAGAATAAAATAAAAACGAACTTTGGACATAAACAAGGAACTGTGTGCGTGCTTCATGGAATGACAGAAGGCACTTGACTGTCTAAACTGGACCAAATTAATCCAGATCCTAAAGGGAACTGGTACCGATTGGTACGAAGAAGATTGACAGAAAATTGTGCATGAATCAGTGTTAAAATAAAACTGCACCGGGGGGGGGGGGGGGAAAAACATATA
>Ga0123357_10012713_pt1 | contig 10873 bp, 7 predicted proteins | sample TergutEmb28metaG_FD_89873 | JGI IMG/M metagenome (GOLD analysis project Ga0123357, IMG submission 89873) | Embiratermes neotenicus P4 segment gut microbial communities from Petit-Saut dam, French Guiana - Emb289 P4 | ecosystem: Host-associated > Arthropoda: Insects > Digestive system > Gut ... | reverse complement strand
TTTCAGTACAGAAAAAAATATACTCATCAGCTCGTTCGGCGCCTCTCTTGTCCCATGTGACCCATAGTTCGCAAATTCTTTCGCCAATGTTGTCAGTAACCCTGGCCCATAAAAATAACACTACTATCAGTAATCGTTGTCGGCCCAACGCACCGGCCGTCTTTACTCCCCAGTAAGTAATTTTGGTACTCATTTCTGTTAGAGACTGAGTCGTTCCCAGGACCACATTGCCGTCGGAAGGATTATGTCAATGAAAAATTCGAACGAACCCATCTGTAACCGAACACGCGACCTTTCGGTTGTAGCGCAATGCCTCAACACAATGTTGTGATGGATATTGTGCTGTTCTCAGGCATTAAAGCCACAGTGCTTGTAATTCCCAGTGCCGAATTTCAAAGGCTTAGTACGTTCTTCCAGCAATACCTTGCAAGTGTTCTTATTGCTTGAAGAACTTAAGGAATATCAGAATCTTAAATCAGCAGATAAATTATAATGCGCCAGTTTTTATTTTTTCCAAGAGTCCACATGTGTCATCGACACTATGGATTATTAATGAGATTTGTGCACGAAAGTATTACGAGATTTGATTTCTTCACTTATTGTTCCATGTAGGAATTCAAAGTTCTGGCTATGCTAGATCTCATACACACATTGTCTCCTTCACAGTTTACGGTATTTAACAACACCTTCTCTGTGTTCGATTATTTGACGAAGAATAATTTAGATTTAAAGCTGAAACGAAAGGTAATTGTCTCAAACTGTGGAGGTTCTAGAGAAAATACTGTTGACTGTCAGGCGTAACAAACTGTAACGTAAAGCTTTCCTTGTGAGCGAAGTGAAGACACAGGCGTAATCATTCTTAACCATTGCACGAGTTGGGGTGAGTGGTTAGCTTCAGGTCCCTACCAGTTTTCACCCCCCTTAAAAGAGTCACCGGTATATTGTCCCAAAAGTCTATGATTTGCCAAACAAACAATTGTTTCAAATATTACATAAAGTCTTGGAATCCGGACGACGTATTAAACTTACGCATCGTAGTTGAGATGCACGATTTTACGCCGGACATAGAAATGAAGTCATACTTCCTGCGGGCTATCCTACATTCGTGCGCACTAGGAAGTTTAGGGACCTTGACCGAAATCAAATGTAGAGAACTGGTCTGTTTCAATTAACCAAAGAGATATGGCTTGTTTTGTTTCGGGGTAGGAAATAAATATAGTTTATTGCTATAGGAATTTTTGAACCCAAATCTGTTTATGGGAACCGAATCAACTGAACATTCTGACCCATAACTCGAGGTTGGCAAAGAATATAGGCTTCTATATCTATCATGATATAGCGCGGAATGTAAAGCAATTGTGACTACATGAATGTCGATAACTGATGATGCAGGCTTCTTACGTGCGGTGAACTGTAGTGTGGGTTTACCGACAGCAAGAGCATAGTTTAACCTATATCATCCGAAACAGGTACGCGTATTATACGAGGTAAATTTGCCCCTGTACTTCCCGTGAAGTTTTGCAGGCGGTGTGGAGGCTCTGCTCCAGTCACAACAGTTTTATTTCTTGACGTTTTTCTTGGAGCAGCGAAACTCGGTGATACTTAAATAAGATTAAATTTGTATTTTAATAACAGAGACATGTAATTGCGTGCGCGTTGGCACAACTTTCGCCAACATTACGAATATCGGTATTTGAATATTTCTCTTCCAGTATAATATAACACAGAGCCTTATGTTCGAGCTCTTCAGGAATGACTTGTAACTTGTTGGAAAGATTTTGTGTGTGTGTGAGTGTGTGTGTGTTTGTGTGTGTGTGTGGTGTGTTTGTGTGTATGGTTGTGTGTGTATGTGTGTGTGTGTGTGCGTGCTCAAGTTGTTTAATTTCATTTTCAAGGGAACTGTTTATTCAAATAAGGTGGAATATTTTTTTGTCCAGAATTTTTTCATTGCCTTGTGTTTTTTCAACTTTGCTATCTCTGTATGTTTCACAAAATATTTTTACTGCTATGAATGTTCCATTCTTTTTTCTTCTATTTCTTTACGCACTGCAGAAACAGTTGTTGCGTTGTACGAGATCTCTGCAAGTCCATTTTTCCACGCACTACGCAAAGCTAGAAAAGCAATGGTATTATCTTAAAGACAAGCGGCTAAACTTACAATCCGTTTCAGCATGTAATACTTCAATTGATCTCTGGCATTAACTTTGTTAAGTTTTTTTTAACTTACCTACGCCTTTTAAGGGGGACCGCGATGGCACAGTGGTTAAGGTGCTGTTCTACAAATCGGAAGGTCGCTGGTTCGATCCCAGCTGGTGTCAGTGGATTTTTCATTGACATAAAATCTTTCCGATCGCACTATGGCCCTGGGTCCACTCAGCCTCTAACAGAAATGAGTACCAGGAGTATTTCCTGGGGGTAAAGGCGGCCGGTGCGTAGGGCTGACAACCTACCACCATCCTATGCCGTTGTCACGAAATCTGGGAACCTTAACTTCTTAGAACCCCCTGGGCCCCTTCGGACCTGTAATGGGATTGCTTTACCTTTACGCCTTTTAAGACACACTAGTCACTGTATTGTAACACATTTAATTTTAAAATATATCCATATTTTGTCCACACAGCCTAATTAAATTATTTATATTATTCTCTCATTCGATAGACATAATTTCCTCGCACCATTTTTTACAAATTTCTATCAGTGATGCACCTGAAATATAGATCGATGTCATTCCCCAAAATATCGTGCCATAATTCAAGTGAAGGAATCGAAATAATCTATGTGAGATTAGTTGTGGACAAAGCGACGCTGGGAGAAGTTTTTCTCTCAGTACTTCGGCTTTCCCCTATCAGTAACATCCCACCAATGCTCCGCACTGATCTTCGGCTTAGTCTGCTTTCACCAGAATACAAGTGGTCGAAGCCCGAGAAGGTTGAATCTAAGCAGTGCCTTCTCCGATATAGAAGCGCACTGGATAGAACCTGCTCCCACGTCTGTCCTCAAGGAATTACCGTAATTACTAAGCTATGGTTCCATTAAGTAAACTGCATAAATCGTCTCTTCTTATGGTGTATTCTTAACTGTACAGCAGATGGCTGTAACATGAAGATTCAGGTCTTCTGTCATCTTAACGCCGTATCGACAACTGTATCCTGCTTCGGGATCAAATAACTTCTTTTTATTCTGACACAAGGGGTTGTGTAAGTTTAAAATTCAGGGTCAAGCAGGCCACTTTGCTTGGAGTGTTTGGCCCTGAAGAGGGACGCATTACACTTCTCCGAAACGTCGGTAACTATGAGATGGTCCACACTTCATATAGTTCCAGTAGACTTCAATCAACACCGCTCTGAGAACCTCGAAACTTGCATAGCTGTAGTATTTAATGATCCTGTATTAACGTAATTGTTAATTGTAGTTTCTTTCTGTTGCAGGTAAGGGAGCTTATTCATCATGATGGCCTCACTGAATCTCCATGCGGTTCTTCATTCTATCTCTGTCTTCTTGTTCGTCAGGACAAAGTCTGTAAGTTCCTATGTTGTTGCATGATTGTGTTACTTGGGGGTAAGTTTCTTGGACGTGTTTTTGCAACATCTTCGCCTGAAAATAGTGAGATGTGTCTGTACATAGGACAGCAAGTTTCAAGGACTATTACAGCTAACGTTTTCATAAGACCGTTGCATCGGTTAATGGTATTTTCCAGTTTCAGCTTTCACATTAAGTAGGCCTGTGTCATAGCAATCGTTACAATGTATACGCGTACTGAATTTTGGGGTGGTGATGACGGGTTGTTGAGGTCGGTTGTTCGTAATTGATTCTGGAATTCATTTCAAATCCAATATGATTGAATGGATCGTGTTGTTGCTTAGGCTATAAAATGTAGGATTATGTTTGGTCTAAAATTGGGGAAAAAGTGCTGCCTCTTTCTTCAGGGTGATTATTCAAGGGATACTGAATTATTCACCTGAGGCTAATTCAGCCACCTTGAAGACGGCGACAGCACGATTGTGCGAAATGTCAGAACAGTGTTATGATCATACACAATCTAACGATCCAGAATTGTTTTTTGACTAACACCCAACATCAACCCTGCGTGTGAAATATACACGTAATATACATGTGAAAGTGTAGACGGCTGTGGGCTTAAGTGATTATGAATTCCATAATATTTGCCAATTTCTGAAATCAGATTACCTTATTAACCAGTGGGATGCACGGAGCGGCTCGGAGAGTGGCAACTTAAAAGGCGTCGTTGGCCATGTTGTCCATAGTACCATTTTTCTTACGATCAGTCTTTCAGTCTCAGCAACTTAACGAACTTTAATCGGAGATATTCCGAACTATTCTCTTCGTGCTAAATGTAGATAAATTTTAACTGATTTTGTATCCTATAATTTTGTCCCCTTGTATTCGAGATTTATACAACGTAATAGGTTATTCTGCCTGCTCTAATTGCATCCCATGGTACTCCAATTTCATAAATAATACGCAAATTACTCAGGCCAGGACCCTTCACCTTCAGGTTGTGTTCTGGTGCACCTGTCTCTGTAGTCCACTATTCTGGAATATGTTATTTCAACACTGCTTGCAGTTGCGTCGTTTTGCTGTGTTTAAATGTCTCGACGTCCTCAGATCTCTCGCATCTGATACTTCGATTAGAAGCAATAAGAAATCCCCGAATTTCTTTTGGTGGCAGGTTTACCAGATCTGCTGTGAGAAGCCGCTCTTTGAGAATGTACACAGCACAAATTCTGTGGCTGTTGTAGAAAGAATGCTGAAACCTTCCTTGCTTTTATTCTCTAACAAAAACGAAAACAACTGCGACGGTAATAAGAGTAACAATAGAAATACTGCTCGTGAAAGTGTTTTAGAAAATCCGAGTATTGCTCAGTCATCGCTCTACGTTGCAATCATTATTCACCATTTTGTATTAGCATACGTAAACATGATGCAGTACATCAGTACCACCATTAGGCATGGAGCATACCTACTGCCTTGTCATAAACACCAGCAGTGACAAGACATTAACTGCCCACAGACCACTTTACAGAATCACATAGCGTTACGAACGTACAACGTTGCGAAGTGAAACACGCGTAGTGGAACCTGAATGATACGAACTACAATATGACGTACAAATGTTTGGTTCCTCTTTATTGATTATCGCTGAGAATTTGATATTTCTACGTTTGTTGTTCTTCTTTGCACATATAGCATTTAGAGAAAAGTGGATTCGCCAGTGTATGCAGTTTGTGTCTGCAGATAGTTAGCAGTGAAGCGACAAGCTTGAAAGGAACAATTTGACTGGGAGTGAATTCTTGAGTTGCTGCTTTGAAGAACTCTATTGGCATTTACTCGTAACTCGTCGTAAATATGTATGAAATATGAAAATGAATTATTATTTTTTGGCAGCACTTAAAGTACAATTGTTACATGTCAGTAAAGTAATAGAATATGGTTCCTCTTATGATAGACAGGCGAATAATAACGATGTCTTCAGATTGAAAATTGTTACACATTAATTATTTACTTGAATAATCTTGTGTTTATGTGTTTAATAGTCGTATCGACACAATTTGATGAAACCTGCTATTGGTATTATGAGGTGGAATTAAAAACAAATGAGCAGAGCAGATCATTGTCTAGAATAATGTGAACGCTTGTCCCGTTATGCTACTTAGAACCATGTGAACAGAGCAAGTACATGCCAATTAAAATGGGAAAATTAGAAACCTCTTTTTATAACTTACGGAATATATTTAGAAAAATTTAGAATCTTATTGTTTGTGCAGATTTCTCAGGAGTAAAATACAGTTTTGTCCATGATGGTAATTTTGTTCAGATTTTAATTAATTTGTTGAAGAAAGTTGAAATTTTACTTCCTAGTTCCGTATTTACAAAATGTACCATTATTATAAACACTGGCAGGAGAAATTCTTGTTTCTTTTCCGTTAAGAAACGATCAGCGTAATTGTATAAGGCACTTAAGCCTCTAAGTCAACCCATATCTTTATACCAATAATGTCGTGAGTTTTGGGGTAATTCGTATGTACAGTTTTTATACGTTTGAATGTTTCCAGATTCACGCGAAAGATAGACATAGTTACAACAATTAACATCATCATGTTTTCCTAACAGTTTCAAAATTTTGCTGTAGGTAGTGGCGGTTAGCAATATCTTACCGCCTTTTCTATAAAGTTACTATCAAAAGCAATACTTATCTATTCATCATTGAGATTAAATCTTGTTATTAAAGATAATTGTGATGTACTCCCTCTAATCCTTTGAGAAATATAATTTCCAATAATCAGAACATAGAATGATTTTTCCGAAAGTCTACAAAAAAAACGCGAGAAACAAGAAATATGATTGTTACTCAGTGACGTAATATTCTTTCACCCTTATGTAGTAGCATGGTAATCAAAAACTCTTCACTAATCATTATTCAACGTAGAAGAACAAATTGTTTCATAAGTTATAGCCCACGTGTGAAAGCCCAACCCATATGAATTAAAAAGAAAGGAACAAGAAGTTATAATATCCAACCCACGTCATTAAAACACATCTAAATCCTTCATTTATGTGGCGTATTTTAACCTGAAGGGACTGTACATTCACGGTGATTTATTAACGAAATGTAATATAAGACAGACCTTAAGAGCGTCTTGCATCTGATAAATATCTCTTTGAGCTGATCCATAATTTAATACGTGCCACACGTGAATAACATTACTGGTATATCTATATATCTCTTACGTTTAAGAGAGTGGCCGTTTTAAACGTGATTGGAGAGAGACAGTGGTTACGTAGTGCAAGATTTCCTTCAAATTCTCTGATATTCAAAAACAAATTATTTGAAACACCGAAAAATATTTTTACGTAGAAATTATTCAGAGGAACACACGAGATTTTGATTTTGAGGTTTGAAACATTGCATTAAGCTGCGCCTGTTGACACTTGACCATCGCACGTGAAGTATGCGTGATTTCAGTCTTCAGCCGCGAAGTATCCGAGAACTGCGCACACCACTACTCGCTGCCCAGAAGAGCGCAGTCTCATCACTCGTGAAGATTGCCTTCTATCATATGGTGCGGTGACGATCGGTCGATATTAGCGGCATTCGGTAGGAGCTTTCTGCCTCTGTCTTCAGGGTAAGAGGAGGAAGCAACACACAGTTCCGAAAAGTCGGTAGTTGTTTGTAAATGGACACTGTGTGATGTCTGAGAAATTACGAATGTTTACCAACACTGTTGTTAGAATCTCATTTTTCGTAACTGTGTGTCCACATATAGTTAGGTATGGGTGTGAAACGTGGTCATTCACATTGACGGAGGAGCGTAGGCTGAAGGTGTTAGATAATACGATGCTGAGGAGAATATTTGGGTCTAAGGAGGACGAGGTAACAGGGGAGTGGGAAAGAAAACTACTTAATGAGGAGCTCAGTAATCTGTACTCCTCACCAAATATCGTTCGAGTGGTCAAATCGAGAAGAATGAGATGGACGGGGCATGTTGGGCGTATGGGGTAGAGGAGAGACATATACAGGGTCTTGGCGAGGATACCTGGAGAAAAGAGACCACTTGGGAGACCCAAGCATGTCTGGGAGGATAATAATAAGATGCATCTTCAGGAAGTGGGATGTAGGACGAGCTGGCTGAGGATAGGGACAGGTGGCGGGCACTTGTGGATTCAGTAATGAACCTTCATGTTCCGTAAAATACAAGGAATTTCTTGACTGGCTGAAAACCGGGTAGCTTCTCAAGAAGGACTCTGCTCCATAGAGTAAGTAAATAAGTAAGTAAGTCAGTAAGTAATGTGTCCACATATCAAAGGTGAAATTGTCACTGAATTAAGACGTTATAAGGTTTGATGAATTGGTAGGAGTGCACAAAGTTCGGGCATGGCCGTTGTGACTTCGTGTGTTGTGGTTAATGTTAGTGCCACCTCCTTTTTCGTAGCAATGTGTGCCACCAGCTTCACTGCCAAATACAGGATTTGTGTAGCTGAGGAATGCAGATGAGTTGTTTCGGGGTAAATCCTTGGACTTAGTGTTTTATCAAATTTTGAGATATTCCTGAGCTGTTTCGTTAAGATTTAAAGGCCGACTAATTTTCCAAGTAGTGTGACAGCAAGTTAGCCAAAAATTTATGTGACATTAGACGTTAAATAATCAATATCGCAAAAAAAAAAAAAATCCAACAGTTTTCTCTGCCTCAACCAGATCAGGTCAGAATATCATAACTGACTTGAGATTTATTGTCGCTGCGTTTCTAGCAAACGTTGCAGAAATGCGCCTGTTATATTCATTACTTCTGTATACCTATTTTTACGTCTGTCCTTCTGCCTAAATGTAACAACTTGAGAACAGTTGAACAGATTTATGAGATTTGGTAATGGATTATTTGACAGTTCATAGATTTCTAACTTTGGTTTAAATTCGGCATTATTATTGGAAACGTTACTTGGATATCAAAGTACTTTTATACGCATGTCTCAGGCATTACCTTTTAAATGTTTATAGATTATTAGAGCGAAAAATATTTTGAACAAAAACCATAGAGAGACATGAAGTGCCTCTCATTTCCAATATTTTTTTTTTTCGGGGAAGGAGCTATTATTTTGATGTGTAAGTATATTTATCGTTTCTTGTAATAGTGTTCGTATATTCTCAAATCTTAAATTAGCAGCTTTCCAGAATATTGCACACAAGTTTGTCTACGTTCTTATGGTTTCTATTCAAACTCTGCCCGATGATTTTAACCGGCTTAAATTTGATCGATCATTATGATAAGCGTATATAATAAGACTCCGTGGTGCCCGGAGGCCAGATTATTGGCTATGTAACCAGTGTAATTCACGTAAGATATATGTAGAATGTGCTGAAGGTCGGAATGTGTAGTTTTAGATGTCAGCTATTTGAATTGCAAGGTTATTTGGCCGGGTGGCGTGGTTCAATCGCTTTTTCGTGGTTACGGTTGGTTAATTGGGTGTTTGGGTATCGAGATCACAGACCCGCTTGACAGGACACTGACTTACACACTGCGAACATATTCTCCGACTAGGAAATTACTTGTCTGGTATGATGACAACTTTCCGTCTGAATAAAGATTAAAATAAAATTATAGCTGGAAAAAATATTGCGTGAAAAATCGTTGTTATAATTATGTATTCATCGCGTATCCTATGTTAAAGTACAAGTAACTTAAGTAAGGAGGTAAGCATGCTAACGTTATTTTGGGGGTGGAGCTTGTAAGAAGTTGAATCATTTATCATTTTCACTTTTATGTTTTTTACTTTTGTTGTTTTTGTTCTGTCTTATTCATACATCACCAAGAGATTGTGCAGGTATTGGATCGGGTGCGGGTCCTGGTTCAACCGTACTAACATTATTGAATGTATAACTGCGGAGAAGAAACAAGGTTTAATGTTTGTTTATAAGTGACGTTGTTTTTCATATCGACTTTGATGGGGAATAAAGTCTTGCAGCTATGTCGTTTTGTAAATAGTCATTGAGGATTCGGAGGAATTTCCTGCCTCCATCTACTTGTGTTGCATGGTGGGCCGGGTAGCTCGATCGGTATAGTGACTGAGCTACGGGCTGGACGGTCCGGGATCGAATCCCGGTGACCGAGATTTTCCACCCGTCCAGACCGGGCCTAGGGGCCACCCAGCCTCCTGTAAAATAGGTACCGGGTCTTTCTCGGGGGTAAAGTGCGGCCGGGGCGTGCTGCTGAGCACTCACCCCCTTCGAGTGCCGCGGTCAGGGAGGAGTAGAGCTATACCTCTACCCACACTCTGGGCCACACCGGGCCTGTAACGGGATCACTTTACCTTTATTTTTACCTGTGTTGCATAAACCCTGGGAAAGGAAATAGTTACCAACGTCGTTTTCAGGATCTAAGCAATCATAGTTGACTGCTGAGGATTGAGTCAGCAAACAGCCATTAACAGCTTACCAAACAACATGGTGTCAATCCAGAAGAGTGGGAACTTGAATTTTTCTTTGCATTTAATAAAAAAAACCCATTTTCTTTTCTCAGGCCTAATAAGAAACCACGTGGCTTGACTCTAAGACGTAAACCGTAAGTTCGAAATATGGAGGCTTATTGTGAAGTTATTTATAAATTGAAACATCTCGTAAACGGGACCTGTACACGACGAAAACACTTCTTTAGCGGGTAATCATTTAGAGTCCCGCGGATCCACATTTATGTACCTGTGTTAAAGCGACCCTGTCCACAGCGAAAACAAAAAATTCGGTCCCCTGAAATTCCGTTACAGGCAGGTTTCACTCTGTGCTGTGTAATGAAATGTAAACTAACATTTGACGATTGCCATGTTTGTTGGTGGTCTTTAGTGCCCTATGGTTAGCTGGTTGCACCAGAACTGTCCCTGTCTGCGGGTATTTCTGTCTTGTTACGTGTATACGCCTTGTTAATTTTGATAATATAATGATTAACCTTCCGCCCCAAATACTGAGTGAACTGCCCCATATCACTGTGCATGATAAATGTTATTGTTTATTGTGTGAATAGCAGAGAGGGATAAATCAGATGATATGAGATCTGTAAACGTATTCTTCATTACGTCAGCGATGGCTGTTACACCTATATCCGTATACATCTGGTCGGTCAAATGGTTGGGGACTATTTTCCGGACAGCAGTTGGCAGGTACATCGATCGTATATGAGCTTACTATCGGGTCGCTGATTCGCTCCTCATATCAATTTTTAAGGTTTGTCGATCTTTGGGCGTGTTTTATGCTTTCCATTATCTTTAAAGGGGCACTCGGTGACGCGGTTGGTTGGGGCACTGCCCTACAAGCCGGATGGTCGCGGGCTCGATTCCCGTTGAGGTCATTGGGATTTCTAATCGACTT
>Ga0123357_10012712_pt1 | contig 10873 bp, 8 predicted proteins | sample TergutEmb28metaG_FD_89873 | JGI IMG/M metagenome (GOLD analysis project Ga0123357, IMG submission 89873) | Embiratermes neotenicus P4 segment gut microbial communities from Petit-Saut dam, French Guiana - Emb289 P4 | ecosystem: Host-associated > Arthropoda: Insects > Digestive system > Gut ... | reverse complement strand
GTGTTTACAGCGCGGTACGGACTGATTCCCTATATAAAGCAGATTACGTTTTGTCTGTAAAAGGTTAATATTTGTTCCTATCTTGCAGTAAGTGTTTTAGTTTCATAATTTTATTTCTTGTGGTGTGTTTTGGTGTCGCTTTACGGTTGGTTTTGCAGTTGGCTTCAAACCTGTAAGGGTTGTTGAAGGTGCTGCACTGTGCATGGTACTTTTTATTCTGTTTCTAGGGAATTAAAGGAATATTTTACTTTGGTTTTACTTTGTTCCAACTGCTACATATATGATGTCTGGCTAACCAGTTTTATCCACGTGACATTAACATTTTCATAGGCAAATTATTAAGGATGCGCGAAATTTATGCGTCAGATGACGCCATTTCGCTGTATGCTTTGGCGGCTAGTTGGATGGTGATTGTCATATAATATTGTGTCAAGTTATGCCTGACATAATCGATGGGTTTAATCATTTTACTTAGCATGTGGCTGGCTTTAAGTCATTTTTGTGGCATTTAGCGAAGACCGGTTTATTTGATGATTATGTAATGCAAATTTACGATTCGTATTCTGATATGGAGGTAGGGAAGGGTACGTCTTCTGTAATGATGTGTACTTGAATGTATTTTACAAATACAGGGAAATAATGTTATTGGACATTCGTCGTTATCGCGTTTACGTATAAAACCCACCGTCATGTTCCATGTGATTTTACTAGTGTGTTTGTTAGATGTGTCCACGTGTCGGCGAGCCGAAGGAAGAAAATTTCTATTACCGCCTGTATTTATGAGGTGTAAAAACCTAATGTCTGTAGTATATTAATCTGAAGCGCGTGAAACCCCGACTCACGGCATATTGAAATGGCAGCGAACGCTGCAGTGTCTGCCGTCGCACGGAACTGTCCGAATGGAGAAGTGGATAGATGCGAGACAATAAGATTTGTGTTGAATAACCCTCGTTATTGGCAGAACGATTCATTTGTGTTTGGGTAATGAGTCTGTGAGCTTTTCAGTTGCCAGGATTGCGCGGTTAGTTACTCGGTAGGGTTCCAAAGGACGTTACGTGTCATTGTTATGTATTTTCTTGTGCTGACCTATATCTTTTGGATTCATGCGGTGTTTGTTCGCGGGAGGGGCATTTCGTTTTGGATTTAAGGTTTGAAATAAAAACGTTGCATATCTTTTCAGACCGGACTTCGTGGAAGAAGCATACTACTTTCGCGTCTGTGATCGTGTAGCCTTCCAAACAAATCTTGCTGTGTGATGATGGTAGTGTAATCTGTGGACGGAGACCTGTGTAATGAGGAACGGAGCTTAGTGTGGTGAACAGGGGCACAGCAAGGAAAACGAGTGAGGGTTTGGTGTTCGGTTTTCGACGGTATTTATAGTACGTTGCGCGAAGTGTTTTCTCGAGTCTGCCTTGGCGAATGATGAGGAATCATGAATTGGGAGAAGACTTATTGAATGTTTTTTGGGTTAACGTAGCGGGATATACAGTGAGGGCAGAAATAAGGTAGATCTCTCTAGTGTGGCCAATATTTATAAAACAGACTCTAACAGAGCGCTCGGACTGCGGTCTTAGCCACGTGATATGACTAGTATGTGGTATCCAGATTAAGACAGCGTACCACCTGGTAGGGGCGCATATTATTTCATTTTTATTTGTATGTCAGCTGAAAAGTGAAAAGAGGAAAGTTAGTGTGTTCGACACACCAGGCATGTGTTTTGCAATAATTGATGAAGTGAACTTGCGTGCTATGCGTATTTTTTTTTTGTGCGCGTATTTAAGGTTAATGAACTGCGGTACCCATGTTACGTAAAGGTCAGTCCTATTTAGTACGTGTCATGCAGGACTAAATTAGGGTACCTGATTGGTTTGAGTGGGGGGTAGGCATTTGCCACTCAGTAAAACTTTCACCAACATTTGCCGAAAGAGGCTTCTGAACTTATTGTTAACAGGAGCGTATAAACGGGTTGTTTATGTTTAGTTGGCTGTAGCAACGCGAGAAAACGAAAGAGCTAACGGAAATGTAAATTTTGGAAAGTGTTTTGGTATTTTGATATATATAATATCCCGGCAATTTTCTAATACGTAACAGTGTAAGTTTCAAACGTGCTTTATACTGCGAGAGAGATGTGTATTAGAGAAACTCTATAACGATTGAAATATATATGTGGTAATTTCATGCCAATATGTACCAAAGTGGTTGATTTGTAGAGGTTACTTAGTTTAGTTTAGGTCATGAAATGTAATCATGCAGAAAAAGAGGAAATGACACATAATTTTGATTGGGAAATTTGCTGGGTAGCTTGTGGGGTTATTTGGATGAGTTTGGGAAAGGCGTGGTTAACGTTAAGATGGACGGTGTTGGAATTAAGTGAAATGCAGGCGCTGTTTAACTGTAATGTATGAATTCTGGCGTTTCATAATTTTGTTAAAATGCTTCAACGTCTGTTCTTGTTCTGTGTTGACTCTGCGTTGTTTGAAATTACACAATCCGGGCGGTTTGAAACCTAAATATGAATTTTGTAGCCAAAAAGTTACATTTTCCCCCATATACGCGTTGAAGGCATGTGCAGGAATGGTGGTGTGACTTTACTCGTTCTTAAACATGATAGTGGATGGAGATGGACAGCCTCATGTCCCGTCCGTTTTCCCCCCTGTAAAGAGCGTACCATAGGAATTAAATTGTAGGGTCAGCTTGCTCCATCTGAACATTTTGGAGAGAGAAAAATGTCTTTCCCCCTGCTGGGAATTGAACCTAGTCACTATAGTGAGTACCTTTCCTGGTTCCACACTTTATGTGTTGTACACTTTTGCACCTGTGTAATAGTATACTTAAAATGTGTTAGTTACTTCAAAAATTTTAACGTCTTTTATGAACCTTTCATTGGTATAGTTTTTATGCTCAGAGCGCAAAGCGGGAAGAAGTGAAGCATTACTATTGCTGAATGATCCAGCGTTTTCCACTTGGTTTTTATAAGCCGCTACCGGAAGCGTGAGAAGGGAACAAGTTTTGTCATACATCATGAGTTGCCCCTCAGTAGATGTATCTTTTGATGATATTTGTTAGTTTCTTTATGTTAACCCCAGTGGTAATGAAATGTGTTGGGAGCACTAAGCCTGTTCTTAGTACAGCATATTACTATAGGCAATACTTTTAGTTTGATTACAGTTTCGTGGAATTTGTATCATTTTGTCATTAGTTTGTGTTTCAGAAAGTGGAGAATTGTTTTGTATTAATGTTTTGTACCATGCTAGACTTGCTGTAGTAATTGTAAACATCATTGCCTTGAGTGTACAAAATGGTGAGCGTAGAATGGAGGTTTGTAACTATCAATTATCAGAGTTTGTGTAATAAATATATAAAGAAATAAGTAAATAATAAACAGACTTGCCTAGAGTGTTGGCACGACTCCCAAAACAGAATTACGCGCAGGCTTCAGGCGGTGCTTTTTCACAGAGCAAGGAGTTTTTAATTCTCGCGAAAGCCGTGTTTCACCGCCCGTCCTTGACGAGTGCTTCAAAACGCGCGGGATCTCTGTTGCTTACGCAGTGTTCGGATGTGTGCCTGTGTGCCCACCGTGGAAACCCGTAGTCGCACTGAATTTTCCGGAAAACGCGTGAACGTTCCTAAAATTTGTTCATAACTGTGAAATTTCCAGGAAATAGGAAACAGCTTTATTTTTTTCAAGATTACACACATTTGTGTTATGTTTGTTACAAATAACAAATACCTTCTGTGATGTTGGCAAAAAATTACTGAAAAAACAACCCGATTTTTAGGCCTACTTTGAACAGTGCGACATAGCGACAGCGCTGTTAGCTAGAAATAATGAAATAACGCTATGGCGTTTATCAAAATTATCAAGAACACTGTGATTCTGGCATAGAATTATGAAAAAAAAATGGCGATATTTAGGCCTACGAAAGATAACAAAAGACGGCGTTTATTAAAAATAACGAAGTAACACTGTTGCTTGAGCAAAGAAGGGAACAACATCGCGGTAAAACCAAAATACTTACCAATGTCGCTACAATTAAAAAAAGTTAGAAAACGGCCGTGATACTGTGTAAGAATAAGGAAACAAAGTCGGGATGTTAGGAGGAATGAGTCGACAGTATCGTTTGTATTTTAATGCGTCAGGTGGACAGGAGTCATGTGTTGAGGCCTAAAGAATAGGGGTGAAAGTAACCGTGAAGGTGGTTCCGTTATTGGGGAACGTTACAAGTGCAGATTGAAATTAAAAATAAATTCTAAAACTTTTATTGTTATAACCAGCAAAAAGCACAATTAATTTGTTAAAAGTATATCACAACAGTGTTTTCTTGTATAATTATAATATAAAGAATATATCACAATAATATTTCCTTGTATAATTATACATTTCCTTGTGTAATTATAATATAAAAATATATCACAACAATGTTTCCATTATAATTATACATTTCCTTTTATAAAGTATATATCACAACAATATTTCCTTGTTTAGTTATAATATATAGTGTTTCCTTGTATAATTATAAAGCATATATAACAACAGTGTTGCCTTGTATAATTATACATTTTCTTGTGTAATTATAAAGTATATATCACAACAGTGTTTTCTTGTATAATTATACAGTAAAACACTGTTGTCATATATACTTTTGTGATATTAATTGTGCTTTTTGTTGGTTATAATAATGAAACAATAAAAGATGCAAGATACATGTATTGAAATAAAACAGAATATTACACTATAAATTTCAGTATGATACATTTAGTTATTTGTGTTTCTTGCTTTTCATTATTTAGTGACCAAGCACTAAAATTTGTGTTTAATTTGTTCTGGCGGTAGTTGGTACTGCCTGGGAAGTGTTGGCCAGGAGATGGGGCAACCATACTTCTACCTGAAGTAAATAACGGTTTGAAGTTGGCTTTCTGGAGGCAAAGGTTGTGTTTTATTGTCTTGAGATACTGCCTGCCTTTTGTGAGCTTGTATACTTGACCAAGTGGAAACAAAATTTCTCTTCTCCCACCAAGGAACATTTTAGTGGATATGGAATGTGTTTTAAAAATCTTCCTGTTTGCATCTTGCATCAGTGATAATTAAACACTTTACTATCCAACCAATGCACAATATAGAATATGTAGATACAATTAAAATTATAAAATATTTAAAAGTGCTTCCAATGAATCTTGGTTCGAATCCTTTACGGAGGAGACTTTCCCCAGCCTGACCTCCATCCAGTTCTTTGTGTAATGTGTACCTGGACAGTTATTTTCCTCTTTGACCATGACAGCATTACCTTCACTTTTAACGGACCGGCTGTGGGACTGACACAGCGTTGTAATAATAATAATAATAATAATAATAATAATAATAATAATAATAATAATAATAATAACAACAACAACAATAATAATAATAATAATAATAATAATTTATTGCAATTGGGTTGTCACCCGGTGGCAGTGGTTATTTTACATGTATACAAAATATGAAACTAGTTACTAATAAATTTAAGCCGGGAGGGCTACATGAGAAGCATGTAGTGGCAACTTGGAGTATTGGGAACCATCTCAGCATTTGCTTATAAACACAGGGAAACCAAGAAAAACCTGTGTCGAGATGGCCGGTCGCAGGACCTTCCGAATACTAACTTCTAGCTTGCAGTCCGGCGTCTAAAGTAAAAACAGCAATATACACATAGTACAGCAAATACACACAAGATGATAACAATACACAGAAGACAACTAGGACTATACACACAAGACAACAAACAACAATACACACAAGACATCTTAAAATACAACATGTACAAAATGTAAACAACCCCACGGTAAGAGAGTACTGTATACAGTTTCCAGTATTTTTTCCCACACATACTGTACTCACGCTTTCACACCAGCCCTTCACTTCCCACCACTTTACTACTCGTATAAACTTTTACCCAGAAAGTCTCGTTTTTACCCCCTTCCCTACACTGCTCTTCATTTCATGTTAATTGCATGCTGTTGGTATTCCGCGTTGATAATGTGGACAAAGCGTGAAGCTGACCACCATCTAGTGCAGAAGTTTAACTTGAACTTCTAGGCCTAAAGGTCGATAGCCAAGGACTGGGCTGCCGGCTTCTCGTAGTGTCTTCGACCGCCAAGCGGTTCAGTGTTCTCTCGGTGAGGAGGGAGTTGTGTGTTGAAACTGATTAACCGTAGGTTTTTGTGTCCAGGTGTTCTCGTGTACTTTGTTTAGTTTTTGTGGGTTAAATTTTCAGTTAAACTGGCACTTCCTGGATGGTTTTTAACGGGTATTATTGGAAGTGTGTAATTGTACATGAGGGGTACTGTGACATTGGACAGTCCGCACAGAAGTACGAAGACATTCTTCGAAAATCCTTTAAAATTTTAAGTTTGAACGATTTCATTAAGTTGGTACTGTCGAACACTTTGCTCAAGGTGTTGGTGAGTTTTGTGTTGTTTTCGTTATACAGTGATTCCGTAGACGGCATGAACCTGTTGGTCCTTCTAGTGGATGTATATTTTTGTGTCAGGCGGCAATAAGTTTTTAATATTTTTTCACTCTTCAGAGGGTTGTGACGTTCCATCAGTTTTTGTTTCTGTTGACTGTCACACAGTCGTGTTATAATTGTGTTATAATGTGTGAAAAACTTTTGTTGTTGCGTTGTAGGTCATGGATTTACATAGTGCTTAATACTGTATCGGACGTTCTGCACTGGTAAACTAGTGCTCGTAGTGGTAGTTCAGAATATGTTTAACTGTTGATTTATCGGTTCGATGGTGAAATGTGTGTTAGGCTGTCATGTCATGAACTTTGCTTTCTTAAATCCCGCCAAGATATTCATAGTCAGCCTTCCAGCAATTTGTATTTGTCTTGCTTTGCATTTTAGTAAACCGCATTCTGCGTGCAGTAGGATTTCTTTGGCTGGGGCGTCGTTTTGAAACCGTTTCGCTAAATTTTGTTTTGGGGGCATATCTTTGAAGTCGGTTATGGTGGTTGTGTTTCTAGGTTGTGACAGCCCATCTCACCCTGTTTTGTTGGTATTTTTCCTGCCACAGAGTCGTATCAACAGTTTAAAGGAATGTTTTTCATTTTTTGAACCATCACTGCTTCGAAATTCATTGCGTAGAATATTTTAAATTATACGCCAAATTATATAAATGTATAGATATCATCGTGGAAGCATTTGGAGAGTTTTCTTTCCCACTTACGTAGTGCGGTGTCATTTTTCGAACACATGCATTTATAAGAATATTAATATATTTAGTCCTGTAAGTATATTTACAAGTTTTGTCTGTGTCAGGGTATTGCGTATGAACTACTTCTTTAGTACCCTAGTTCAGAAACAATATTTTGTTCTTGGGAAGATGTTTTCAACTCACAGTGGGTCATTTCGTATGGTACTTCACAACTGAAGGACCGAACTTACATGCACCAATCGGAAACGTGCTTTTGCTCGTGTCCCACCCTCTTCCCCAGCCTCTGGCCTGTGGCTCCGCCCCGCCGCATGTATGCGTTACCCTTAGCCCCGCCTATATAGTTCGTTTGCCATGACGTCATCACAAATCAATCAGTATCGACATTGTAATGCACTGTTGTGATATCGATTGGAGTATTTTGACCGCTATATATTATCAATTTGATAATTCCGTTTTAAACAGGCGTACACGGACGACTGAACGTTGTAATGACAAGCGAACGTTGTTTGAATCGCCCGATTTGAAGAGGCATTTGAGGTACATTGCTGTACTTATGCATTTATTTGTGTGTGTTCAAAGTGCTGGTTATTAACTGTTATAATGGCGCCTACGTCCGCAGAAATGTCGGGTCTGAAGCTGCAGTTTTACCACTTTTTATATGGATGCAGAAAACAGCCTGAGTAGGGTCAGCGGTGAACAGGATCTAAAATTACATGTGTATGTGAAAACAAGAGTTCTGAGCAATTCAATTGATGGAAGATACGCGGTTTGACCCTTTGACGCCTAAAGACCCCAATAGTGGTCGTACCGCACCGCTAACCTGTAAACGTTGCATTTTATATATTTATTCAACAAATACAGGTACTGAATATTTTAAACATCGTATGTACTGTCCGCAGTTTGTTTCATAATTCTAACGTATTTGGCTCCTGTTTTCTTCACATTTTATGTACAGGATGTGCTAAAATTTAAAAAAAATAATTCCGGCGCCAAAAGGTTAACGATGCTTACGGAATGTAGGATATGCTTATGGAATGTAGGATATATAGCTAGGAATGTTGTGGGTTGTTCATGCCTTGTGTTAGGAAAATAATTTGGGGTATGATTGTACTGTGAATGTTATAGAAATGGTGTGTATTTGGTCAAGGGTGCACTGTTTGTAAAACCGCAAAATTTTGGGCGCCAACCCGATGACAAATGGCGCCATTTCCATACTGACGACTCACAACACTAGGAGTCACGCGGAAGTGTCGCCTGGCGTTTGTGCGGCTCTGTAAGTCTTCTAGTTATTTATGGTCCTTTATTTGATCTAAAAAATATCGTTTGTTACTTTCTGTCGGTTCCACTGACGTAAGGTCAGTAGGCCTTAGTGTTTTTGTATGGTTTAACAGACTACATTGTGAAGTTTTTCGTGATATGACGCAATCGAAACTGCCCGGATTAGGTCCGTCCGCTTTTACAAGCACGTGTCGGAGCGTCACAAACTGAAAACGCTACCATAGGCATGTCTGTTCCGTTAGGTAATATCAGCTGCCGCTGATGAATCAGGCTGTGAAAGTATACGCAGTGCATTTAGCTGCTTCAAATAAGAACCTTCTGGTGGGCTGTTGTGAACAAGGCAATGAACTATTTTTTTTAGTACAAAATAAAGCGGTAATGAAACTTTTTAGTCGCTTTGAAGGCCGGAAATTTGTTGATGACGTGCGCGAATGTCGGCTGTTGATTGGTTCTTCTCGTTGAACCTCGGTAATGTCACCAGGCAGTGTTGTGGATACTTTGGTTTCGAGACAACAGCGTAGGGGTAGAGCAGGAATGAACAATGGCCTTGCCTGCTTTTTTTTTCCCCCGTCTCTTCACCTGTCTTTACTCACCTAACCACCCCCTGACCCCCCCAGCCTAATACGCATGCATGATTAATCGTAATCCGTCCAATTGACTAATTTTGTCGCCAGTTAGTAATCACTGTGTGTTGTTGCATCGTGTCAAGCCTAGTGGTCACTTTGTGCATCACTAGGTTAGGGATCAGTAGTTCTACATTCTGCCCACAGAGTGCATGTATGTGGTGTTTATGGATATCAGAAGAGAAGCAACTTCTGGGGCGTAAAATGTTAAATGATTGGTTGTTTATAACTTAGAAGTGGAGTGTTTACTGCGAAGTACGATATGTGCCTTTAAATAAACGGATTACGTTCCGTCGCGAAGGGGGTACAGTATTTACAGCGTACAGGATGTCAAGTTTTTATCGTTAATTGCCTGTTATAATTTATTACATGATCTCCTGATAGCAATGATGTGGCTGGTTGTAGCCTTGGGCGACCATGATTCTGTTTCTAAGAGGTGCAGGGTGTCATTCCTACAAGAAGGGCCAGAATCTGTCGCTAGGTTGCCACATTCGGACTGCTTCATGCGCTCCTACCCGGCCTTCCGGCTCTTCCCCCGAGGCTAATGCGGCGAGGTGAGTCGTAGATGGTGTCGAATAGCAGGGCTTTAGCCTTACTTCCACCTCCCTCCTTCACCTCCTGGCAGGTGTTCTTTGAGGGCACATTTACAAAATAATTGCTTGGCTGTGAGTGCTTTACAAGGTGGCAGTGAAAGAAGTTCGCCGTTTTGTGAAATTCAAAGGTGCAATACCAAGCACTCGTTTATGCGGTGTGCACAATGGAACTGGGGCAGTTTCTTCCAGTGACTACTTGGGTCTTCCATGTTGACATCATGACACCTATGTTTCATATTAATTTTTATTTTTCTACAATCGACGTTAAATAATCGAGACAGCTACCAAGTAACTGGGGCTGGACGGTCCGGGGATCGTATCGTGGTGGGGGCGAGATTTTCCGGACCCGTCCAGACCGGCCCTGGGCCTACCCAGCCTCCTATACAATGGGTACTGGGTCTTTCCCGGGGGTAAAGCGGCCGGGACATGGCGTTGGGCACCCACCTCCACCTAGCGCACAGGTTAAGGAAAGAGTATAGCTATACCTGTACTCCCTCTTGCCCACCCAGCCTCCTGTACAATGCGTACCGGGTCTTTCCCGGGGGTAAAGTGCGGCCGGGGCGTCACGCTGACCCCGCACCCCCTTCTAGTGCCGTAGTCAAGAAAGAGTAGAGCTATACCTCTTTCCCCAATGGGCCGTCAGTGCCTGTACAAGGGTGAGTTTTATCTTTACCTCTACCTACTCCCTCTTGGACCTTCGTGGCCAGTTCTAGGGTGAATTTTACCAACTAACAGCATATCCCGCTGTTGGACATACGAGTCCAGCCAACATCTCACATCCCATTACCTTTGCAACTCGTCTGCATAGTATTCTCTCGTTTATGGCTACGTCTGCTAGTCCATCTCTTCCTTTCAAGTTGTCTGACTAAATTCTGTATGATGTCACATCTCCCCCAACACTAAGTGGTTAATAATTTATTCCTCATGTATAATTCCATCCAATATATATATATATATATATATATATATATATATATGGGGACCGCAGTAGCACAGTGGTTAAGGAGCTGTGCTACAAATCGGTAGGTCGCTGGTTCGATCCCAGCTGGTGTCATTGGATTTCTCATTGACACAAAATCCTTGCGATCGCACTATGGCCCTGGGGTCGACTCAGCCTCTAACAGAAATGAGTACCAGGAGTATTTCCTGGGGGTAAAGGCGGCCGGTGCATAAGGCTTACAACCT
>Ga0123357_10012711_pt1 | contig 10873 bp, 5 predicted proteins | sample TergutEmb28metaG_FD_89873 | JGI IMG/M metagenome (GOLD analysis project Ga0123357, IMG submission 89873) | Embiratermes neotenicus P4 segment gut microbial communities from Petit-Saut dam, French Guiana - Emb289 P4 | ecosystem: Host-associated > Arthropoda: Insects > Digestive system > Gut ... | reverse complement strand
CACGTAGATACAAACTGTGTATGGAGACATCACGTATATACAAACTGTATGGAGATATCAAGTAGATACAAACTGTGTATGGAGACGTGTTGATAAAAACTGTGTATGGAGACGTGTTGATAAAAACTGTGTATGGAAACATCACGTAGATACAAACTGTACATGGAGACATCTTGTGATACAAACTGCGTATAGAGACATGTAGATACAAACTGTATATGGAGACGTCACGTAGATACAAACTGTGTATGGAGACATCACGTAGTTACAAACTGTGTATGGAGACATCACGTAATTACAAACTGTGTATGGAGACATCACGTAGATACAAACTGTGTATGGAGACATCACGTAGATACAAACTGTATGGAGATAGCAAGTAGATACAAACTGTGTATGGAGATATCAAGTAGATACAAACTGTGTACGGAGACGTGTTGATAAAAACTGCGTATGGAAACATCACGTAGATACAGACTGTACATGGAGACATCATGTAGATACAAACCGTGTATAGAGACATTTAGATACAAACTGTGTATGGAGACATCACGTAGATACAAGCTGTGTATGGAGACATCACGTAGTTACAAACTTGTATGGAGACATCACGTAGATACAAACTGTGTATGGAGACATCACGTAGATACAAACTGTGTGCGGAGACATCACGTAGTTACAAACTGTGTACGGAGACATCACGTAGATACAAACTGTGTACGGAGACATCACGTAGTTACAAACTGTGTACGGAGACATCACGTAGTTACAAAATGTGTACGGAGACATCGCGTAGATACAAAATGTGTACGGAGACATCGCGTAGATACAAACTGTGTATGGAGACATAACGTAGTTACAAACTGTACAGAGACATCATGTAGATACAAACTGTGTACGGAGACGTGTAGTTTCAAACTGTGCATGGAGACATCACGTAGTTACTGACGCCTGCGCTAAAGTTCAGAAACCCCGCATTCGGTCCCACAGTGCCTTTTCCTGCTGGCAACTTCCTTCATCGCTCACACACTCAGTCGGTGAACTATTCATTGCTACCAGCACCCCCACCCCAAAAGTTGTCGTCAGAATTCTTCCCGCGGAGACATCTTCGATATTTCCAGTTTCAGCCCTCGTTACCGGTCTTACGTCCCGCTGTGTATGAACGCCGTATATCCTGGCTGTACACAACCACGTCGGCGCTTACATAGGCGTGGCTGACGGAAGCACATAAGTGCGCCCAACGGCAGGCCCGACACTGCATCGCCCCATTCAGCCGGCGGGGCATGTGCAAGGCAAACGTTGCGAGAAGCCGGATGCTTCACCGCCGCAGTGAAAACGGAAGGCGATAATTTCACAACGAAATTGCATTTGTATATCTCGCAACAATATAAAAACGTCTTGCTGTTTAACCCGTAAAAACTGAGTGGTTACTATACGTACCACCAGGTTTAACATTCAACAATTCTACGTTCTGCCCACACAGTGTATTTATGTGTTCTGTGTGGGTCTCAGAACAAACAGCGATTATTTCCCTATACGGCATTAATTGACTGGTTTGTGTAACTGAGACGGTGTGTTTACTGCGCGGTACGAGCTGGATCATTAAATTTAACCCAAATTAAACTTCCTCTATACAGGCCGTGCCATGGCTAACGCGGTTAGACGACGCACGCTCATCGCGGAGACCCGGTTCGATCCCAGGTTAATCTGGGTGGGAATTGTGCTGTACAAAGAGTAACTGAGGCAAGAGCTTCTCCAAGCACTTCTGTTCCGCCTGGCAGGATCATTCCACCAACACTCCACATTCATCTCCATCTACACGTTGCTCTTACAAACAGAAAAGAAAAAAAAAAGAAGAAGAAATCTGAAAATTTCCAAACAAAACTGTCTTACGGAAATCGGGGACAATCGGATAGACAAGTGCTGACACTTACTGCATACAGAGCGATGGTGTTATGGAACAGAGTGTTGGGGAAAACGGGGTGTGACGGGGAGGTCTGATTTGATGTACTAGTTACAGGTTGACATAAAGCAAGATAAACTTTTACACTGCGTACTGCACAGAGAGCACCTTAGGGTAAGATTTACAGAGTTGTCTTACCAATACGTACGGTAGTAATAGCCGTTAAAGCCATGTGCCAGTATTGCGGTACAGTTACTGTATGCCATTCCAATCCTCACTGTCACTATATCAGTGCACACTGTTACCAATACGTACGGTAGCCACAGCTGTTAAAGCCATGTGCCAGTATTGCTGTACAGTTACTGTATGTCTTTCCAATCCCCATCTCTCGCACAGTTTCCGCCCTCACAATTGCTACCCTCTACAGCTTCTCTTACAGATGCCAGTCGTTTTGCAGCAGTTAAGGTACAATAAATATCTTACCTGTGCTGCGCTCCGCATTGCAACGTCATACTGAGCTCAGAACATACGGTTAGGAATTTTTCAAATCAATGTTGTGATTGAACCGCGTATGTACGGTAGGTTCACACACACACATAAAAGCACGATCACCTGATGTGCCACTTGTGGCAATCATACCGAGATACACCGAGTAAGAGCGGCTGGATATTACATTAAGACTGTCACGTGTTGGGGCCGTGGCCAATAGAGCTACAAAACGAATTACAGACGGACGGACGGACGGACCCTGTACACGCTTCTGTGTTCTAGTATAGGCAGCTGTCCTGGTGCAGGTGCTGACATCGTGCTGTTGCAACCCGGAACTACATGAGGTCACAAAACGGAATACTGTGCCGGTGTTAGTGGTGGCCGGTTTGAACGGTCGGTACACACAAAGTGCACTATATTCTGAGCACCTTATCCTGTAACACAGTGTTCAGCTGCACAACGCACTGTTCATGTCGCGGGGTTTGGCAGGTTTAAACCGTCAGGAGCAGGAGCGGGTCGGCAGTGACCACCGTCCGGTGTGACAGACAGCGACGATCGACACGTGAAGTGTTTAGAGATAAGATTACGCTTTTCTGTGATGTGACGTCGTATAGTTCTGTTGACAGTTACCGACGTTTCGGAGAATCCTGCAGCCTGAAGGTGCATGTTAAATGAATCACAAGACAACTTGTAATGAATGTACTTAGTTTCGGCTGTCTCGTTGCCAATGGAATGCTGAACTACGCACTTGTTTTGTGCGACAGTCCAGTCGCGTCACACAGCCTAGCGTCTAGAGACCCAGACCTCTAGACACTTCAAAATGAAGACACTACGATCCTTCGAAACTGATTACTCAGCAAAGCGATGTCATATCCGAGAAGAAAGCGCCTATTTTGATTATTAACTCAACGACGCTGTCAGTACTTCAGACTATACAGCGTCGAACGACAGAACGAAATAGAAGGGATGCGAAAGGAAGAGGTAGTGACGTCATCTTAGGAACTACCCCGGCACCAGAGGAGCACACAGCAACGTGAACACACCTGCAGCCTGCACACAGCACAACAAATCCTAATCTCGCAACAACAAACCAAATGACATCTCCTCCTGCTAAAAGTTTTATCTCGTACAATCGAGCACGCAGTCTTGTACCAATTTTTCTTCATTTACGGCAGTAAGAAGCACTGCTTTACGTCAGCAGCCTGATATAAAAGTTAAACATATCTAAAATGCAACATTTTCCACAGCTTACGTGACCGAGTTACAGGACATGAAAGTTGCATCGCTCCGTTGCTTGCTTGCTTGCACGGGAAGTGTGTGGAGCAGAGATCTGGGCTTGACTCACAGAGATGACTGGACTGCACACAGCGAGTCCAACACAGAGACGACTGGACTGCACACAGCGAGTCTAACATTCAGAGAAGACTGGACTGCACAAAGCGAGTCTAACATTCAGAGAAGACTGGACTGCACAAAGCGAGACTAACATTCTGAGAAGACTGGACTGCACACCGCGAGTCTAACATACAGAGACGACTGGGCTGCACACAGCGAGTCTAACAGAGACGAATGGACTGCGCACAGCGAGTCTAACGCACAGAAACGACTGGACTGCACAGAGCGAGTCTAACATTCAGAGAAGACTGGACTGCACAAAGCGAGTCTAACATTCAGAGAAGACTGGATTGCACAAAGCGAGTCTAACATTCAGAGAAGACTGGACTGCACAAAGCGAGTCTAACATTCAGAGAAGACTGGACTGCACAAAGCGAGTCTAACATTCAGAGAAGACTGGACTGCACACCGCGAGTCTAACATACAGAGACGACTGGGCCGCACAACGAGTCTACCAGAGACGACTGGACTGCACACAGCGAGCCTAACGCACAGAAACGACTGGACTGCACAGAGCGAGTCTAACATTCAGAGAAGACTGGACTGCACACAGTGAGTCTAACAAAGACGACTGGACTGCACAGAGCGAGTCTAACATTCAGAGAAGACTGGACTGCACACAGCGAGTTTAGCATACAGAAACGACTGGACTGCACACAGTGAGTCTAACATTCAGAGACGACTGGACTGCACAAAGCGACTGTAACATTCAGAGACGACTGGACTGCACAAAGCGAGTCTAACATTCAGAGAAGACTGGACTGCACACAGCGAGTTTAGCACACAGAAACGACTGGACTGCACACAGTGAGTCTAACATTCAGAGACGCCTGGACTGCACACAGCGAGTCTAACAGAGACGACTGGACTGCATACAGCGAGTCTAACGCACAGAAACGACTGGACTAATCAGAGCGAGTCTAACATTCAGAGAGGACTGGACTGCACACAGCGAGTCTAACGCACAGAAACGACTGGACTGCACAGAGCGAGTCTAACATTCAAAGAAGACTGGACTGCACACAGCGAGTCTAACAAAGACGACTGGACTGCACAGAGCGAGTCTAACATTCAGAGAAGACTGGACTGCACACAGCGAGTTTAGCACACAGAAACGACTGGACTGCACACAGTGAGTCTAACATTCACAGACGACTGGACTGCACAAAGCTAGTCTAACATTCAGAGAAGACTGGACTGCACACAGCGAGTTTAGCACACAGAAACGACTGGACTGCACACAGTGAGTCTAACATTCAGAGACGACTGGACTGCACAAAGCGAGTCTAACATTCAGAGAAGACTGGCCTGCACACAGCGAGTCTAACAGAGACGACTGGACTGCATACAGCGAGTCTAACGCACAGAAACCACTGGACTGCACAGAGCGAGTCTGACATTCAGAGAGGACTGGACTGCAAAGAGCGAGTCTAACATTCATAGAAATCTGGACTGCACACAGCTAGTCTAACATTCAGAGACGACTGGACTGCACACAGCGAGTCTCACACACAGAAAGGAATGGACCGCACACAGCGAATCTTACAGCAACTAGTCCAAACAGTATTTGAGCTCATGTGAGCAATACAATAAGTTTCCATCTGTTACTCTCTGCTTAATGGAAATACGCGGGATTTGACTTTCCACAGCAGTCTCTCGAGGATCCACGTCTTCTGGGATACGATGCTGTGTCGCTAGGGTGGCGTGTACCGACGTTAGTGCCTTCATCTTCAAGGGTTAAGGGGTCAATCTTTTCAACCGTTGAAAACGAAGGCATAACGTTCTTCTGAAACGTCGGTACAACAGGGCGCCACGGCGCCACACACCAGAAGACGTGAATTCTGCACGGCATTAGTTGCGGTCGGACAGACTACTGCAGTATCAGCCCCGTGCTCGGTCGAACAAAGAAATCAAATAAGAATACATCCTCTTGAAGGATTGCAGGAAGCGAAAAACGCGCAGCACCCCCACCGCTATCAGAGTGTCCCTGCAAAACGATCACGTATCCTAAGCCAAACCCAATCTTGCACGAAAATGAAATTTTCACAGCACGAGCTTCCTTCAACATGTCTAGAAATACATACAAAATATATGGTGTCGATTGGTTCGTCTGGGTGTTACAATTCAGACAGATGAAGAGCATCACAGCATGCAGGTAACTGGCCAATATTTTGCTCAACTCTTCCAAACTTGCAGAATGAACAACGAAAAAAGAACGTGCGGGTGACGATTAGTGACAGGCTACAATTATTACAGAGGAAAAGAAAATTTTACGGCTGTGGAAATTCGCAGGTGGTGCCCGCTCGTCCTTCTAGAAAAGGTACGAAGACGACAAAAGTTAAGCGTTCGAAAATGAAGGAAAAATGACGCGAAATGACTATTCTGACTACGCAGCAGTGGAAAGAAGGGAAAGATTAGCGTATTGGGGCCGAATTTTTGATTGTGTGTTGATGCGGCTGCATTAGCAGCGCACAGGACAAAACGGAGTTTTGTATCAAATATGCATTTGTTCAAAAGGAGGCACAAGTTGGTCGACTGGAGAACCTTCCGCAGCCTGCAGCATACAGCTCAAAATATAAAGCTTTAGTTCCCACCTGACAGAGAACACATAGTGTGTCGCTATTACAAACACCAACCGTGTATTGCCGTTTGGGGAACAACAGCTGTTTACTATGATAATCACAGTAACCTTTTATGTTTGTGTGACCGTGCGTCATAGACACAATAATAAAAAACAGCCAACTAAATGCAACAATAACAAATTTTATTGCTAATTACAATCGGCTCAACATGTTTCGGGCGATAGTTTCGCCCATCCTCAGGAGCACTAGACTGTGTTTAAAGCTTGTGGTATAATGCACCGACGATGTTGCCTGCAGAATTCTGTTACATAAGTACATGGTTCATTAATGTGACAATCAGCGGTTCCTACAGTAACCATTAAAGTTCGTGTGCTCAACAACGAACAGCACAACAGCAGCCACAAGGTGGCAGGAAGGAAATGTTTCGGTTTCGTGAGAGGCATTTTATTTAATTGAGAATTCAGACAAAAAGTAAAGTTTCGACCAGAAAGAAAACGAGAAACAGTACGTCAGCACCGTCCTGACATTCTGAACTTCTGCTTTAGACTTCTGTATTTGACTTGACAACGCAACCTCGAACACAAAACCTACAAACCACAGACATTTCACTGCCACGTCGTACCCTCTTTTGGCGTCTCTCGGCCATTCGACATTTCGCAGTTCTTACCCAGAACTTACTGTAATGGCAGTTGCACTACCCCCTGTGCCACCGTCTGTACTGTCCTGCAGTGCGAAGGTGCGAGATCTGAGGTTATCACAGCGGTACTGCCGAAGGTGCGAGTCTTCGGGGCTGTGACACCGGGACGACTGGTAACGTTACCTAAGTTTCGAAGGATCAGACTTCCTCCAGCTTCAGGGCCAAGCAACCACAGCAGTTGATGTGCATCCTACAGGTCCCACCCAGCCAGTATCAGTCACCCCTGACACATGTGTCATCATATGCCTATCTGACCGCTGCCAGTACTCATCTCGGACTGCCTGGCCCTAAAGATGACGACACTACAATCCTGCGAGACATCGAACAGCGTCACATCATGGAAGACCCTAATCTTCACGTAAACTGCAGTTTCGGCACCAGGACATACATACTGTATTGTTCACTGTGACTGATTGTACGGCTGAATGGTACATCACTGAATAACGAACTGGGAGTAGTCCTGGCCTATTGTAAAGTACGGCACTGCGTTTTGCTTGGAGGGATCCGTGGTCACACCAGACCGGTATTCGAACTCGGGATCTCCCACTACTAAGAATGACGACGACAGGTAAAACACGGAAGCAAATACTCCGAAACGCCGCGCTGTAAGATACATCGCACCAAATACAGATTAACCTTGTCAGTGTCAGGTTAACCGAGCCGGTACGAATGTGCTTGAGACAGAACTGCAATTAGTAAGGTACGGTACCGACTGAGCTGTGGAGCCGGTCACGTGGAGGTACTGTTGTGCCCCTGTCACAGCACACAGCACTGCACACATCGATGTACTGCACGCGTATTGTATGTACAAGTATGTGGTTGTGGTAGTGCAGCAAGCCCTTGTTTTACGTCCTAGCTGATCTGTGACTGTGCGTAAATAAAAACCGACATTCCCCAAACAGATAATGGAACAGGAAGGAGTTGGCGTAACAGAGCGCAGCCAGCCAAAGGGCCTTAAACCGAAAACGAGAGGGCGTAAGTTAAGAAGTGGTGTATAATGGCAAAGGGCATTAAAGCAAAAAGGCGTAAAACAAGGGCTAAATATGTATATTTTATAATGACATACACCGCACAGTGCAACGCCAATACCTCTCTCCCTGATGATGATTCTGATGGGTCGAAATGCCTGGAGGTGCGGAATAATGCGATGTTACCTGACGTCCGCACCTTGACACCGACACACCGCAGCGTCGTGTCGGCTACGGTGGCCCAGTGTTCGACAACCATGAGAGATTATGGGGGCGAAAAGGGGGCGGTGGTTGATGAGGGAGGGATGAGAAGGGACAGGCGAGATACAGCATGGCGTGTGTGGCGTAGACAGACGGAGAAACGTTGATGCAACCGTGGATATTGGGACAGGGAGGCCTACAGCTTCTCCGGAAACGACGGGCTTTGCGTGTCTGCTGCGTCACAGCTAACTCAAAAGAAGCTGCTAGTTGCTCACACAGACAAGGTTCACGAGAGCCTGCACTCTGCCGTTAACGTCCTGCCTCTAATCCTGGACCACTTTCTTGGTCTTCCTCAGTACTCCAACAAAATGCCAGGTCAGGACATCGGTGCTTCTATCCACATCCGTCTTAACCCACTGCACACTGACCATCCGAACGTTCGAATGTACTGACAGCGTGGCATAACATACGAAACACACAGAATTATGGAAACAAATGAAGAGTGAACAGCCCTGAACGAATTAACAGCGAACTGAACGTAAGCTGAAACGTACAGTTTTGCTGGGGATATATACAGGGGTGGACAGATAATACTAAAATGGATAATAAGCGAACCGGTTACGGAAATGTGGATCAGCAGGAACTAACTTAGGGTCGAACAAAGCGCTGGCTTGCATTATCACATTATCACATATCACATTACCACATTATCAGACAGCAGGACCCTGTGCTGAAAGATCACATAAGCCTACTTCAGTCGGTGTGTCTTGGCAACAGATCAAGCTCAATGCACAAAGCGGTGACCGTGCAGTTTGAAGGCGCGCGTTACGTTACGTTATGTTACGCCTTCCGGCCTGCAGCACTCAGACTCATTCGAAAAGGCCAAACTCGCGGTATCCAGCGGCGCTACGCTCGCAGGAACTGAGCCCACAAACTGGTGAAAATACAACAGCTGAATCTTCACACTCAGGTCCCGATGGCCACGCGCTTACCCCACAGGCTATACAGTGTTGTACGTGTTTTGTCTGCCTGGCATTACGGAGGTACGTTTATAAACGCACATTATTAGGTTGCAACATACATATATGGACAGTGTTTCCGCTCTCATGGTGGTTTCTTCCACCATATTCTCAGTTTTCGTTACGTTTACTTATTTTATCATTTACTGTTTTCTCTCTCTGTGTCTCTTGTGAAGTTATTCGTGGCAACAACGGCTCCATCTACACTACATGCTAGGCATGTCACACACGTCCCGCGTGCAGTAAAGTACACTTGCAGACTCTTTATGGAACGGGTCCTTACTGTACTGTGGTGTACACCGGTGAGGTGTCATTTGAGATCTGTACAAATGTCATGCCGAAAATGATCGTTGTAGCACGTAGCCTTCCACTGGACGCACGGCACTAGACAGCCTGTCAGGGGCTGCAATTGCAACGGAGCTGAAGAGGGCAAAGTGTGGTTCAGACGTCGCATCACTGATGAGGACTACCATTACGAAGGTGATGTGCCGTTGTGTCATTGGACGAGCAGATACACACGTTCCAAAGAATCGCACACTCCGAAACGTCGGGAAGCACACACCCGACATCACAGCAGACGGGATTCTGCTCAGAACCGCTATGATAACCTCAACAACACCACCACCTCAGCGCGGACAGTGCGGTACCACAAATGTGGCAGCTGCAGCATCGAACGAAGGTGCATCGAGACATTCTGAAAAGGGTAATCTTCCTTTTAAAACAGAACTCGAATTAGCACAACAGTTTTCAAGCCGCTGCCGGTAGTCGAACGATGATTTTTCGTCATACAACCCTACGCCAGACACTGCAATGACCCATAAATGTAGATGTGCTGCCGTTCGGTGCCGCTGTGTGCCCCTGCACTGCACAATGTCACGTGCTCCTCCAACTCACATAGCACTTCGGTCGCCAGTCGACAAGCAGCACCCTCTACATGAGGTCTGTCCGTAAAGATTCCGAACAATTCAAATAAATCGTTTTCTCACTTACTTAGGAGCCACCGAGCTTTGTGCCCTTCCAAGTACTCTCTCCTCCACTTTTCCTACATCGCTCCAGCGTTTCTTTTCCAGTTCTGCAAGCATTCCTGGAATGCCTATTTTGGAACAGTGCGAAGCTCTGCTAGCGACTTTTCTTTAATCTCCTCAACACATTTCAATCGTTGTCACTTCAGCATGGATTGCAGCTTGGTGAAGATTTAGAAGTCCGCTGATGCAAGGCCCCCGAGTACGGAGGCTGGGGGGCGTGCGTAGTCTAGCGTTTTGCGAGAAAATCACGAATCAGAAGGGGGAGGGGCGAACGCGCCTTTCCCCCCTCCATAAATCAGGCCTCTTTCCCCTCACTGCCTCACTCGCACGTTTCATCACTTTCAGATACCATTCCTTGTTCTCCGTCTGGCCAGAAGGTAGAAATTCATGATGAATTATGCACTCACATCAAAAAACAGTCAGCATCACTTTCACATTGGCCCGAACATCTAGCGGTTTTTTTTCTTTTTTTTTTTTTTTGGGATCGGGGACTTTTTTTAGTCCCCTTTCCAAGACAGGGCTTCTTTTGCGCCTTAGCCGTAAAACCAAGTTTCCTCACTCGTGCCGACGTTCTTTAAAAGTTGTCATCGGCAT
>Ga0123357_10012710_pt1 | contig 10874 bp, 7 predicted proteins | sample TergutEmb28metaG_FD_89873 | JGI IMG/M metagenome (GOLD analysis project Ga0123357, IMG submission 89873) | Embiratermes neotenicus P4 segment gut microbial communities from Petit-Saut dam, French Guiana - Emb289 P4 | ecosystem: Host-associated > Arthropoda: Insects > Digestive system > Gut ... | reverse complement strand
ATTAATATTTTTTTAAATTTTTATTATTTTATATTTTTTCTTTAAAAAAAAAATTTTTTTTTTTTTTTTTTTTTTTTTTTTTTTTTTGGTATCCTGTTCAAATTACAACTTTGGGAATCTGCGATAGTTGGCATGACACAGATACAAATAATGACAGCTGTAACAGTCTTGACAGAATTGCATACATACGATGAAAATGAAAATAAAAATCCACACCTGCCCATTTCAGTATACTGAGTTTGAAGCAGCTGATGGTTGCAGTTTGACCCCTTAACAGTCACACTCAGAAATGCTGAGCCTTCATTCTATGACTAACATGGAATCTAAATGGTGACATTAAAACCCAAAATTTCATTCATAATGAAAAAACGAGATGTTTAACCAAACTCCCAGTGCACTGTAGAAGCAGTTCAGGCACTGGACTGAAACATCCTCACACAAAAATCAGTTAATAATATGAGTTGCCAATATTACAGCAAACATATACATATACCAATACAGAATTCATACTGTATGACCCACAAAACCATTCTAAAGTAGATGATCTGTAAAGATTTGTTGTAACTTTTGGCTACTTCCTGGACTGCAGAAATATATTCCAGTTCTAATATGATGCAGGCTCACTGCTGTTGAAGCTGTCATGGTCTCTCTACTGAATACACAAAACAATTACAAATAAATTCTTCACCTTACTGTGGTAGTTTTCAATGACAGATCAATTATGACAATTATGGACTGTATAAATGCATTCTAAATTTCTTCTTCTTTACTGTATGAAAAGGAATTGATACAAAATATCTTACCAAGATGAAACATTTGTTTAATATGTACTTTGGTCTATTGTAGTATTCCACCAATATCCTTACTTTGGTTATACATTTCAAATGTTTGATATTTTGGTCTCCACATTACTACTTCCAATTTTGTTATAAGGAGGCGGTAACCTGACAATTAGCTGGGCACTTCCTGCTTGTTGCCTTCCATGTGGTCCACCACTACCAGCACCAGTTCCTACAGATTTGCCAAAACTATTTAAAACTGCCTGTCCCCCATTTGATTTTGGTGTCCCCTGTAATTGTGCAGTCTTCTGCTTGCCTCCCAAGGACTCTGCAGGAAGAATGGGCACATGATAAGTAACACTGGTTCCAGGGGAACTAGAGGTTATTTGCTCACTCGATGGGGTTGAAGGTTGAGCTTGAACCAAACTTGAAGTCTGTCCTTTCCCTGCCTGATGAAACAGAGAATTTGGGCTTGAATGCTGATTTGTTTGGGAAGTTATGGGGCTTTGCTGATAATGCAGAGAACTACCTGACCCATTTCCTTGCTGGATATGTAACGGTGCACTTGGCTGGCTAGGAAGTTGTGCCGCTGATCCTGGAGACTGACGATTTGGTGTCAAAGATGATGAAGGTCCTCTGAAGTTTGGCCCAAATGTTTGGATATGTGATGGCGTACTTGGTTGACTGTGTGGCTGAGTTAGTGCAGAGTTAAAAGGAGGTTTACTTGAATTTTGAGATGGGAAATTCTGTGGGTTGGAAATATTGACAGAGAGTTGAGTAGATCCAGTCTTGTTGCTGGGACCTGTGCTAGACTTCTGTGATCCACCACTGTAGCTGCTTGCTGTTGCTGCAACCGGAGGAGCCCAGTTGGAGGACACATCCAGTGGACCTAATGCCCCAAAATATTCACCATATACTCATCAGCTGCATCATACAATTACAGGCTGGGGAAACCATTATAAAACCTGCTGCAGGTGAAGAACCACTGCTGTAGATAATGTAAACAAACAGACTTTTACATTTCTCTGTTAACCTAAGATCCTACTCTCATGCAGGAGAGTAAGCAAAGATTTAAAAATAAAATGAAGTAATGAAAGGAGATATAAACAACTGTTACTACTAAAGCGCTTACTTGTTACTTACTTCATATAGCAGAGTCCTACTTGAAAAGTTAACCAGTTCTCAGGTAGTCAAGCAATTCCCTGTATTTTATGGAATCCCAAAGTTTATTACCACATTTACAAGAGGCCGCCACCTGTTCCTATCCTGAGAAGTGCTTGCTTGTAGTTGCACAAAATACCTGAACATGATATACATTCACTGAATTTCAGTATTTCAGGGGACCACTGAACAGTTAACACAACGCAACAAATTTTCACATTTTGTTCATAACATTTACAAGGTAAGCTGACTTGGACTGCACTGGGTATGCTGATTTAGAAGGTTAACTTCCTCTTTGTGTACCTAATTGACCCAGGTAATACAAGCCCCTTATTCAAGAAGCCAAGATGATGGGCAATATTTATTGACAGAAACCTCTGGAAATGTTTCACATGCTCCACCAAAACATTTACAATTATTAATAAAAAATTGAAGTCCTTTATTTGTACATAGCAAGGTAATGACAAAAGACTTAAATTTCTGTTTACCTGTTGGGTGATAGTTGCCTAGGATACCACAAGCATTTGGTGAGGTTGGCCACCAGGACCGCAGTCTACTGTTGATCTCTGGGAACTGTGGTCTTCTACTTGGGACCTCATGCCAACACTCTATCATAAGTGTATATAATCTAGAAGGGCAATCCTCAGGGCAAGGTAGAAGCTGTCTTGACCGGATCATGTCTATCACTTCTTGGTTGCTATATCCATAATAAGGCTGTAACAAACCATTTGTATGAACTAGTTTTGTTAAATTAGACAGAAGGTGTGTTCAATAAAATCTACAGAAATTAACACCTCTTCCCACGCCTTAGATGACAAGCTATACAGTTGTCAAATGGCACTAAAATCCTCAGAAGCACAGAACTGCCTCAGAAAGTCAACAAGTAAAACTTGCAGGCTTTGCTTTAAGTGTTTCATTATGGTGACAAATTCAGCTTATTGTCAGTACATTAGAGGCTCTTTACTACAGTTTTATATAAGGATTTCAACAAAATACAAGAAATAATTTGTAAAATTGTACAAAACTTTGCCTTTGAATGCAATCACTCACATTTCAAATTTTCCTGACAATATTCCCAAAGGAACAAAATAATAGGGAGTAGTAAAGACAAATGACAATATATCAATGCCAGTGACAAATGAGACAGGAAGAAGGTACAGTATGCATGGGATCAACAGAGTTGTCAGGGAGATGGCAGTAGTCACAGGCCATTTCAAGGCTTGCCTTGAGGGACCAAGAAAATCCACAGAATGTGTCGGCCTGCTTTTTCAGCCACAGTCAGCAGTCTGCAGTCAGTCTGTTGGTTACAGTCATTAGTCTGTAGTTGTGGGGGGGTATCTGAAATACAAGTCATATTTGCAGCTCCAGTTGCCACCACAAGCCCTGTAGACTACGATATAGGTCCGGATATTCTTGAACAAGCCTAATTTCAATATTCACACATTACTTAACTTTAAAAGTCCTGTATTTTTTCATCAGTTTCAAATGTTCCACAAAATCTTCACCATAATATTGTGTATAAGGAAGAAAAGAGTACATCACATGGAGGTTAGTGCACAAAAGTTAACCAATTTTGTTTAGATCACACGTCAACCCACCTGTAAACCATAGCTATAGATCTCCCAAAGAACAACTCCATAACTCCACACATCTGACTCGGTTGTAAACTTGCCATAGAGGATGGATTCGGGAGGCATCCATCTCACTGGTAGCAATGATTTGGACTGAACCCTGTATTAAAAACAAACCAACTCACACACACAATTCACATATCACAAGGCTGCACAACTCATGGTGTTAATCACAATTTATGGTACAACATTACACCTTTCAAGTAAAATAACCAGACAGGAAAATGTATGTATAACATAACATTGTGGTACATTGGCATAATGTTTATACCTCCTCAGGTATCCTAATAGTCTGATGCCTTTTCACTCAAAGAGAGTGTTATGATGGCAATTTAATGTTGCCAGCAATAATAAAATGTACTGTGGTCTTCATGTAAAATGCCTGATATATTTGCCCCACTTCAACTATGGTGGGAATTTCCTGACACAATTTTATACAAAACCCAGAGCATCTTACTTCACATAAATTTGTTCAGTGGGGGCCAGGCTAATAAATGCCCACAGACAGACATGACAAAGGCAACAGGAGCTTTGTGTGTCTATGAAGTGCCTAAAATGGTAATGAAAGATTGAAATCAGCATTCTATGCATGCACACGGTATCTACCCTCTTCATCTATTAACACAATGCAACAATATTAGTCCATGCAGCATCTGTGTGAATGGCAATATTGCCAGAAGGAGCAGTTAGGCACACTTTATATATACATATACATACATACTATGGATCCCTAAGTGTGCCTGATATGGAGCAAGTAACAAGTACACAAATATAGAAATTTACAGTGTAAAATATTACTAACATTTTACAAAAACAGTATCACAGATCATCTTTACACACACAAACATTCATCTACAGAGTTAAAGGACTGTGTATGTAGGTATTTTCTCAGGGCTACTTTAAGTTTTGCCTCATCATTCTTGAGGACTGTCACACTAGGTGGTAAAAGGTTTAAAATTTTTACGCCAGCACAGAATTTACTTTTTTGAAAACAAAAAAAGTTGGCATTGGGTATATGAAGATGATGCTTATTCCATATATTAATACTGTGTATTGATGAATGAGTTTGAAAAATTTCCTGATTATTGATAATGAAGTTCATTAATAAAAGTATATACTGGCATACAGGGCAAAGGTACAATCTCTAATTGTTTAACAGACTGCTACAAGTGGTTCTGGGTTGTGCAACAGCCATAATTCTGATGACTTTCTTTTGTAAAGTGAAAACCTTCCCACTGTTGGAACAGTCACTTCCAAAAATTATTCCATATTTTATAACAGAATGAAAGCATGCATAGTAAATTGATTTGAGTGTTAATATCATGCCTTCTAGCCACTCAAGAGCTAATAGAGCTCACCCACACAGATTTTGTGCTCTCACTCTTCATGATCTGGTTTTTGTCATTCCCATTTACTTGTTCAAAATCTGTGCTACAAATGAGATGTTCACTATAGTTTTCCATATATTTAGTATCCCAGACTTCTTTCTCTATATCTGGGTTAATAAATATAAGGCAACACATAGGAGAGATTATACACAAGAACAATGTCTTGATTACAATTTGTGTGCAGTCTTCAGAACAAAGTGTGATTATGTTAGACCTTCATCAGACTGGATACTTCCAAGTTGCAGATAATAATAACTTTATTAACAATGTTGAAAATATTTCATGGAATAGAATGACATAAAAACAGAACCCACAGTACACATATAATAACCCAATTTTGTAATGCTGCTTACTTGTCCTATACGCCTGGTTCAGAACAAATGCAATTTAAGGTTCTATAAATTTGTGACACTGTTCACATGTCCACAGGTAAGCATGCAGTTTTTTGCAGTGAAAATTTTATACAAATGCTACATTGATTGAGGATACAAAACAACATGTTTTACATAACGAGAACTTGGGACAAGAGGTGTCAAATACAGTACCTGTAATAATCTGAAGAATAGACATCTCTTGAAAGTCCAAAGTCTGAAATCTTAACTGTAAGATTATCACCAACCAAACAGTTTCTAGCTGCAAGGTCTCTATGCACATAGTGATGCCCTGACAGGTACTCCATTCCTGCAATATTAACACAAAGTATTACTGTCACTTCGAACTTCCAGTGCCACCAAAAGGCCAATTACAGGAACAGAATACGGATGTAAGAGAAAATACATAGAATAACTGACCACAAACATCACAGGGGCACCAGAACGACCTCCAAGTCATTCAGAAAATATCTGAGCAACACACCTAGAAAGCACAACAGCAAGGAACCACAGAAAACAGCCATACTGGGCACTGCACACATACTTTGGAAAGTACAAAATGTTTATCATGGGAAATAAAATTACATGTACCATAGGCCTATATCACAACCACAGAAGAGCTGCAACAATGAGTACCCTACACACATGGTTTGTTGTTTGTTTCAGGTATACAACTGCAAATACCCTGCAAAAAACCTTCACAGCACCATCACTGGAAAGCTCCACAAAATGGCCCATATAATACCACTAGTAATATTCACAATGATTAACATCCAAAACAAATAACATGGAAGTTTGGAAATGCTTAATTCCTCCTCTGCTCTAAGTATTCTAAAGCACAATGTAGTAATACTTAATACATGCCATATAATCAGGAAGTTTTTGGCAGAACAGTGATTAAGAAGTATTTGTTCACTGAGACTCATATTCTTTTGAGAACCAGTTTAATTGCTGTGAAGTAAGGAAAGTGGATGATGATGATGATGATGATGATGATGATGGTGACGATGGCGACAACAACAACCATGATGACAACGAAGATGAAGATAAATGCAATGGCTATGAATGATGACGACGACAACAACAACAACAACAACAAAACAAGATAAAATTCCTATTTCCATATCTTCTTTCTTGTAATATACTGAATTCCACACTACATTTAAAATGTTCATATATCTGACACAAACAAGTAAGGTTAAATGAATCATCAGATGTTTTGTGCTATCCAAATACAAACAAATTTATCAGGACCAGTCTCAAAATCAAACCATACAAAGTCAAGATACAAGTGTAGAATCTTGATATGCAATCTCTCTCTTTCTCAAACCCTTCCTGTGGCTCTCCTGTAACATACTGAAATGAAAATTATAGGAATTCATTCTATCATCTTTCATTTATGTTTTCAGGTTCCCTTGCAATATATCCATCAACAGATAATGCTAACTTTTCTGTAAAACATCATGATCAGCAGTACAAGGACTGCAGAAGTTTCACTCCTCTAACAGCAGGCAGCAAAGGAACAGAAAATTTTAACTGGGACAAATAAATATTTGCTTTAACCTGTGGAAAATGCCATGTTAAAAGAAACAAATTCGCCCTTTTTGACACAGCAAAAATCCAATACGGATGTAAGCTGTTTGACACTTCTGAACTTCAAATCATTAATACATAAAGAAACTGTTATGTACATACTATTATTCACAGCAGAGTGGGGAACATAATGTGTAGCAACCCAGTTAACCATCAATTCCTTGCATAAACATTACGGTGAAACACCGTCTGTGTGCATGTGAATCACAAATATAGGCAGACTGGAGGCAGACTTCATTCAAGTACGTCTGGTGGGATGAATTGACATTGGCAGTTCATTCAAACTTGTATACAATTTTACAAATTTATTTACTTAAAAACATGTTGATACTTTTGTAAAAAGACTGGACATTGGAAATCCTAATAAAAATGTGATACAAGAAATTAATTCAACTCACCTGCAGCAATTTGCAGGGCAATATGTAAGAATTCAGGCTGCTCAAGGACGTGAATGTTGCCATCATCACTACAAGCAGAGCCATCTGAACGAGGAGAATGGGAAATAAGAAATTCATGGAGGTCACCCTGACAAAAGACAACAAAGAGGAGTAAATAGAACAATATAAGTTAAATACTGATCTCAGAAAGCTCAAGAATATCAGCCTAAACATTGATCTCAGCCAGCTCATTGAACATCAGCCTAAACAGTGACCTTAGCGAGTTAATTTAACATGGTCCTAAATAATGATCTCAGCAAGCTCACTGAACATCAGTCTAAAGGCATACCTGTGTCATGTACTCGAACAACATGCAGAGAGGCTCCCCTTTCATAACTACACCCAGCAAACAGACGATGTTGGGATGGCGCAAATCAGTCATAAGTTCTACTTCACGTCTGAAGTCAGCTTGAGTCTTAGGAGTGGCATTCTCCTTCAGTGCTTTGATGGCTACTAACAGCGGGCCTTCACCAGCCACTCCTGTGTTAACTTCACCCTTATACACCTTTCCTGTAGCAAAATCATATTTTTATTACTTCAAATATCCCACCATTATTTTTCTTCTAATGCATCACATGATACTCAGAAATGAAGGCTACTACCACAATTCTGTATCTGGTATGCTAGAGGCACTGATATCTACCTACATGTAAGGTACATAAAAAATGTGATGGAAAGGAAGGAACACTTCCAGTACTGGTGGTTAAGCAAATCACTAAGCCAACTTACCAAATGCCCCTTCTCCCAATTCCTGTAGAAACCTGACATTGGACAGTTGGAACTCTCTCGCTCTTACAACACCTCCACTTGCACGCTCCCCCTTCCCACCAGTGTTCCCACTAGCTGGGAGCAAAGAATTCATTTCCATCAACTGGCTGTTGCCACCTGAGAATGGGGAGTTCTTGCTGCTCCCTTTAGATGGTGATGATACACGTGATGATTTGAATGCAGAGACCTATAATTAAAAAAAAAAGAGTTTAGATGGGCAGAGAGTACAGGATATCAAATGTACACACCCTTACAATATAACATTGCACTGCTGTTTCTCACACACTGCAACCTCACAGTATGGAAGGGGCATTGCCCTTGATCATGACTATCACTAATGCAGTTAGAATGAAATGAAACATGCACAGAACCAAAATTTTGTCTTTCTGTGAAAAAGACAAATCTAAGTAAATTGGCATGTGTAACAGTTCGACTACTGACAGATGAGGTGAGGTGTCCATGTCAGCTGGTAATGTTTGTACTGTGCTGGATAAACTATGTTCTGTGTTCATGTGATGCTTACTGGATACCCACTACACTCTCTTGTTTCCTGTTCACTTTCCCTGCCATGTGTCACCATGTGCCATCTCATATTCAAAGGGATGGCTGACACTTACTGGATGCCCACTCCAGTCTCCTGTTTCCCCTTCACTTCCCCTCCTATGCTTCACTATGTGCCATTTCATACAAAAAGAAATCTACCAAACTCCATTTTTCCACCAACTTCCATATTATAAGCAGAGATGTATTCCAATAGGAATTTACTACATGAATATTTTCTAGACATATGATTAATCAAAATCAATTGTTAGAAAATTTTCATCTTCTTAAAATCAAGAATTTGTGTCACAACTAAGCCTGAGGCAATGTTTACGTTAACTAAGACAGTAAAAAAGTACAAAATCTACATTTCTTACCAAACAATGAAATCAAAGTGCAATTTTGACCAAAAAAGAAGCAATAACATCTCAGACAAGTGCTCCCATACTTGTTACAGATGATAGGATTTTGTCTGTACCTATAAAACTGAAAATACAAAATAACATCTGAGCAAAATCTCAGCTGAATCAATCAAAAAAATGTGACACGACAGACTGCCAAAGGCATACTGCTACAACGCCAACCACCAAACATTGCTATAATTTAAAAAGCATCATTAAGTAACCTAACAACTGCTTGACCAATCAAATGCTTATGATATATCTTCCAGATTTTGTTTCACACAAGACAGTGCAAACCTCACAATGCACTGTCTCACCTGTTTCAAGTTCACAATTCATTTCACACATAAAAGTATGGTAAAACAATAGACACACAACATTTGCCAGCCAACTTTCTGATAAATGTCGCTGAAAATTTGAGTACCTTGCAACCCACCTTTTGGGTCATATGTCACATCCTTCATGAGTAGCAGCCTAAACAACTAGCATGAATACCAGAATAATAATGTTACATCAGTGTCCTGACTTAAATTTGAGTCTAGGACTGAGCAAAGCATTACAATACACTTGTTAACTGATCCCATACACAGTCCATTAAAACTGCAAACTGTACACACATAACTTTCATTTTGTCGTACCTTATTACCAGGTCCATTGAGCTGTCTGTTGATGCTATTTGCTCTTGCTGATCTTTGCCGTTTGTAGCAGCACCAGTAGGATAGCAGAATAACAAGGAGAACCGCCAGAACAACCGAGGAAATAGTAATGTAGAGCCACAGACTATCCACTGCAATTGACATAAAAAAGTATGGTGTCTGACATAAATAAGTAAAGGTACAGGTCATATGCTTTAACCTGTTACTGCATGGCAGAAAAGTCCACTAGGTGGCATTCATCAGTTTCTTTATTGGTCTTATAGTTTGCAGTACAGTCCTTTCATTGACAAATGTTACCAGTCACATGTTAAATATACAAACTAAAGTGTATCAAAACAATACACATGATAATTTCCTTCACAGCACACAAATGGGCACTGTAACCTTTAGCTGCATCAGACATGGCATCCTGTGTGGTACCTTGCAAACATTTCTGTTCCCAATGTATGTGCTTTCTGCTGAATTCTGGGAACACACACAGTAATGATTATTCCAAATTGCATAATGGCAACCTACCACAAAATCAATATCAAGAGAAGTACGTCAAAATGTGCATTAACCCATACAATTACCATTTTGATTAGAAAATGCACAACAATCAACAACTTTCAACTGTTAGGTAGCAATTTAACTGATCTCTCTCTCTCTATTCACATCCTGAACAACATGAAATCATTCTAAATTCACACTTATTTTACCTATAGCTAGGTGTTTTAAATTATTGATTTATTTGAATAAGAACAACAAGAAACTTGTGACTGTACTAAATGTATAATACATTTAACCTTTTGAAAGCTATAGTGAATACTGGCTGTTACAACTGTAAAAAAAGTGACATGTAAAGTTAAAGCTCACTCAAAATATCTTTCTTGAGATACACAATTCCTTTTAAACATTAGTCAAAAGAACATGAGTTTTAAAACAAGTAACCTCAAGACCAGAAATTATGTACAAGCATGACAAAAGTATAAGATAATGAAAGGGACAAAAGACATGAAAATGACTAATACAGTAGAACCTCGATTAATCGTTTTTCAAGGGGTTGGAGAAAACAAACGATGAATGCGGGAAAACGATTAATCCGGGAAACCACTTTTTTTAACAAAAAAAGTCGTACATTGTCTTTTGCTTCTTGGCAGAATTTTGCCT
>Ga0123357_10012709_pt1 | contig 10874 bp, 4 predicted proteins | sample TergutEmb28metaG_FD_89873 | JGI IMG/M metagenome (GOLD analysis project Ga0123357, IMG submission 89873) | Embiratermes neotenicus P4 segment gut microbial communities from Petit-Saut dam, French Guiana - Emb289 P4 | ecosystem: Host-associated > Arthropoda: Insects > Digestive system > Gut ... | reverse complement strand
GGAAAAAATTCACGCATGCGCACTAAGGTTCAAGGTCGGCTCGTGCAAGCGCGCTAGATTATAATCCATCAGGTGTTCGCATAAAAAAATACGGTCGGATACTTTTCTAACAGACCTCGTATATATATATATTTAAATTTTGGCCCTTAAATAAATCTGAATCCATTAATCCACGAATTTGTGCCCTTGAAAACAGACGTCGGTCGCCAGGTCGCCATGGTGTCTAAATTTTGAAAGGGGGTGTCTAATATTTTTGGGTCCTCAATACGGAAATTGATTCTTGTCACCCTTCTGGCCCGTAGAATTTTGATGTGGTTCCACTATTTTTGAAAAATCTGTGTAGCCCTGAAAGTAGCCCCAGAAAGTGTTAGTCGCACAAGTGACTGGCTAATAGCCGGTTGGCTGTCAGTTTGTCTTCACCGGTGCCTCGAACTGGATCAGACACAAAATCAGCCTCCTAGCCTCTTGTGCTATATGAACTGGTGCAAAGAAGCGTCCTGCACTATCGGTACCGGGTCTCTTGCCCGCGGGAAAAGCGCCCGGAGCGTGGGTACAGCAGTACACCTTCTGCCCTGCTGTGCGTACAAAGCCGGGTAACGTTTACTTTACAGGGTCAAAGGTAAAGTAATCAGTCTTGAACAGGCCCTTAGGGATCCAAGAGGCTGAGGCTCCCAGATTTGAAGGCAATCGAGATATGAATGTGGTAAGGTTGTCAGCCCTTCGCACCCGGCGCCTTTACCCCCAGGAAATATTCCTGGTACTCATTTATTTTGGGGGAATGAGTCGACCCCAGGGCCATAGTGCGGCCGGAATGATTATGTCAATGAAAAATTCCAATGACACCATCGGAAATCGAACCCGCGACCTCAACCAACTACGCTATCGCGTGCCTCACCTTACAGGGCACATAGCGAAAGCACGAAGTTGAACTGGAATGTCGATAACTATCAGTGTATGGATATTAACCTCTATTCCCCCATACATGTCAATGATTTGAACATTATGCATGCACACAGGTATTTGAAATTTTAAACTATGGTTGTGTGGCGACTTTTCAGCGAATGGCGAATGCGTTTGGCTTTTAATGGAATCTGTAAATAATAACAGAATTTAGCAAGGAATGCTCCGTAACCCACATGTTTTGTGGGCCAGTCTGTGAAGTTCTACCGATAGGGCGACCCGGTTCCAAATCTTAAAAATTAGATAAATATTGACTACGTTAGGTAATGTTATAAGAAGAAATGGACAATTGCCTGTCATATAACGCGCCGCCATATTAATCACTCGCCGCTCCAAGGCGTCTTTATTTTATTTTCCTCTGAGTGACGTCGTTATTTCAAGTACTGGAGTGTTACCGTCAGTTTTGTTAGGCGCGTTCGCGAAATAGCGAATGGAGAATATTAGCTTCGTCGTGTCTGTCCGTCTGTCTATATGGACGGATTTTTCATGAAGTTTGATATTTGAGTATTTTGCGAAAATCTGTCGAGGAAATCCAAGTTTTATTACAATCGGACAATAATAACGGACACTTTACATGACGACCCATGCATATTTATGATTATTATCTCGCTCAGTTATTCTGTGAATGAGAAATATTTCAGGCAAAAGTTGAGAGAAGAAACACGCACTTTATATTCAATGACCCCCTTTGTTTTCGAAAGTCGTACGATTTATGATATATTGTGGAAAGATAATACAGACGGAGAGGCCTCAGAGAGCAATATAATATGGCTTCTGCATATTGCATGCTGGATTCGTAAGGCTACAAACACAAACTCAGAATATGCACAGTATGTCTACTGCAATAATGGTTGCACGAATGCTCCTCAATATTTTTATAGTACATGGCCTGTTTTGTGTTATATATGTACAAATATACTTACTCCATGGTGCAACATCCTTCTTGAGAAGCTAACTGGTTTGCAGCTAGTCAAGAAATCCCCCGCATTTCACGGAACCCGAAGGTTCATTACCGCACTCACAAGCGTCCGCTTATATATACATATAAACATATATATATATAGAATATTCTGACCCCTTTCCTTGCAAGGAGCAAATTCATTCTCTTGGAACATATGTTTGATACTGACCTGTTTTTCCTGCTTTAGCGCGTACCTCACAGAACGCAACCCAATAGCTGGGTGTGACTCAAATGTCGTCCATACGAGTGTAGTATAGTTCAAGGTAAAATAAGCTTTTGGCTCTTCGATCATTATCGTCTATTCGCATGCCTATGAGAACGTTTCTTGCAGGCTGTATTTGGTGTGCGGACCGCTAATTGAATAACCCTGCTCTTTACGATGCACTTAGTAATAGAGATAAAGAAAAAGAAGGCTTTAGAACGCGGTAAATCAACGAGAACACTTGCATATCGCCATTTGAGTTGCATGTTGCTTCGTGCATAAGGTTGAATTTCCTTTACAACGTTCGTATTCCAGCTGATGCAGTTATGAGCAGTTTTCTCTTAGTCGGTGATACCTTTTGTTATTACTTTATGCCCATCTCAACATATCAAAAATGAAAATAATAGGTTCTTGCTAGGAGCTTAAAGTTTATTATGGATGTGGTGTGATAGTTCCGCCGTGTGGCTGCACACCCTGCACTTACGTCCCGTTCTTTATGACGACATTATAACAATCCCTTGAAAGTGCGACGGTGCGAGCTTTGTAGCCACCATTTTCAGACTCAGCAGCAGCGCCTCGTGGTGGGAAAGAAAGGAACTTCACTGCTGCTAGAAGAAGTTAATAGCATTTTTTTTATGTTCTTGAACTTGTTATAATACGTGCTGATTTACAATTTCTTTTTTATCCTTTAAAAAATGGGATTACTATTTGGAAGTTTCAAAATTGAAAAAAGTATGAAATACAGTTTATTGGGATTTTAATGTAATTATTTGTAGTCCATGGGATTCCTTGCAGTAAATAGTCAGCTAAATTCTGTTATAAGATCAGTCTGCATTATTCACTGGTTTACTGTTGAGCGCAAGTACTGCGTTTTGATGTAAGTGCTTTACGAACCCTTTCACGTGAAATGTTATGGAATTACATTTCACAGTACAACGAAGGTAAGAACTTTATTTGCGTGACGAAATCAGTGCCATTGCGTATTGATATGATATATGATATGATATATTTGTTACCTTCAATTGGGTTGACACCCGGTGGCAGTACTACAGTACACATTTACACACAAACAGTACACAGAACAACATAATGAAACAGAATACACAGAACATACATAATAAGAATACATAAACATAATAATAAGAAAACATAACTTACAAAATTAAACAGAAGCATGTAGAACATAAACCATATATACAATAACTAAAAATGGGACCAAAAGAATATGACAGAAAGCGATAAACGAAAAAGCCATATAAGAAGCAAACTTCGTATGATCTGTATATCTTGTAATAATGTTAGATACCCTTTTACTAAGACCTTCACTACACTTCACCCAACTACACTTCACTACCCTCTCATTTGGCTCAAACCCATTTAAATTCCCTACCGCTCCATTTCACATCACTTCACTTCACTTCACTGCACTTTTAGATTATTGCACTTATGAGGGATAATAGAAGTTCTAGTACGTTTCTGATAGGAAAATCTGAAGGTAAGATAACAACTTGCAAAACTTGGGTGTAGATGGAAGATTAATATTAAAATTCACTCCCCAGGGATAGAAAGAAAAGACGTGGACTGGATTAGTGTGGCTTGTTATATCAAGTGGCAGGCTGTTGTAAACACGGTAATGAACTTCCGGTTTCATTAAATTAGGGGAGGGGGTGGAGATGGGGATTTTCCGACTCTCTGATGAACAAGGAGCTTTCCAAGCAGAATTCTGCTCATGAATTACTAAAGTATGTGCTTTTTAAGTACATTTATCTTTATATAAGCACAAATTTTTCGGCTTTTAAGGCGAGAGTTGTCCTACCATTTATCTCCGAAACGTGTGAACAAAAGGGAAATCGTGTTTGTTCCGACATTTCGGACGAACGTTAGGTGATCTGTTAGTCGTGACTTAGGGACTTTCTCGTAGATTTTGTGTGATTGTGATTTGGTCTTGCCATCGTCCAGGCGGTCAGATCGCCGGCCCCCCGTAATGATCCGGGTCCGTTCCAGCTCTGCTCATGTGGGATCTGTGGTGGACAATGTCGCGCTGGTACAGACAGGCCTGTTGTTGAATATGCAGACAATAAATTTCTCCGGAACATTCCGTCTCTTTTCTTCTTCATAGACGGGGCTACGATAATCCTCACTTGCAGCCTTGCATTATGCGAGCCTTGTGACAGTATTTATGGTTTTACGCAGTGATTGGATTATACAGAGAGAGTCTTGAATCTGGGCAACGATTTCTCTCTAATTCTGACGTTAAGAATAATTAGTTATACCTACACACGCGCATGCGCCTTATAGGTTGATGGCCGTGTCATGTCTCTGGCGGTTAGTCCGTCTTTCGCCGCGGGAGTCCAGGTTCAGTACCAGGTCAGGCTATGTAACATGTGGTGGAAGTAGTGACACTGGAATAATTCTTATCCGACTCCCTTGGGTTTTCATTCGGCATTATCATTCATTTATAACCGACTGTATATAAACTCAGAAACGGAGTGGGTAGTTACACAGCACGCAATGTATGCGATGGTGTTTCATAAGGAACGGCGACCTTCTAATTTCGTCTTTACCTGTATAATGCGGAAAAAATGGGCATCTAACTTTAAATTCGCGTAAAAACAAAATGATAGGCCTGATCCTGCAGGAATGTGGATGGTGGCAGACGTACCATACAGACCGACATACCGTGGGTTCCATTAGGTTTCGTGCAGTAACAGGAAAATTAATCATGTTCTTAGCCAGAGACAGCGCGGGTTAAACTTAGCAGTTCGGGGAAGTCTTGAACCATGTTTAAACTTGTAATTAACACTGTGACTCCTGTTTCTCGCGACGGGGAAAAGATGCTGAAAATCAGGGATGCCAACTAAACCTGATTTAATGGCCATGCTTGTATCGATCTGCGAGTTGTGATGTCATACAGTGACTGATGGTTGGGATTGAATGACATATTTTATCTCTAGTTTACAGGTAAGCGATTGGATGATTTAAATCTTATAGTGGTGTATAATGCCGCTTATTTTGCGTTCAGACCTTAATAAATGAGGCCCAGCAAATACATCGTATATATGGAAAACCCTCGATAGTCTATATTATGTCAAAACTCCGACATATATTTGCATGAATTGCATTTAGTGTACAGTTACATATGCTTCTGTCTGCGCCTGAAGGGATTCCTTGAAAATTGCTCTTTCAGAACGAAACAAGGCATTTTTCTAGATAGGGAGTATTTGTTGGTCTGGTTCACTGAGCAATTGATTTAAGCTTTATATTCGTTTTGAAATAAAGTAGGATTAATAATTTGTAACAAAGATACAGTCCCCCTCCCTTTTTTTACTTTCAGGTGACCGTGCATCTGATAAATTCTTATAATAAAACCAACTAGATGAACCAATTTCTCAAATTTATTTTTGGAATAAAACTCTATACGTTTCGGACAGTTCCTCTGTCCATCATCAGGAGTTTTTCACTGTACACACAGCAATGGTATATGTCATACAGATTTGCAGTTCCGTCCTGATCCTGCTCGCAAGCTGTCAGCAAACCTGTATGACGTATACCATTGCTGTGTGTACAGTGAAAAACTCCTGATGATGGGCAAAGGAACTGTCCGAAACATGTAGAATTTTATTCCCAAAATAAATTCGAGAAATTAGTATATGTAGTTGGTTTTGTTATAATAATACAGTGCCTGTACACACAATGTAGGCATAACGGGGCGTGGAGTTATAGCTCCATTCATTCTTAATGAGTGGTAAAGCTAGGTGGACGGCAGAGCCGGTCAGGAATTTCAGCGCAGAGTAAAATCTATGTCCCACAAGAGTGGACCATTTGTGTATCTGAAATAAACTTGTTTGAATCATCGCCTAAGTATCTCCAATGTGATGCAGGCTGCGTCTTTTTCTTCGGCATTTGTGTGTTAGATCCGCGGTAGCTCAGTCGGGGTAGTCAGTATCCTACCGGTCTGAGAGCTGGGTCTCGAACCCTACACGAGCAGTGAAGGTTTCTTTTCGCCACTTCCTCCATACCGGCTGTGTGGCTCAACCTTTCTCCTAAACCATGTTAGCCGAGAGCGCACTAACTGAGGGTAAAGAAGCCCCCGGGGCTAGAAGGAGACCACCTACGTATGATTTATATCAGAAACAAGAATGCATGGAGCCACATCTCCGTTTCCCCCACAGCGACACTTCCATATCCCACAGAATGTTCTTTATCCAAAAGCATGTGACGTATTTTGGGATTTTACTTGAAAGATACTCCCAGGAAACGTCTGTAATGGACTTTTTGAAGGTCTTTTTGAGCTCTGGCAAAGAAAAGTGACGGTCTGTCAGAGTAGGAATTGACCTTTTAAAGACTAAATGCAATGTGCTTTATATAAGGAATCAGTCTGTACCGCACAGTAAACACTTTTTACCGCGGTTATAAAAACCAATCAGTTGATGATGTATAAAGCAAATATCTCTGCCTGTTCTTAGATCCGCACAAAACACTCAGCGCCAAGCGAGTACCATGTAGAATTTTTGAATGTTAAACCTGGTGGCACGTAAAGAAACCGGTAGGCTTTTAAATGTTAAAGACGGCACTGCTGTATGCACTGGGGCTTACTTTGTTGGCCTGCAGGAGGCTTCGGTACAGGAATGTGCTCGGAGGAGGCCGCATCTCTGTGCAGTTTGTGTTTGTAGCCCCTGCAGTGAGGGGGCGTGCCTTTCACTCATTTCTCCAGCGGCTGTGACGAGTCGGAAACATTAATTAGTTAACTAATGTTCCGTTAAGAAGAGCCACGGTAGCAGCAGTCTGCTAAATGACTATTAGTCTCTGCCGATTTCTGCCTCCCGACGCTTGCAAACTTATGAAAGTTTGAAGTACGCTGTGTCCCTGTAACACTGAATGAATCTTAGGAGGGGGTGGGTACGTCAAAACACAACTGTCTTTGTATCCCATTTATTAGGCTGACGACATGTTTCGGCCACTGTGGGCCATCTTCAGGTTACAGAAATGTATGATGAGGAAATCTATACAGTGTAAGATCATTAGATGTGTTACATATTCTAAACTTCCAACGAGATCTCATTGAAAGTTTATAATATGTTCCACAATTAATGATCTTACGCTGTATAGATTTCCTCATTATACATTTTTGTGACCTGAAGATGGTCCACAGTGGCCGAAACATGTCGTCAGCCTATTAAATAGGATACAAAGACAGTTGTGTTTTGACGTACCCACTCCCTCCTAATTTGTATAAAACCCAACGGGGATGATGCATCTAAAGACTGAATGAATCGTGTAAGAAATTATGTCTATTGGTATAATTTCTTCCTGTTTTCATCTGCGTATGCCCACGGCTTTTGCTTCTTTTGATATAATTCACCCTACAAACACTCGTAACCGGTTTTAAAATTCAAAAACCTGGACAGTGTTCATACACATTAACCAGTGGGATACGTTAGATAGCTTACAAATCATAACAACAGCGCTGTAGTCAATATGAAATGTGTTAGGCGGAAGGGAGTAGTCTGATGTTTTCACGGTACTTAGACCTATATTGAACCTTTTACACATAATTTTGCTGTGGCCTGCTTAGAGAGGTTGACCGCTACTGACCTAGGAAAGGGGATGGTGGATAATGTCCACAGTGCGCTAGAAATGAATTTTTAGCTGGCTATGAGACACCAAGACACCCTCCGTTGTTATATTACACTCTTGAGGTTCAGCCACGTGATTTTTCACGTTATTTAACCGCTTCAATTAACGAAGGAGACTTATTTTAAGTTGTTCCTGACGTTAAAGAGTCGCAGTTATTACCTGCACACTGTCGTAGTTCGATGTTGTCAGTTTTAAACGCAGTCAGTACATGTAGAATTGTTGCCCGTGTATTGTGCTATCCGCAACACATCGCGTCTAAGAACAGTGTGAGGAAGCGGCAATGTCTCATCGGGTTCAGCTGATTATGAGAAGTAGAAATCGAGCTTCAGAAGTCGCAGTAGAGACTTCTGAAACATTCTGTAGCCTGCTGAAGGCGGTTGAGTGGGGGACGTAGACGGGGAGAACGGATTTTCGTTTATGGTTAATGATTAATGAATGAATTGGGAGGATGTTGGGGGAAGCCGTCGTGAAGTAACTTGGGGCTGCCTATTATCTCCGCATTTTCTTGGAGAAACGTAGGGAAATAACGTAAAATATTAGTCGGTATAGCCGGTGTGTAGGTCGAGATTTGAACCTAAGGTCTGTCGTGCATGAAACAAAACCGCGCGCTGTGCAGCGACCTTGACGAATCTCTTTGAAATCAGTGTCACATAAGCCACTCATCCACTAAAGATGTAACTTTTTGTTGCTCTTACTTGCTGCTTGCGGAGATTTTACTCTGGCACGGGCGATGCAGAGAAAGGGGGAGGGTCATCATTTTTCATAAACCTGAAGGGACCATGTGACAGCCTTGCACGGTGGAGTTGGGAGAAATAAAATGTCTGAAGTTTGGATTGTGTTGCAGTATTTCATCTGACCCCACAGTGACCGACACGGCAAGCGACCCTTTTCATTGTTTCCAAACAGCGTAATTTAATTGTAACATTCTGAGCATTTCTCTATAGGCCCACGTGTAACCAAGCCGTCTAGACCAGCGGTAACCGGTCTGGGCTCACACATTTCGAATCCCACTCTTTCTGCAGTTATCCTCATACCTTCCATGTTGGTGCTTGAATAGTACTGTGAAATAGAACACGATATTCTCACCTCTCGCTAGATTTTCTGCTCGCTTCACGACGACTATAACATTTTTCTTTGGAATATAAGCAGGCTACGGGTTGGATCGACGAATCTTGGTTCGATCCGCGACCGGAGCAAGAAACGTTTCTCTTCTCCGAAGCGTTCAGAAATGCTTCAGGGCCTACCTGTCCCCATACTGAATAGATACCGTGTGCTGTTTCCTGGAGGATAAAACGGCCGGAGCGTGAAGCTTACCACTCACCTGCATCTAGTGCCGAGTTTTGGAATGAGTGGAACTGTACCTCCGTCTTCCCTTACGCTGCCATAGGCTGCACAAGTCAACATTATTTATAGTATATATTTCATCACAAGTTATTATTGGAAGAGCGTCTAGTGTGGCTGTGGGTCCCGCATAGCTGCCTCTCCGATAGGTGCTTTAGGCTTTTACCTTGAGTGTACCGACGCCGGTGGCTGAACCTGATGGCGCACCTCTGCCTAGTTCCTTGGTTAAGAATATGCGGCCGTGCACCTCCCCCCCCCCATAATGTCTCCTGCTGCTTACGTACTGGCCTTGACCCTTGTCTTTACATGTTCATTGAGTGCTCTAGAGTTCACGTGTATTCCACAACGTTTTACCGCCTGTACCTAGACTCTTGCCTTGTGCCGCTCATGCTCGAAGCAGTAATCATCCCTTCGTGTGTAAGATAGCTCCAGTATTTGTATTCCATGCGAGTTCTTTAATCTTGTATCGTCTTTTGTTACCACTATTCCACCCCCATCTTTTCACCCTACCCCACCTGCTGGCTGAACCATCCACGTGAAAGGTTATTTCATGTCTCATCCTCCAATTCCCCCCCCCAATACTAATATTCTTTTCCCGGCCACTGTTGTTTTCCTAAACTCTTCTTTCCTTGCCATCACTTGGTTTTGTCGTGATTGGTGTTACTGTGGTAGTGGTTAGGGTAGGCCTAATATTATACCTGTGGTTAAGCAAACATTTGTATTCCAGCCATAATTGCATATGTGATCACCTTTAACGTGAAAATAATCGCTATATTATACCCGCACAGTGTACTTGTATGCTCCATGTGGTTCTCACAGTAAATACCGACACTTCCTTAAGCCACTTGAACTGACTGGGTTTATAATGAGCCGGGCTGTGTTCTCTGCGAGGTACAAACTGAATGTAACCGTAACCGTTTTTTTAGTGGCATTCGTGTGCAATTGGTGATTCAAATGAGAAGCCGGTCTGTCTGAGGTTTGTGTTTGACTGAGCCAGCACCAGCACTTCCTTCGTCTCTACCAACATGATTACACCATTGCTTCATACTCCTCTTCAACCGCATGTTGTCAGAGTACAAGCTGATGATGTCAGGAGACCTGTCAACCAAGAAGCGCTTTTTAGGACATCGGGGATCATTGAACAGGGCAGTACTTGACATTTATGCTTCGAAGGGCTTAGCACTTTCTCAACTTTTCTTACCTGTGACTTATTGGCATTCTGTCTGTATTATATCATATTTGCACCATCTTGAAGTGTAATTGCAGATGACCTCCTAACCTACAGTAGGCAATTATCTGTAACCTATGGTGTCGTTTAGCATTAAAAAGGAACTGTTTAGTAAATTTTCCACCTATGAAGTAAGGGATATTCCAACCACATGTCTGCTGTAGAATTTATTTTATATCCGATCACGAGACTCGAAATTCGCTATAAAGTCATTAATATTGTAGTATGGTTTTATGGAAGATGTGTGCACTGCTTGTCGTAACTTGTTAGGTGTCTACAGGCAGTCCGGTCTACAGGCAGTCCGAAAGATCATATTTCACTGTACGACATTCTGATTTTGCCCGGAAATACGTGTATGTTGTGCGGTTAGTTGTGATAATTCCTCGTAATTGTGTTCACGACGCCGTGTGTTTTGGTATATGGGTACCAACGTGTGAGGTGGACCATCTGTACATATAACACAATTTATCACAGTAAGGTTACCAAATTCGTAACACATTTAGAATATCCCCCCCCCCCCCCCCCCCTCCCCCCCCCCGCCCCCT
>Ga0123357_10012708_pt1 | contig 10875 bp, 2 predicted proteins | sample TergutEmb28metaG_FD_89873 | JGI IMG/M metagenome (GOLD analysis project Ga0123357, IMG submission 89873) | Embiratermes neotenicus P4 segment gut microbial communities from Petit-Saut dam, French Guiana - Emb289 P4 | ecosystem: Host-associated > Arthropoda: Insects > Digestive system > Gut ... | reverse complement strand
TACTCAGCAGCCGTAGGAGGGGTGTCCGGAGAAGGCGTGGCGGCAGAGACGCTCTTGAACGTGATCAGCGCGCGGTCGCAGTGGCCCTGCTGCCCGTGAAGCCAGTTTTCGAACCATGCGCGCGAGTTCAGCGTGTTGACGTCACCGTACGCGCCGGAGGCATACAAGGCGGCATCCCATGCAACATAGGCCTCGCAGATGCGGAACCTGGGAGCAGTGAGACCCTTGCTTGTAAGGTAAGCGCTGGTCGCCGTATAGAACTGGTCCGCGAACGGAAGCGTATTGGCAATCGGTCCCGTGAAGCCGATGATGAGACTATCGGCGTTTTCCTGAAGGCCAGCCGCGCTCGCGATCACGTCCAGCGAGCCCGTGTCAAAGCCGATCAGGTAGTCCGGACTCGATATGCCGGAGAGCGTCACCGTATACGTGCCCGGCGTCTGCGTGTTGGGATCCGACGACGTGTACACGGGCGATCCGGTCACGACCACCGTCGATGAATCGTCGCCGTTGACGAAGTCCGCTCCCGAGACAGGCGTAAAGGTGTAGCCAGCCCACGCCGCCGAGTCCAACTGGTCCGCAAAGCGGATTGCCGGATCGGGAGTCGCGGTCAGTACAGGAGTCACGCCGTCGTCGTTCAGGGTTAGCTGCCGCACCGTTACCGTCACCGAGTTGTCGCTGGTGCTGGCGCCGAGGCTGGCGCTGCCGTTGAAGCGGGCAACGATGGTGTAGGGCGAAGCCAGGACATGCAGCGACGTAATGTCAAGCTGCGCCTTGCCGGTCGCGTCTACGGTTTGCGTGCCCAGGTTCGTGCCCGAGCCGACGGCGCCGAGCCAGAAGGTCACCGTGTCGGTGGTCTCGCCCGCTGGCGGAGCAGGCGTAACCGTGCTCTCCAGAGTCACCGTGTCGCCGTACTTCACGGACGCGGAGGTAGATGAGCCATTCACCGTCAGCGCTGAAGTGCTCGACGACGACGGCTCCTCAACCACAAGATTGATGAACTGCGCCGCCGTAGCGCCGGGAGCTTGATCCAGCGTAGCCGTGGCGGTATAGGTCGTCCCCGCGGTTGAACCTTCGACGTACACAGGAGGCGTGTCGCCGGTGGTCGTATCGGTTGTCACCGTCAGCGTGTTCGAGAACGTGCCGGTGGCCGACGCTGAAAACAACAGGCCATTGCTGGAGCTGAAGGTTACCGAGGCTCCGCCGAAGGCGTTTCCGTAGATGTCCTTGGCCCGCGCCACCAGCGTGTTCGTAAAGACGCCCGGAGCCGCAATCGACTCGCCCGCGTTGCCTGTGTCGCTTACGTTAGCAAGCTCGGTCGCCAGACCTCCCGGACAGTCCGATCCTGAAGTAGAAGCATAAGCCAGATCCCGGTCCGTCAGCACGCCAAAGGCAGGCTTCGCGGCAGCGGCGTCGCTGCCGTCATCCCCTGCCGGGAACAGCGCCCAGTTGCCGTTGGGGCCCGTGCCGGTGATGGTCGCGTCCCAGGCCGCGCCTTCGTAGTACAGGCGCTTGTACTGCGGACCCAGACTGGCCATCAGCCTCAACATGTACGAAGCCGCGCAGGCCTGTTGATCGGGAGTCGGGTCAGAGGCAGAGTTGAGAACGAACATCCAGTTCGTGTTGTCGCCACCGTTTGGGTCAACCGCCAGGTTTTTTGTTGTGGTTACGCCGACCTGTCCGGCAGCCGCTGCCATGTTCCATATCTCTGCGTTTTGCAACAAGGGATCGGCAGCGATGATCTGGGCCGCGTTCTTTGCCACGCATGTCGCAGCATCCAGACACCGGCCTGCGTCCGTACCGTAGTTGTTGATGTAGTTGTTGACATCGGCAAAGTCTTTAAAGGCAAAGACCTCCGGCGTCCAGGCTGGGTCGAAAGGATAATTCTCTGGAGGAACTAGAAATACAGAAAATCCAGCCGGACTTCCAGGGGGCATCACGGTGGAGTTCGATTGCTGCGCATCATTGTAGATGTGCCACAGATACAGGTCCAGCAGCGTGGCCGCGGTGGTGCCGTCGGCGCAGGTGCCGCTGGCGAGCGCCGATGAAGTATGGTCGGTGCAGTTCATCGCATTGTTCAGGAAACTGCCCGCCACTACGTTGCCGCACACTCCGTAAGGGTCTCCGCCACTCGTACCGCTGTCGCAAAGCAGATGCAGCGTGATGTATGCAGCCGCAGCATGCTGCGCGGTCAGGTCTAACGAGAAAGTACCCGTGCTGCCGGGCAGTCCGTCTCCATCTCCCGTTTTGCTATAAAAGTCGTTCCAGGGGACGAAATCGAACTTCCCATGCCATCCGGTTATTGTTTGCCAGTCAATGCCGAGAAAGGCCGCCTGAAAGAGCTGAAACTGGGCGTTGTTCCCGATGGGGTTCGCAGGCGCTCCGTCGTTGGCCGAAGTGCTCCAGCTTAACAGGGGAAGGTCCACCGTAACCGCCACATTGTTGGGCACGGCGATATTGCCTGCGCCGCCAATGTTGCAGACGCTGCCAGCAGGATTGCCACAGGTGGTAGCGGCGGCATTCGCAGGAGCGGACCGGTTGGCCGCGGGAAACATCTTGAATATCACCAGCACGCGGTTGCAGATGGATGGATCCGTCTGCTGCGCCACTCCCAGCTTTGTAAGCCAGTCTTCGAACCACGCGCGCGACCCTACATCGTCAATTGTGCCGTATGCCCCTGAAGGCATCAGGCCGGCGTCCGCCGAAACATAGGCCGCGCAGATGCTGTTTCCCGATGGAGAAGGGCCCGCTGCTGTACTGAACGTACTGAAGTACGGAAGTATCGAGTCGGAGTACAGGGTTGTATTATCGGGCATCAGCACGCCGGTGTATCCGGTGGCCGAGAAGCCGACATCGAGATTCTGCGCGTTCTGCTGAAGCGTTTGCGCGTAAGTGGCCCCAGGGACAAAACCCAGAACTAACAGGAGTCCCAGAACAGTACAAAGCACTAGAAACCGATTCATCTTCATTGCACGTCACCACAGTCTTGCAGGTTTCGGGGGCATGGCCCGGGAAAGTGGTTGTGCCGCAGGCGGTTTATTCTTCTGAAATAAAATCGCGCCGCGACGGAGATAGCCGTGTAACACATTCCTTGTTGAAGCTGTCTCCTCAGCCCTGGCCGGACTGAGGGGACACGCTTATCGATTTATTGACTTACTACCAAAAAGGCATTTGCATTGCGTAAAGCACCGCTGCCGCAGGTGCCGTTTCCGGTTATCGTGATCTTGTAGTTTGACGGCGCCGCCGTAGAGCCATTGTTGTTGTCGCCGCCGCCGCAACCGATGACCGCAGCCGACGCGGCCAGCATCAGCACCAGCACCAGCAGCAGCTTGCCCAGACTCTGTCTGCGACGCCACGCCGCCAGAGGCAGCAGCAGCGCTGCCAGCATAAGAGGAGCCTTCGCGCCCAGGCCGGTCAGCTTCGCCGTCTGCTGAGGCACGGTTACCGTCAGGTTGGTTGTGGCTCCGCTGCCAGGCGTCAACGAGCTCTGATCGAATACCAGAGTGGCGTTCGGAATCGACGTCGAAAGCAGCGCCGTCAGATTCACCGGGCAATTGTACGGCCCGTTGGACACAACCAGATTTACCGCGTAGACCGCTGGCGTACCCGGAGCCACCGTCTGTGTTGGAGGCGTCAGCGTAATCGTAAAGTCGGCAGCCGCCGTCACTTCAGTAATCGGCGTCAGAGCCGATGAGCTGTAGAGCGCGTCCGAGGGCGCGGTGTACTCTCCTTCGATCGAAGTCACGTTTGCAGGAAGCATGGCCGTGCAGGTAGCCGTTCCATCCGGCTCGACCGGCACCGGGTTTGCTTCGTTGCAGACGAGCGGCGAGCCGCCGTTGTAAGTAAACGATACCGTGCCCGTCGCGTCGTCGGGCAGTTGCACCGACAACGTTACCTGCGAGCCTGCGACCGGCGGATCAGGCACGGCCGATATGGTCAGGTACTCAGCGTCAGGCGGAGGCGGAGGTCCGGAGCCCTCAATCGTAAGGGAGAACTGCGCAGGCGTAGTGCCGGGAGCTCCATCCAGCGTGGCGATCGCGGTATAAGCCCTTACATATTGGGCCTTGACGTACACGGCGGGCGTGTTGCCGGAGGCGTCAGCCGTCACCCCCAGCGTGGCCGTAAACACGCCGTCGGATGTCTGCGAGAACGACAGTCCGGTGACCGGGCCGAAGGTCACCGCGACGCCAGCGTAAGCATTCCCATAGGAGTCCTGCGCCTGCGCCTGTATCGGCGCATCGAAGACGCCCGGATCGGTATGCGTCTGGCTGGCAGGATCGCTTATGTTGACAAGCTGCGTCGGCAGACCGCCCGGACAGGAAGAGTTATAGGCCAGGTTCCGGTTCGCCAGCACGCTGAGAGCGGGCTTTGCGGTAGTGACGCTGGTGCCGTCGTCCCCTTTCGGGAACAGCGACCAGTTGCCGTTGGAGCCCGTGCCAGTGATGTTCGCGTCCCAGGCCGCGCCCTCGTAGTACAGGCGCGTGAACTGCGGCCCCAGGCTGGACGTCAGGTTCAGCAGGAACGACGCCGCGCAGGCCTGCTGAATGGGAGTCGGGTCAGTTACTGAGTTGGGCACAAACTTCCAGTAGGTATTGTCTGATCCCAGGCTGCTTGTGGTTACGCCGAGCTGTCCGGCGGCCGTCGCCATGTTCCATATCTCCGTGTTCTTCATCAGGGGATCGGCGGCGAAGGTCTTTGCCACGCTCCTGGCCAGGCATGTGGTTGCGTCCAGACACTGGCCCGCGGCCGTACCGTAGTTGCTGATGTAGTTGTTGACATCGGCAAAGTCTTTAAAGGCAAAGGCCTCCGGCTTCCAGCCTGCGGGGAAAGGATGATTTTCTATCGGATATATATATATCTGAGCCGCGGAAGTCCCGGTACACAGCGGGTCGGCGGCAGTATTACCACTAGCTCCGCCGCCCATGTTCGTGCATGCGCTGCCGGTGGGAGTAACTGTTTCCTGCGAGGCAACATAGATGTAATACAGATACTGGTCTAAAAATGTAGCTGTCGTAGCGCCATCCGAGCAGGTGCCCGAGGCGATGCTCGATGACGTATGGTCGGTGCAGTTCATCGTATTGTCCGAGAAGCCTCCCGCCACTACGTTGCCGCATACGCCGTACGGATCTCCGACAGAAGTACCGCTATCGCAAAGCAGATGCAAGGCGATGTACATGGCAGCGGCGTACTTCGCGACGTAAGGCAACTGTCCGGTCTGGGTGAATGCTCCTCCGGGAACAAATGTGCTCGTAGCGCCTGCGTACCCGTCTCCTTCACCCGAGTAGGAGGCATAATCGTTCCACGGAATGAAGTCGAACTTCCCATGCCATCCGGTCACTGTCTGCCAATCAATTCCGAGAAAGAGCGCCTGCCATTGCTGTATCTGGCCGGGGTTCGCGGAGAGGTTAGCCGGCCCCCCGTTAAGACTGACCGTGCCTCCCAGGGCTGGAGGATAAGTCCCCGAGGCGAGGCCATTGGTTCCGGCGTTGTTCGCCACGCCAATGTTGCCAGCGCCGCCAGAACTGCTTCTGCTGGAGGCGGGAAACATCTTGAATACGACCAGCACGTGGTTGCAGATGGTTGGGTCCGTCTGCTGCGCCACTCCCAACTGCGTGAGCCAGGCTTCAAACCACGCGCGCGATCCTACATCGGTAGCCACGCCAAATGTCCCCGAAGGGGCCAGGCCAACGTCGGCGGAGACATACGCCTCGCAGAGGCCAGGCACAGGCTGTGTAAGGCTGTTGGTGGAGTAGTAGCTGCTGCTGGCTGCGTTGAACGTACTGACGTACGGAACGAGCGTATCGGTCGCCGTCAATCCGGTGTATCCCGTAGCCGAGAAGCCGACGTTGAGGTTATTCGCGCTATCCTGGATAGTTTGCGCGTGAGAGGCCGCTGGAACCATACCCAACACCAACAGGAGCCCCAGTACAGTACAAACTGGAAATCGATTCTTTTTCATTGCATATCACCGCTGTCTTGCAAGTTGCGGGCCTGGCCCGGTAAATTGGAATACTTGTTGGGGCTTGCGGGATTCTGAACCTGAATACTGTCCGTCATTCTTATCTCCCTCTGACTATCGTCATCTCAAGTCCCCTCATGAAGCCGTCATCCTGGAACCATCTCTGATGTCATCCAACTGAGCGCCAACCTCCGGAATCTGTACTCCGGAGATTGGCGTCAGCGTTGTTAGAACATGAATTTGAGCGACACAATCAACTGGCGCGGCTGATTGTCTGTTTGCGTTGGAAGCGTTCCAGGTCCGCTACAGTTCATCGAATTTGCCGGACACTGAAGATTGGGAAGATTGGTCATGTTACCCGGGATCGACGGAGCGTTTCCGTCGCCGCCAGCGAACTCCGGATGGTTCGGAACGTTCAACATCTCGGCGCGGAAGCGCACGTTGAGTCTTTCCGGCACTACGGTGAAGTTCTTGGTGACAGCCGCGTTCCAGAACACCCTGGGATACATGCGTATAAAGCCGATGTATTTGGGCGTCGTGCGCGGCTCCCACGGGGCCCGTGGCTTCCAACATTCGATATGGTTGTTGTACCAGCGCTTGCGGGTCTGGCCTTCGGGGGCCTCGTAACTGGTGCAAGCGGACGAACTGCCGGTATCGGTGCTTGCAATCGGAGCTCCCCACTGGAAGTCCCAATCCGAAAGGGTGATCGGATTTCCCGTCGAATAAAGCAGAGTGGAAGAGACCAGCCATCCATTTGCAACCGCATCCAGCATGGCGTTCTTATGAATCAGCGGAAGCGGATAAACGATGTTGGCTTTTACGTGGTGCCTGACGTCGGCTGGGTCCAGCCCCTTCCACAGCTTTTCACTGCGCATAAAGTTGGTGTTATCCAGATACTGGTTCGTGGTCATCCAGTTCGCATAGGTATAACCGATGACAAAGTTAGCGTTCCTGATGCGCCGCTCCAGGCGAACGTCCATGCCGTTGTAACGCGAGTTTCCAATAGGAACGTTCTGCAACTGAACGCCATCGAACATCGGATACGAGCGCATAAGGTAAGACCGGGCTATGTATTGCTTTCCTCCCAGGCTGGTAGCCAGAGGCAACGCGCCATAGAACGGATTCTGGATCGCAGCGCCCGGAGCGCCCAGAGTCGCATCGCACGACAACGCCTGATTGTTTTCGTTGTCATAGCAATACTTCTGCTGCGCCGGGGTAAGCGCGCTAATAAAGGGGCTGACCGGCAGTTGGTCAATGTAACTGCCCAGATACTCAAGGTCCATCAGCATATCCCAGGGCAGCTTCTGTTGAATGCCAAAGGACCAGTGCTGCGTCCTGGGCGCGAGTCTTTCAACGTTCTGCATGCTGATGGCGCTTCCCAGCAATGTCTGCAACCCCGCTCCCGCCCCTGTCGGCGGAATGGCGCCGTAGGGATAAGGCGTTCCCTTCAAAAAGGCATCCGATGGAATATCGTCCGAGGGGATATCCGGGTGATCGCTGCCGCTATAGGTTTCGGTGTAGGTGGTGGTGTTACTGAAGCCGTAATAATCATTGGACGTGCCGTTAGCACCGGGATTGCCGCCCATAGGCACCCAGGAATAGAAGATGCCATAGCCGCCGCGTATGACTGTCTCTGGAAACACATTCCAGGCGATGCCAATCCTGGGCTGCCACTGGGTCCATGACATATGGGAAGGCTTGCTGGACACGCCATTCACTCCAGCAAACTGAATGCCTCCGGTCAGCGGAGAGACGCTCATGCCGCCAGCACCCAGATCGGCACTCGCCGCGCTCAGATCGATCAGGCCCGCCAGCGGGTTGGCGCAGTCTGTGCAGAAGCCTGCGTTCATTCTGTTATGGCGATCGTAAGGAGAGGTGTTATAGTCCCAGCGCAAACCAAGATTCAGAGTAAGGTTTGAACGAAGTTTGTAATCGTCCTGAAGGTAAAAGGCCCAATAATGCATCACCATGAAGTTTGGCTGGTCCCAGTCAATGGAGCCTGCAGCAGTCGTGGTAGTGCTACCCGGGTAGCCCAGCAGTAAGTCGGCAGTAGGATTGCCTTCTCCTGCCGCGGCTGTCTTTGGATTCGACTGCGTCCATGCTCCAGTGAAATTAAAAGTGCCATGAGGATTTCCAATCATACCCACGGGCGCGCGCTGGATATTCATGAACTCAGCGCCATAGTGCAGGTTGTGGCGGGCCATCTGCTGCATCATGCTGAAGGTAGCGCCTGCCAGCGCGGTCTCGTTGCCATTCGCGGTATTCGCAAACAGGTTCGTGCCTAACCCGGTAAACGTGGGCGTAATCATCTTGTCCACGGTCGGAACCACGGGCATGGTCAGTCCGAGATCGCTGGCCAGAAAGTTTTGCGGTATGGCAAGCCCTGCCGTGGTGACGGAAGAGTATTTTCCATAGTATCCCTTCAGGTCAGCAACCTTCGAGCTGGAGAAGGTATGCGTCACGTCCGCCATACCCATCCAGTTCTTGTCCTTCTGGTAGGACTGGGTGCTTGTCACGTTGGGAAACATATTGCCGCCGGTAAAATAACCGTTGATCTGCATCATGAACATGCCGTACGCGCGCGTGTTATCGGAGACGACATGATCGGCCCGCGCAATATATTGGTCGTACTGATACACAATCGGATTGAGCGCCGTATAGTTCTTGTTGACTGGAACTACACCGTCAACAAACACGTTCGGATCGGGCATGAGCTTTATCACTGCCTGTCCAATAGAATTGGCGTTCATAACTGCCTGGGGAATTTTGTTGACAATTCCGTCGTCACCAACAAATTGTTGACGCACATATGCAATATTCGTGCCTGGACATCCTGGCTTTGTTGAGCCTGGAGCACAGAGCGCGGCAGGATCAGGATTATAAATTGTGTAGTAAGGCTGGCCGTTCGTATTTACATCCGAGGCAAAATCGCCTTTCTTCCAGTTAGCCAGCGGCACAGTGTTCTGTACTGTTCCAGTATTATGCTGGCGTAACCCTTCAAAGTTTGCGAAGAAGAAGGTTCTGTTTCTGAAGATAGGTCCGCCTAGCTGTCCGCCATAGGTATTGCGGGTATTCTCCGGCTTCGGTGGCAGCGGATCCAGCAGCTTGGTCGTCCACGAATAGGCATTCAGCGCTGCATTGCCGTAGTAATCCCACACGGCTCCATGAAATTTATTGGTGCCGCCCATGACGTTGGTATTGAAGCTGCCGCCGCTGGTGCGTCCATACTGGGCGTCGTAGGCCATGACGCCAGCCTGTAACTGGTCGGTTGCCTCCGTGCTGGGCGTCAGATCCCATGTACCCCGCTCGCCAACGGGAACGCCATTAATGAAGTACGCATGTCCCGTCATCGGCGTTCCAGAAACTACATAAGTGTTATTGGTCGAGTTATTACGAGGCGTGATGTTGAACGGATTGGTCGCGTTCGAGCGTATGTTCTGGGTAAGGATGATGGAATCCCACACCATCTTGCCGGTGTTAGGCATGTTTTCAACCTTGACACGATCGACAACGCCGCCGGTGGACGCGGAGATCGTATCCAGAGCCAGAGAATCCGCCTCGACGACTACCTCTGTAGCCACGCTCTTCGGCTGCAGGGTCACATTCAAGCCAAGTTTCTGCGCCGAGTCCAGGACCGTGTTCTTGTAGACGACTGTCTGAAAGTTCGCGGCCTCTACGGTAACCGTATAGCTGCCAGGCAGTATATAGAGCAGGTTATAAAGTCCCTGATCGTTCGACTTGGTCGCGTAACGCACGCCGGTATCGTTGTTCACGGCGCTGACGGAAACACCGGAAATCACAGCTCCCGTAGAATCCTGCACCTCGCCGGTGATGGATGCGCGAAACTCCTGCGCTAACACGTAGCTGGCGCTGAAAGCTATCATCAGCAATCCCAAAACCCAGTAGAGCGCGTTCTGGAATCTAATTCCTTTCCTGGCCGGAAAAGTCTTCATGGTAGTTCTCCCTTGCTTCTCTGTACTTCTGTACCGTTGAATACTGCATCCTCAACTCCCGCGCCAGAGGTTGCGCGCGGCATCACGTCACCAGCACTTCAGCATTCACGCCATGCATCTCTCCAGAACCGCATCTCCATCTCCGGCTCGTCAGAATCAGGAGATCGAGGGGAGGGCATTTCGTTGAAATGCGTCGTTGTCCTCTGCCTCAACTAAGTTTGAGCGAATAGTAAGCCCCATATGACATCGCTGTCAAGACATCGTTGTCCATTTTTTTAATTTATTTAGAATCATGATGTTATCCGTCACGGAAGGACGTCGATCTCTTGCTGCCAGCCGATCCTGTCCGAAGCGCCGCCAACCATCAGCTTGATCCGGTCCTTCTCCACCGTCCACGACTCTGACTTCGTATCCCAGTAAGCAACATCGGCTGCCGCCAGCCTGAAGCTCACCTTGCCCGATTCCCCCGGCTTCAGCGAGAGGCGCTGGAATCCTTTGAGCTCCATCTTCGCCCGCTCCACCTGCGAGCCGAGATGCTGAATGTAGAGCTGGGCAACCTCGTCTCCGCTGCGCTGGCCGGTGTTGGTAACCGTCGCTTCGACTGTTACCGGGACCTGCGCCGACAGGCTGTCGCCACTTACATGAACATCCGAGTAGCGAAACGCCGTATAGCTGAGTCCGTGGCCAAACGCATAGAGCGGCTTGCCATGCTTGAAGTACATGTAGGTGCGGCCGCGCCGGATGTTGTAGTCCATCATCGCAGGCAACTGCGTAATCGACTCCGGCCAGGTGACGGTCAAGTGTCCTGACGGAGAGGAGTCGCCAAACAGTATCTCCGCCAGCGCAGCGCCCTGCATCCCGCCGCTGTGGCTCATCGTCAGGATGGAGGGAACATGCTCCTGAACCCACTGGATCGAGTAAGGATAGCTGGCGACAAGCACGACAATGGTTCGCGGATTTACCGCC
>Ga0123357_10012706_pt1 | contig 10875 bp, 6 predicted proteins | sample TergutEmb28metaG_FD_89873 | JGI IMG/M metagenome (GOLD analysis project Ga0123357, IMG submission 89873) | Embiratermes neotenicus P4 segment gut microbial communities from Petit-Saut dam, French Guiana - Emb289 P4 | ecosystem: Host-associated > Arthropoda: Insects > Digestive system > Gut ... | reverse complement strand
GGGTGCTGCACGTCCTAATTTCCTCCCTTATTATTATGAGATCTCTCTTCGGTATTGTTGGTGAGCTCTTTAAGTTTTTTTTTTTTTTTTTTTTCTTTGATAAGGGGGGGGGGGGGAAATACACAAATGTGTGGAGAAACTTCCAAGTTTGACTAAAACTGAACAAAGACACTGCATTTGAAGACCAACATAAGTTACATTTATGACTACTTTTGTTACTAGCGTTACCAATATTGAGGCCGATAGCAGTCGATACAAACTGTGGTCAGTAGTAATCCTGTTTATTTCTTTATGTAATTTGCATGATGCATAATTAAGACAATTGAATAAATTGAATGTTTTGTTGACCGTGCATCGTGATATATCCGTACAGTAACAACCAACAAGATGCATATATTTACTTTCAATTTATTTGACGATTTACCTCTACATGTTTCGATCAGGCTTACTGATCATCATCAGGAGGCACTACTCTGTATATACAGCAGTTGGTATATATCATGTGTTTATGTTGACTGGCTGTTGGCAAGATCTTGCCAACAATCAATCAACATAACGCATGACGTATACCAATTGCTGTATATACAGAGTAGTGCCTCCTGATGATGAACAGTAAGCCTGATCGAAACATGTAGAAATAAATTACTGGACTAAATTGAAAGTAAATAGTGCATGCAGTTGGTTCTTATTTACGGATAAGCAATTGAAACCTGCAATGATATTACACTACTTAAGATATGATTTGTTTATCGTGTTTGGGTATATGAAATTTGGTATGCAGATCGACTGTGCATATTCCTACTGTTACAAAATGTTTAAACGGGGTGAAGATTTAAGCTTATCATTGAAAGACAATTTTAAAAAATTCAACATTGACGGATCGACAACAAACTTTACAAAAAATAACAAAGTCATACCAACAGTAATAACATTGTATAACATGTGCACAGTTGGGAAGAACAATCAAAAGTGTGACTAGGGTGAATTAAATGGCGTGGCCCTCCTAGAAAGTCGCAGGAGACTAAGAGCCAGATGCACCTCAATATGAAATTATATGTACACGTGTCTCTTGTATGTTACTGATGCTATAGGCACAAACCCAATAATTGAGACGCGATTATACTTTAGATCCATAAAATATGGCTTTTAAAGTTTTCGTAACATTTAACTTTTAGTGTGAAAGCCATATAGATCTGTTTCCAATTCCAAGCTGGACTACAGGTTTTCACTTTTCCGCCACTTGTTGTTCAATATCTTTTTTGCAAACTTTGTGGGGAGTATCATGCAAACCGGATACCATTGTTTCTGAAGAGCAGTGGACAAATCACTGGACCGCCTTCAATACATCGGTAATATATCTCGATCTGTTTCAGCGGCTTTTCGTGTTTGTTTGTCGTTTTATTGATTTCCTTAAAATCTGAAGCACAGTTTTACTTAAATACTGCATAAGTATTGAGTGGTTACGTCATAGAAAACATGATGCATCCACACTAGGCAACTGTTAGTGCTGGCCGGCGGAAAAATGTCCCTTTATTTAGATAATAAGACAAAACTGTTCTTTCTAACATTTTTTGCGATTAAAACGCATTTGTTGAATGTTAAAGGGGCTGATGCGTGTAGTCAACACGTTGTTATATGTCAGTATATTTTGTGCAGCTACGCATCATTGATTGATTTAATAAGTTCTGCGACCAGAGTATATTTTCAGGACTTGTCCCGGAATGTTTCTGGAGAAGCTAGATAAATGCGGGCAGAGATTAGAATTGGCAACCTTCTGTCCAGAAATACACGTAATGTGTGGTTATTGACAACAGCTTGACTGCCACTGTCAGTGAACTTCAGATGCTCTTTAATACAATCAGAAGTGTTAATCGGAGGGAAACAAACCTTCGTTACAAGTCATTGCAAGACGTGCAAATGGCCATGAATGAGTGTCGAGGTAGAAACTGGAAAACGTTGATCGTGGTTGTGGTCGATCGAAGTACCAGACTTAGATTCATTTCGTAGTGGATATAGAAAATGATTGGCAAAATCGGCGTTAAACGAGCCGAGATTCGAACTGGATACATTCGAAATATGAGTCTTTAAAATTATCGCTACACCACCCCTGTTCATTAAGACCCAAGAAATAAACACGTGGCTTGCAGACACGTGTTTCCGGTGGCGGAGGCAGAAGACAAGAGGACTTTTACTCCTAGCACAGTACCCGCTTCGCGAAAATGAATAATATTGCTTTGAACGTACGTGTTATGTCTCGGCTTAGTTCCGCAAACTAAATTATCTCTCTTCTTCTGTCGGTGCACTTGCGTTGCCTTAATTAGGCTGCCGTCAGTGTCACTTTTTACCATGTCACAAAGTTCTCTCTCTTTTATTAAATGATGAATAACTTGTTTGCGAATTACTGCAGGCACAAGTATAATACACGAACTGATAGAAATTGCTGACGGTCGAGGCGCAACTACAGGGAAATGTAGTAACGTTGTAGACATGTGACACTTTCCATCAACCTTCACCTATTCATGATTAGAGTTACGTAAGTTTCGTCGTCATTGTATTAATTAGCAGACGGGATACAACACCACCCACACTTGCCTCTCTTTAAATATATTACAAATTTCTTATTTAATTTATATCAGTTCATGAAACTTCAGGTTTGCGTGGTCGGTGAAAAAGACGAGGAAATTCTATGGGTTGGTGTAGTGGGGCGCTGAAAACGGATGGCCTTGCAAATCGAATTTCGATTCTGTAGCTAGTGATTGAGTTACAGGCGTCCTTTGTCAGTTCCCCTCGATGCTTGTACACTTGAATTTTATGAACTTCAAATATTTGTAACAGAAAGTACAAGATGGAGATGAAAACAAATGGCTAATGGAGGAGTTCTCAAACCAAAATTCTCTGCGGCCACATTTAAAAGCTCTAAGCTTAGTCTTTGACCCCGTAGCCTGAAATCGAAAATGTTGTACACGCAATACTATAGAAAACCGTGTAGCAAAGAGGGTTGTTTTATTATACACAAGTTTAAGGTAAAGCTTGAGGAATTTTCAAATATTACACACTTGACAACCCACGTCCGTAAACAGATTCTAAGATAAAGGGTACTAGTCTTATAGCACAGACGGATAACACCGGCGTAAGGTTTTTAGACACTTTAGCAGAAGATAAGGTAAGAGTTTGTGCTCAGCCTGGAAACAACATCGTCAACAAAAACCGCAAGAGTAGGCAAAATGACTGGTTGTCACTTTATTTAATTACACACACCAACAAATGCACATGTATATATTATTTAAGAATTCTTAAATTTACATTAAAACACTTAAAACGCTCCTACATGTTTCGATCATACGGTCATCCTCGGGGAGCATAAATTGTTCCTGGCTAAATTTATAAAATTAAGACACTCAGTAATTTACTTCGTTCCGTTAACTTTAACGTAACGAAATAAATTATTGAGTGTCTTAATTTTATAAATTTAGCAAGGAACAATTTATGCTCCCCGAGGATGACCGTATGATCGAAACATGTAGGAGCGTTTTAAGTGTTTTAATGTAAATTTTAGAATTCTTAAATAATATATACATGTGCATTTGTTGGTTTACTAATTAAATAAACTACAGAATGCACGGGGCAACGATAAAAACTGGTTGTCACATTTAACAATCGCTGACGTAGACTACTGAAATTGGGATACGTACAATACATACATGGGGAGGGGGGGGGGAGCACAGTGGTTAAGGTGCTGTGTTACAAATCGGAAGGTAGCTGGTTCTATCCCAGCTGGTGTCAGTGGAAATTTTCATTGACATAAAATCTTTCGATCGCACTATGGCCCTGGGGTCGACTCAAGCTCTAACAGAAATGAGTACCAGGAGTATTTCCTTGGGGTAAAGACGGCCGGTGCTTAAGGCTGACAACCCCTACCATCATCCTGTGCCGTTGTCACGAAATCTGTGAACCTTAATTTCCTAAGAACCTTCTGGGACTGTCCAGGCCTGTAATGGGACTGCTTTGCCTTTGCTTTTACAATACATACATGAAATACATAAGAGAGAAAACCTGCATACAATTTTGGAGTTTATGAAACTGAAACTGCAATTGGTAATGGCACTTTCCATTCTTGTCCAAAAGACATACTGAAGGCTACTAAATTACGCGTAAGAATTTTTGGCGTTTAATAACATTTTATAAATTTGTGATACAGTGAAGATACTGGAAAAAGAGGAAGAATTAAACGACTATCAACAATTTAAAAAGAAATGTCAAAAATTTGTAGTCAATTCCAAAACGCAATTATAATTATAAACCTTGGAACAGAGATTTCCACAGACAGTCGGCAGCTACAGAAAGGAATATCTGCTTCATATCCCTGCTGTAAGTGAAATTTCATTTTATGAATTTAATTGCTGGAATTATTTTTGTGTTTCCAAAATATTTAACTTCTGCAACATTTAATAAAAACGACCGTAATAAATCACTGTATCTGTTTGCAATAACTTTTACAACGAGTGGTTAAAATATTTTATGCAGGTATCACGAGCATCGCGTTTTGAAAGGCACTGAGTTGTTTAATAAATTTTAATTTTACACAATTTTTTTTTAATATCGTATCTAATTCAGTACCAACAGAAAGTTTGAACTTGTTTGAAAAATTGTGTGTTTATGAATATTTACATTAGATTTATACATTCTCACCATCCACATTAGTTTTGCTATGAATAGCATGACAGTTTTGTGCACGACTTCCGCTTACATTTATTTTCTCTTTGGTCAATCCATGATCCGCGTAGCATTTTACACCCTAAATATTATAAACGTGTTTTTATCAACACTAAAAATAACTTCTTAATTTTGATTAAAGCTTTATTATAAAACCTTGTATTGTATCAAATAAAGTCTTGGAGGTTATTTTTCCAACATGACAAGTTCAATTCAGTTTATGTTCCATGACAAAGCAGCCTCCAGTAGGCTAGGGCCTCATCGTTATCGAGGTTTTAAGGTCAGACTCATCAGACACACCACACTCAGTAGAACTCCTCTGGACGAGTTATCAGCCCGACGCAGAGACCTTTACCTGACAACACAATACTCACAAGAGACAGACATCCATGCCCCCGTCGGAATTCGAACCCACAATTCCAGCTAGCGAGCGGTCTCAGACCCACACCTTAGGAGGCGCGGCCACTGGGATCGGCGTCCAATTAAGTTACTTACATATTTTGTAATTATTATGGTATTGTAAACTTTCTAGCGACAATAGAACTGTATAAAATGGAATAATACGAATAAACGTATGAAATGAAAGTATGACGAATTGGCTCATGCAATTTTAGTAAGAACGGTAGCAACCTCAGTAAGGGCACAGCAGTCAGACCCACACTTCTGATTGCTATCGTCCCTGGGATTTCCTTTCTTCCTTTCTAATCTCAATCGGAGAGTCGGTACGTTTCCTGGAAACAAAACGCGAGATTTGAAGTTCTCACAGCGATGCAGCTTTAATGTGAAGGTACTACAGTCGTTACAAACATCGGTATATATTTATCGTTGAAGAAGCTCAAAAGACTTGAATCTTTAGTATGAATTATATTTCAATAATGTGCTAATTACCCTACCAAACACAACGTATAGATCTAATACAATAGTCTTTTATTATACGTAGTTTGTAATTAAAGACTATTGTACTAGGTCTATACGTTGTGTTTGGTAGGGTAATTAGTACCTTTCTGAGACAGACTTTTCCGGACAATGTCTCCCAAGAATTACATTTCTTACATGTCTTGCAGAGTCCCCGATAATACAACGGAAAGTTGAATATAAGCATTCAGTTTTTTTCTACACCATTTTAATTTAAAGAAAAATAAAGTTTCTCTGTCTGTAAAATTCTAAGCTTCTAAAAACAAAAAGTTATATTTTAATATGACACCATCAAATGAAGTTCCAAATTTATTTGGGGAGTCTGAAGTATTTTTAATTATTTGTGACTCTTCACATTAGGTTTTCACGAGTAAACATCTTTTATATTTACTTATAATGTCTTTTATTTATACATACTGTTTACTCTGTGTTTGAAATTGTCTGTTCTAACTGAAATTGTTATATACAATAAAAGCTATGATACTATTCATAATTGGCCTAAGACAAAACCCTGCCACCAGTCGCTTAAATAATGTAAGCAATAAAATAATAATGCTTTATGATAACAAGAGTATTTACGAAATACTTTTTGTGTCATGGTGCTTGTGGTGTAAACACAAAGTATGTCATACCAAACAAACCTACATAATCAAAATTACTGCCAAGGTAAAAGTTATATTACTCGCTTCAAGGAAATCAAAATACTTACTGAGAAATCAAGGCGTAAACGAAGTGCTGACCCATCGACTCACACGCGTTCACATACCGCACACAAATACACATACATGTAAACACACACAAAATATAACATGATTTATGGAAATTGGAGAAATATTGTGGAAAAAACTTATTTACGTATGAGCAGCAAGAAAAGAATTGTATGTGAGTTTTTGAAATAAAGTCTATAAATTATTTCGAAAATAAATACTATAACGTAAACTAGGAAAGTATGAGAAAAAATATCGCCTATCTCACCCAGTCGAATTATACGTTTGCAGTGACTGAAAATTACGAAATGCTGTTATTAAAATTTGGTAAGGCTGCAGATAGTTATTCACAACAAAAGCAATGTACGCAGAAACGTAACAATGAGGCACTTTCGTGTAACCATAGCTGTAGCGGAAATGCAATAAATATGACATATTCTGAGTGTGTGTTTGTGGCCTTAGGTTTCCATCATGCAATGGGCATGCGCCATATTACTACCTGTGGCCTGTCCGGCTGTACAATATTTTTTCACATTATCTCATAAACGACACGATTTTGGAAACAAAGTTATTGAATATAAAATATGTTTTGATTTTCTGTAAACAATTTTCTGGAGCATTTCTCATTCTAAGAAGAACTGGGCGAGATATGATAGTAAATTTATATTAGTCTTCATGTAAAGTACCCGTTATTCTTGTTCAATTTTAAAGAAACTTGAAATTTCTCGGCAGATTCTCGAAAATTCTCATATATGAAATTTCATAAAAGTCCGTCCAGTGGGAGCCCAGCTGTTCCATGAGGACTGAAGGATAAAAAGATAGACGGACAGGCATGGCGAAGCTAATAGTTGTTTTTCGCAATTTTGCGAATGCATCTATGAAAAACTTCGAAAGCTTACAAGTCTTATACATATCTTATCGAAAACTATAAATGAATATAACCGTCCTTTAATCAAGACAACCATTCCTGTGGATAATGTTTACCATTACTAAAACAAATTATGCTGAATTTATCAGACACAGATCCAAGCTGATACTTTCACGTCATCATCGTATCTGCAATGGTAAGAAGACACGTGGATCTGCCTCCTCCATATTCCTTACAAAAAATTATGCTTTCCATCCGGTTCCCTATACTCCATTCCCGTCTCCTAGCCTATCTGTTCGCACGAATGTTGGTGTAGTTATAGAGACAAGGGTTTTAAGCTGGGTGGCTTAGGCGAGAGGGGCTAGAGAAAGATACAACCGTAGGCAGAATGTGGGAAGTCTCAAGCACAGTCGTCCCCACACAAGGCTTCTTCCCGTGGACACGATGTAGTAAGGAATATAGTCTAGGTCTCCATCCATACAAAATTTAACATACATAATAGCCACCTATCTGTAATGTCTTTACAGTTATCGTCATTTTTGTGACAGTTTACTTATTTACTTACTTACTTACTTACTTAATCCATGGAGCAGAGTCCTTGAGAAGCTAACCGGTTTGCAGCTAGCCAAGAAATCCCCCGCATTTTATGGAACCCGAAGGTTCATTACAGCATTCACAAGTGCCCACCACCTTCCTGAGCCAGCTCGATCCAGTCCATACCCCCACATCCCACTTCCTGTAGATCCATCTTACTATTATCTTCCCATCTGCGCCCGGGTCTCCCCAGTGGTCTCTTTCCTCAGGTTTCTCCACCAAAACCCTGTAAACGCCTCTCCCCTCCTCAAACGCGCCACATGCCCCGCCCATCTCCTTTTTTTGTGACAGTTTATTTAGGCTTAAAATTACTTAGCCCAAGCGTTGAAAATAATTAATATAAGTGCTTCACATTTTCCACATGGCTCCACTATTACTCCAACTACACCCCAAGTTATATCCACCATGATTGTGTTGTATTTGTTAGGAAATTATAAAGTGAGCATTTAAAGTGTCATACACCCGTACCAATTTTCTTTCAATTCGTGATTTCAAACTTCTGCCGAGATCTAGATGAAATCCACGCTCTTCCTGGGTTTTACGCAGCGTAAAATGTTAATTCGGTATCGACGTTTCGGGCCAACCTATCCGTATCACCTTCAAGAATCAAGAAGTCCGAGGAGAACTCTTTAACCCTTAAAGATGGGATAAGTTGTCCCGAAATATCGGTGCGGAATTACAATTCTACGCTGCGTAAAGTCACAGAGGAGCGCGGATCTCTTCTTGAAATTCCTATAATTAGTTCAGAACCTCTTACGGGTGACAGGCACTCACACTCGGAAAGTTGGTGAAAACGTCAGCACGTTACACTGGCATACTAACCGTCAACTTGACATGCACCTCGCCGGTATCTGGTGAAGGCTACATAAACAAACCTTCCTTTACAAGAAACACGATTTCTCTCAGGAGCAACAACTTGGTAGCTTGTCATGCTGCCGCGGAGTGCATTACTAGCTTTGTCTTCGTCAACAATACGATTCCTCACCTGTATCCCGAGGCGAAATGAAGGGGAATTTCTCGGGACATTGTGCATTGACTTAGCAGCCCAATGCAGGTCAAAGAGAATATTCTGTCTCTCTATCTGTCTCTCTCTTTCTCTCTGTTTCTATGAGACTGCTCTGTGCTGCTGAACACGCGGCACAGCGCCACAAACAGACATGATGGATTAGACAGGAAATTGTAAGTCTAGCTGCCGAGATTTATAAGGCGAACTTAATAACAATACATGTCGATCATAGTACAAAATATTGTACTGATTCCTTCAAGATACCGAAATGAAGAACGAGTGCTTAGAAGACGTACTTAACCTTTTAAAGCCTACTGGTTACGTGATGCACCAACAGGTTTAACATTCAACAAATCTACGCTCTGTCCACGCTGTATTTATGTGGTTTGTATTTATCTGAGAACAAACAGCGACTTGTGCCACTTACAGCATAAACTGATTGGTTTTTTATAACTGCGATGAAAAGTGTTTACAGCGCGGTACGAACTGGGCCTTTAAATAAAGCGGTCTGACATTCGCCTTTAAAGGGTTAATACTACGTGCGCATCTCTGTTAATAGTATAGAAAGTGTTGCATGATCTCAACTGTCAGGGTGAAATCCTGATCAGGAGATGCCTGAAAGCAACTACTCTCAAATTTAATAGAAATTTGCCAAGTCATTTATATAGTTAGAATATAAGTTGTTGATTTATTATTCTGTTCTTTTTAATAATTTTACCCCCATTGTCATACTGAAGATCATAATCATGGTAATCATTGTCAGTAACATGCTGTGGATGCCCCCATAATCTACCCTGAATCTCCATTATGTTCTCCAACAAATGGTCTGAACTTTATTTATCTCTATTTTTAAATACATAATGTAATCACTTTTCCCAGTACAAAGTGTTTTCCTTACGTTGCATTAAATAAAAAAGCAATTCTGTAGCTGAATCGTGTTATTAATTGTAACTCTTTCCTGGTGCATGTTATTGTTACATACTTAAGTATTAGTGCTGATGTAATTGACAATTACGGTATTGTATCAGCACCTAAATCTAACCAGAATTGATCTAAATTGAATTATTATTAGTTATGTTAACGGGACCGGTAGATGCAACGTTAAAGCCGTCTATCACCACTCTTAAGCTAGTTATGTAAAGGTGGTAAAACGAGCGATATTATTGCAGGCGGAAGATTTGGCATCGCCAAACGTGAGCGAAAGAAAGAGGAATTTTTATTGGAATGTCCGAAGTTAAGAATCTACTACACACACGTGTTTAAGTTGGGAATAGCCAAATGGGGAATGATAAGACGTGATATCATGTTGCACGCATTTAGGACATTAGAAATGTACACAGAGTACTGATTAAGTCGGAAAACCTGAAGATGAGGAGCAACCTTGGTAACATGAGGGGCGTATGAGAGGTTGATATTAAAATGTCTTGAAGTCGTTGGATCGGAGGGGCTGAAATAAATTCAATTGGCTCGGGACAGGTTCTGTAGCGTATGATTGCGAACCCTTCATAGATGATTTTGAATGTTTTTAAACTCACGTAATAAAAACAAAATATGGACATGTGAATGCACTATGAATTTCTCAACCAGCTGAACAACGCAAGCTTATGAAACTTGTACTGCACTAAATTATTTAAAGTTGAGTTTAGAAAACAAAACATTTAGTCACTTAAATGTCTTTTCGATGTTATTAAAGTGTATCTTAACACGAAACCGCATGAGGCAGGATAATGTTGTCAGTGGCGGGGCTAGGTTACAGACCGGATATTCCAGGAATCGTGTTCCGATTGACTGCAAGTGGAAGGGGGTTTTTACTTCTCCAAAGCGTCCACGCCCGATCTGAGACATATCCAACTACCGAACCTCTTATTAACTCGATACCGTGAGTAATTTCTGTAGAGATAAAACGGTCGTCAATCCAGCGTCGAGATTAGGAATGAGTATAATTGTTCAGTAAAGAGAGACCAACTTGATGCCACTTGTTTTATTATTACTTTATTCAGTGCTCAACATGTTTCTGATGTTAATACATCCATCCTCAGGAGCTTGCGACTAATTCGTTGAGTTACTTCTTG
>Ga0123357_10012705_pt1 | contig 10875 bp, 6 predicted proteins | sample TergutEmb28metaG_FD_89873 | JGI IMG/M metagenome (GOLD analysis project Ga0123357, IMG submission 89873) | Embiratermes neotenicus P4 segment gut microbial communities from Petit-Saut dam, French Guiana - Emb289 P4 | ecosystem: Host-associated > Arthropoda: Insects > Digestive system > Gut ... | reverse complement strand
CGGGAAAAAATTCACGCATGCGCACTAAGGTTCAAGGTCAGCTCATGCAAGCGCGCTAGATTATAATCCATCAGGTGTTCGCATAAAAAAATACGGTCGGATACTTTTCTAACAGACCACGTATTCCATGTTATTTTCCACTTGTAAGTGACAGTATTGTGTGAAATAACTTAAGATATCTTTGATATGTTTCATATTCAACCATCACTGGACGGAGCTTGGATCGTTGCAACGTATATGAAATGTAAATATAAATGATGGAGGAAGCAGGTTGCTTGGTAAAATTTCCAGATGTCATTGCCTGAACTTGTTTCCCCTAATGGCATAGACAGCAAGCTCCCTTGTACTCTGCTGCAAGACCACATGGAGTCACATCTTGAAATAAAAACAATCTTTATTTGAATTTACATCTACTTACCACAGGAACCGGCAGCTGGCAAGGGAGGAGGTGCGGACAGTTACAGGCAAGGCTCGTGATGAAGATGAAGAGGAAGAAGATGAACCTCCACCAGTACTGCCACCTTCCCTTCCTCCGGCCCCTGCCTCAACCCGTCTGCATCGCAGACTGTTTGGAGGCAAGACAGGCCCACGTCATGCTAGTCCCAGACCTCAGCACCCAATAGTAGGGCCTGAAGGTTATGATAGTGGTCATGACTCTAGTAGCCCCAGGTATGCAATACAGTCGTTCTTCCTTTGTGGGATAAATTTGTATTAGGAGATGTAGTAGTTAGTCCTAAAACCCTGGCCACGTGTTTGTATAATTAATCCCTACACTGGAACTGTGATAGGAGAGTTTTATCTATTCCACAAATCCTTGTATCAATTCCTCCATATTAATACCATCACCCTCAAGTTAAAAACTCCCACTCCATGCCCTGAGGTGGTGGAGGATTTGAAATCTCCCATCTTCAGGCAGTAAAATTTCAGATCCTGCCATATCCCACTGCAGCCACCTTTTTTATCAAAATATTTTATTTTTGGGTCTCAATATTAATAACCTTTTGATCAGCTTTCATCCAAGATAATACCCATTTATGATCTTTGTCTGTAGACAATGCATATGTCCATATTTACTTGAATGACTGGGCAGCTAAGTGTAAGTTATTATGCGTTCTGTTATTGTGGGGTGACAGATGCTTATAAGGTCCCATTTAACCATTTTTGTGCATAAAGTCCAAGTTGTCATTATGAAGTAAATAATGTGCCCCATTTTCAGTTGACACCATATTTCACTTGTTTTGTAGCAAAGTGTGTGTTGATGGAAGACATAGTTATCTGAAGCTCTTCAAAAATGGTATTGTGTATCTTAATTTCATCATTGTACCATTGTGACTATTCTGGAACCCCTTACACTTTGCTTGGTTACTGAACATAACAAGAGTTTTTCTGCTTCATCCTATTAAGGAATATGAGATTTATGATATAATTTATATATATATAATGTTTGTTTGTGCTCCATTGATGAATTTTTAAACTTGATTTTGAGAACAGAACCATTATAAATTAACTCCACTTGGAATTGATTTTCTGCCATCCAATGTGTCAGTGATTTCCATTACTTCATTCCATGTAGATTCTGCATACATCCTATTGAAGCTGAACATTATGTTCTAATATTCCTTACTTCACTATTTTTACAATTTCTGTCTACTTTGTAATGTTATGAATTTAGTTTAAAAATTGTGGATTTGGATTCATGTTCACTTTGTGTTTTCCAGTCCACGCCCTTCGAAGGCATCACAGCTAGTGTCATGTTTGCCTGGGGTACTGGCTAACCGGAGGCCAGCAGTCAGTGTCTCAGCAGTCCAGTGTGAAAGCTCAGGTTATGAAAGCATTGTGAGAGACAGTGAGTGTTCCAGTTTTGGATCCAGCCAGGATTCTGATCCAGGGGAACCTCATGACCCAGGGGGTTCAAAGAAAGGTGCGAATTACAGCTTGGATTGATTTCACATTATATTATGATTTTTGGTATTTCATAAGATGACATTAGGAAGTGATATATATATATAAAAGAGCTTTTGAATCAAAATTCTGTCATTGTTGTATCCCACCACGTAGCAAGTTATTGTCATAGCTATGAATGCGTACACAACCTCAAGCATAGAAATGGTTGTTCTGATTATAGTAATGTTGCATCCTCTGTTATGGTAGAGACAGCATATGTAACTAATGTCTATGCATGGTTGCCTGAAAACATGTTCTGCATTTAATCGTCACCTAGCAGTCAAGAATTTAGTTCACCTTTTTACCTGCATCAGCCTAATTTGTCCACCACTTTTCAAAGATCTTCCTAGTTGGTTGAGGCATGTTACTTGTTATGTTCGATTACTCGTAGAGGCCTGTTTCTTTGCGTTTTATCAACATGTTGAACCAACTGGTTTCACATTTCAAAATTTTGCCAGTATGATTTTGTCTTTGTTCTAGTTGTATCGTACTGCTCTGGCACAGAAATACATAAGACACTGAACAGGAACACTTATTCATAAATTAAATGCCGGTCAAAAAACAAAGTTTGGTTTATTATACAACACTAATTATTTTTGAACCATGTCTTGGTGCCGTAATGTTGAAATCACAATTAATGTATAATTGTAAACACAATAACTTCAGGAAACTTAGACATGGGACTGTTGTGACCTGTAAAATGTTTGTAACCATTGCTGGAGCGAGCCTGTGTAGAACTCCAGTAACATAAGCTGCGTCTATCTACACGCATGTGTCTGAATCAAGATTCCTAATAAACTGCAACAATGATATTTTAACAGATCACTTAAACACAATAACTGATGTGATTGTAGTATGATAATCCCTGTGATTAACTTGGAAAACACAACCCTTTGATATGGTATGAGGAAGACAGCTCTGCATGCTGTTCCTATGAATGCCTTATGCAACAGACTGATTCTAACTCACTGATAATATTAACACAACAATTCCTATAACTGTAAATTGCCCTATGCAATATATTGTAGTGGCTCTTGCTACACCTTTTGGAGTATGCAACCTTTATGTATCGTTGCGGTACAGAGGTCCAGGTTGAACTGACACTACTAGACCAAAGCCCAGCTATGCTACGTAATGCAGTCACATGAGTAACACAAAGACCGAAGCTTCTAGAAGCTTGTTGCATCCCTGTGTGATTCTGAGTCATCAAGCTTGCCCTGTGTTTTCTCACACAGGCACTGATGCAAAGTCATGCAACCACTAGAGAACAAAATATGAATTTGAAAACAATGTGCAAAATTAATATACAAAAATTAGTCCTAGCATGAACACTAGAAATATGTCTTCATTTCCCCTCAGACCCATCAAACAGTATTTTTCTGGTCATATAAGTACTGTTGCAGTAGCTGTAATCCTTATTTTATATTGTTTCTTCTTCTGTCAGCTGTCACTCTCATATAAAAATGTCAGTAAAATTTAGGCACACCCACCCATTGTTTTATGGTCTTGTTGCATTCCTGAAAAGGTGGGCTTAAATCAAAAAACCATAAATCAAAAATGGTATTCCCATCAGACAAGAGGTTAGCATAATAGAACGCAGCCAACTAAAGGGCGTTAATCCAAAAATTAGAGAGTGCAAATTAAGAACTTTTGTAAATTGGCAAGGGACAATAAAGCTAAAAGACGTAAAAGAAATAGGCATGACATGAGAGCTGGGTGTATTGTAAACCGTTGATTTTAGTGTGAATCTGTGTGTTTTAAGGTTTAAAATTTGTATTGATGCATTCTGTTATTTTAAAAGTTCTGTTGTGATGTCAAACGCAGATCTAACAGTGTAACAACAACTGACAATCTTAAGACAAGAGGGTAGAGAGCTTCCAAAATATGTTTTGTGTGTGAAATGTATCTCAGCTTGTGGACAATCTCATGCATATTGGTATAATGAGTCAGCCATTGATACAGATCACAGGGAATCATTAGGAAATGCACTGTATCTTTGTTCAGTTAGCTAACAGTTCACCATTACCTGGATAATATTTCATTTGTATTTGGTGATATTTCTTAATGAGGCTCTAGAGTGTCATTTCACATCAGGGATGCTGTTACTGCATTGTGTGATAGTTACTGGATATCCTGTGTGATAATGTATTTATTGGGAACTTACTAGGCATCTGACTCTTATTTGAAGAGCTTAGGTTCCGTCATTGTTAAAGTGTGGATAAAGAATTTTTTTGTGCTGAATCAAATTCCACACTTATGTTTATAGGTTGTGACATATTGTTGGTTTTTGTAATTAGAAGAGAGAACTGGTTTGATTTTAATATGAGAGATGCCAAATAAGTGAGCTTCTCTAGGTCATAAAAATTAAAGAAGAAGTCATTATAATGTTGAATATAGCTCATTTATTCCACTGAAAGATCATTATATTTCTTCATAATCCCCAAGCACATTGATGATACATTTGTCTCATCATGGCACATCCCCAGTGAGGAAGTGGAAGTGGCTGTTTATGAATTTGATTGAGTGATTAGTATTGGGTTTGATCCCTTATGGTCCTGAAGCACCTAGGCCTTAATTTAACAGGCCTGTTTTGCCCCATAATCTGATAACAATTCAGGTGAGCCCTGTTCCTCTGCTAAAGTTCCAGGTGGTTCCCAGACTTAAACTTTTAATATCCTCTGGATCCAAGAAAAAGGAACCCAGATGTACATGTCTGAGTGAAGGCAAAGCCTCACACTCACAGAGAATGTGGGCTGAGGTTTCTTCCTGTACTCCACACCTGCTACATAAGGGACTATTAGTTAGCCCCATCAAGTGGAGATGTCTTCTCAGGATATTATGTCCAGTAATAAGGCCAATCATGACCTTGGATAGTGTCCTATTAAAGGAGAAATGTCTGTTCTTTGTGCTCAGATTATGGCCCAAAATTAATTCCTCAGCCTGTCTCTGAGTACTACCAAGACCTCGCCTCCTTGCTCATTGCTGGTTATCTAACCAGCGTCTGGTTGTTTGTGAATAATTGTGAATACAACAGCCTTATTTTTACTATGACAGAGTTTTAAACTTGTGCAAAGATGAAACAAGTGCATCAATGTGGTTGGAGATTATGTTGCAAAATAATGTTTTATTAGTGGAATGAATAAGCTACATATGTTGTAATAACTTCTCAATTAATTTTTATTATCCAGGGAATCTTACTTATTGAACATCTTTCGTACTTTGAATAAAAATTCTGTGAACTTGCTCCTACTGTAGGGTCATTGGTTTGTTGGATACAGTTCCCGTGCTGCAGTACTGCAGGGAAGACGTGGAGAGGCTGGAGCGGCGCTGGACAGAGGCACAGGGACGGCGGATCAGACAGCTGCGGGCAGAACAACGGGAACTAAAGGAAGAACTGGCAGCGGCCAAGACCCGACTGCTTATTCCTGCTACACGGTGGAGCTACGAACGTAAGTGAGTTATCATTCTTACATTACTTCTTTCGATGAATTTTTTTCATAGTGTAATAATATTTAAAGTAAAGTTTGAAGTTTTTATGCTAAATACCTGTAATAAAATCTTTTGGGCGATTGCAAAGTTTGATCAACACTGCTTTATGGGCCTACTCCATGTCTGTCATCAGGATCAGTGTCTTCCTTGATGACAAGCACAATAGGTCTGTGAAACACCGGCTTTTAAACATACAGTGTTGCAGCTAACTGCCCAAGAAGACATAAAGCAACAAGATTTAAGGTTTTTCACAGCAGTGAAAATTAAGATTGGGGTTTTCCGAATTCTAAAACTGTAGTTTACTATGGAGATAAATATTTGAAAGCACCTCATACCACCATCTTTATTTTACCTTGGCAAAGGAGGCAGTGAGGTTCCTTCCCGTTTTTAGGAAGTTCTTTTCCTTCCCACCCATCAATGCTCTGTTAGACACTCTGAGGTAGTGCTGTTCATTAAAATTTTGTATGGGAGCTGCCTGTTTCGGAAACAAAGGCAGGTTGCAACAGAAACAGAATTCCAAGCGCTGAGATCATACTTTAACAGACATGTATTTTTATTATTAGGTACCATGTTTTCACAAACACCTTTCTCACTTGATAACATGAAGCAGAACATCCTCATTTTTGTGCTCTTGCTTAGTGATACTATTGTTCAAACTGTTGCAGTTCATGTGGAAGCAAGCATGGACTGCAGGAATCCAAGCTTCCTAGAAGCACTGGATCGAGAGACGCAGATTCTACGGAAACGCGTTGAAGCCTGTAAGTCACACATTCTCATGGTCACCTGCTTCGATGCTCTTCTCAAACCACAAGACTGACTCAGGCTTCAGGAAGAACAGTTTGCAGTTTGCTATTTTGCCTGCTCAATGTAATGTGCTGTAACCTTTTCAGACCCAAGACAGTTTTTGACATGAAGGTAGAAGAGTAGAAGTATGGAGGTAACATAAAAGGAACTTTCTTTGTTTCTTATCTCCTTTTCACTTTCCTCCTCCTTTATATTGTCATCTATTTCCCTGCCATATGATCCTTGTAGTCCAATTTCATCTTCATGCCTGCATCTTCTTGGCCTTGATTTCATTCTGCTTCTCCTTGCATTCTCATTCTCTTACCTAATTGTCATCTTCTTGCCTCCCTTATCCCTTGTTACATTCCTCTTTTTACATCATCTTCAGCTTCTCCTTAGTGTCCATTTCCTTGTCGTCTGCCACATTGTCACCTAGACACCTCTTCATCTTTTGCCTTTACCTCTTTCCTCATCCCTTTTTTTACCTCCTGTGTCTTTTGTTTTATAATTCTTCACCTCCTTCTTCAGGGCTGCCCTACATAGTTGTTTCATCTGGGTCTGAAGGGGTCAATGGGCCCTAGATGTTTGTACTCTAAAAGTGTTCATTTCATACTTGCACAAGAGGTACGAATTCCCTTCTACTACCGAAGCAGCTTGCAACAAAAAGGCACATTTCATCACCAGAACATATTTATTCATAACCATTTGTGCCACTCCTCATTTCTGCTCAGACCTTAAATTTTGTGGGATAACATAAGGAAAATTCTGAAATGTACATTGAAATGGATTACGAATGCTTACTCTTACATCCAGCATAATTATCCTTACAACTGATCCATTATTAAAGAATCTCTAAGTAGTGGGTTGTTAAATAAACATAGTGCAGTATGAACTGCTGGCATTGTCATTAAATATGCCGTAAGTACATAAACCCAGAAACAAATATATGGACACAACTCTTAAATTACCAGTTTGTACATAGGCTGACCTACAAATGTCTGCAGCAGTTTATATGCCATCATTAAATATACTGAGGGAAAAATATATAAATATAACCCTTAAATTTAGCACTTCCTGTGAAGTTATCTGGGATTTCACTGGATACTTTTACAGTCTGGAAAAAGATGTTCATATTGACTTTGCACTTTGACAGGAAATGAAATTAACTTCCTGTTACTTTCATATGAACTGAAAAAATAATTAATAATAAAGAAGTATGGAATTCAGTTATTATCAAGAGACTTATGTAGGCACATATTGGACAGAATTCAACTAAAATGACAATTTTTACTGAAAGGAGTGTATTTTAAACATGGTAGCCTTAAAGTGTGAACTGTATACAAGACATGCTGGTGTCAACAGAATGCAGAGTTAAAATAACGCAGTTCTGTTATTTTATTATGGGACGGTGTAACACGTTGTTCAACAAATATTCATTTCAGTGTACCATTTCATGGATGTATATATTCCATTTCACATCTACACAACACGGAACGTTTTTATGGAGTTAATTTCATCTTGACTATATAGCCAAGCCTTCTGTATAAGGGTTGTCCATGTTTTTGTAACACATTGTCTGAAGTATTTTTATCGTAGATGGTGATACAGACTGTAAGAATATGAGAAATATTCAATATAAGGTAGTGACATCCGTTTTCATGTATTTATGGACTGGAGATTCTTATGGAAATACGTAAGTTCAGCCCTTCTGGTTGATGTGGAGAAGGCTATGAGGATGTTTTCTGCTTATGCTGCTCTGAACAACTGTGTTAAAACCAAACATGCAGTACCTATAGTACTTTGATGGTACAGTCATGCGACACTTAATGACAGGGATACGTTCTGAGAAATGCATCGTTAGGTGATTTCGTCATTGTGCAAATATCATAGAGTGTACTTACACAAACCTAGATAATATAGCCTACTACACACCTAGGCTATATGGTATAGTCTACTACCCCTAGGCTGCAAACCTGTACAGCATGTTACTGTACTAAATACTGTAGGCAATTGTAACACAATGGTAAGTATTAGAATATTATATTATAATATTATAATCTTATGGAACCACGGTTGTATATGCAGACCATTGTTGACTGAAACATCATTACATGGTGCATGACTGTACTAAATTAAGGAGCTCTGGGTAAATGTTTACTGTTATGTGGACAGTGTTTTCATCTTCATCTTCATTGAAACTACTCTTTCAGCTGTTTTGGTACTAGTGGTAAAAAGGCTGTTGTAAAAAACATGGAAGTTTCAGGTATAAATGTAAGAGTACAGTTTAAAAATAATAAGAAATATGTTTTCCTCGCCTTCTCTTCCTTCGATCCTCAGTCAACAAAGATGGAAAGGTTCTGTCTTTGTACACACAGTTGCACTTTTAACATTTGAAGTTAATGTTCTTAATATTTTATTGACATATTGCAGTTTCACTGAGAGGTTTTACAAACAACCGTTATTGAATCCAACTTTTGACACATTTTCTATGTCATAGATATTGTAATTCTGCTTAATGCAGTCATAATTCTATGTTGCCTGTATTAAACTAAGGTAGCTCAGTCAGTAGAGTGACAAAGCTACAAACTGGACAACTGAGGAATCAGGGTTTAATTTATGGCACTGGCAGAGATTCCTCTCTCTCCACAGTTTCCAGTCCAGCTGTGGGGTCCATCGAGCCTCCCATTCAGTTGATACCAGGGGCTCTTTCCTCGGGGTTAAAGCGGCCAAAGAGTGAAGCTGACCACTCACCTCCAACTAGTGCCGCTGTTAAGAATGCATGAAGGTGCACTTCTACTCCCCCATACATCTCTATGGCATGCTGCTTAATGAAGCACAATTATTCTTCTTTAAGATACAGTTCTCTGTTATGCATGGACATCTTTACCTTTCACCCATATCTGTTACAGTCTTCCTGTCTGTCTTCGTGCTTTCGTTTATTAACTTTGTCTTATATTTTTCTTGTGCCTTGTGTTTTATATATATTGACAGAATGGGTGTGATAATACCCATTTCTTTAACTGTAATATTAATATGATACCACATTCAGAAGCCCAAGAATTGAGCCATACCAGCAACAGAAGGAAATTCTGCTTGTCAGTTACCTTAATGAAAATAGCTATTTGTGATAAATTACATTATTTTAAGTACTCAAATGATTCTTTTCATTTTGGAATTTGTAAGCAGGAAATGTCATTTACTGCATTACTTCACTACAAATTTAATTAGAGTATTTGTTTAGTTCTGTAATATATTAAAATTTGTCAGTTTTTTGTTAGTTGTCTGTTTCACACCCCAGACCTAATACAGAACACTCAGTAATTTCCAAATTACTCAATAACTTTTGCAATATGTATAGCAGCCACAGCTGTTAGTGATATGGAAGGAATGAAGTCTCGATTTCTGATTTGAGTCAAATCCTCATTCCCAGGATTTTTTTTAAATACTTGTGTAAAATTGAATTTCTAAATGTTAGTCCTACTTTAAAGTTTCAATTGCTATATACCATGGTTTTGACAAGGAAACAACCGTTTGCTAATTAAAGAGGAGGTACTGCTGCTTTTTACTGTATGGTGTGAATCATGTCTGTTAACAAACTTACTTCCTGCAAAGTCTGCGTGAATCAGAGGAAATTTTGTCAATTTTCTGTGTATCAAAATGTATTTGGTATATATTTGCCACGGTGTGATCTTAGGCTAAGGCGTTGCTTCATTTTTGCCATTAAAAATGACAGTACACAAAACTGCTTTTATCTAATCACAGAAATGGAGGCGAAATTACTGTGTAGCAAGAAAATGAAATATGTTGCTTCAAACATAAGTCTCCTGTTTTAATTTCCCTCTTCACTCTCTTATTTGTACTTTTGTGCACATTTTTTATATTATTCTTCCTCCCTCTTATGACACAAAATCCAAAGTTTATCTTGTGTATTTAATTCTTGGTTTTTCATAGTTCCGATGAGCAGTACTACTTAGATTAACCTTCAAACAGACTGCAGTAATTACTTTCTAAATCCAAGTCGGGATATACCATTGATCTTACATCACTGCCACACCATAAGCCTCTTAGCAAGAGAATATATTACTGACTGTGTAAAAAAAACATGTTAATGAGAGACTGATGTAATCATGTTTCAGTTTAGAAGAAATTATGCTTTTAAAAACAAGTACATGTTAGTCTGCTGTTGTGAGAATGTTTCATGATGAAGACTTTGATACACCTTGGTTAAGTACAGCAAAATCCCATGATGAAAATAAATAAAGTACAGACATGCTCCTACTTATGCTATAGTTAGGTTCCTGACGTTCCAGTGAAGTTGCATTTTGTACCAGTCAAAATTGAATATGTGGTCAACTATGTGCATGTGCATGTGTGCGCGCGTGTATGCGCTTATGTATGACCATTTATTCCAAAAATCTTTCTCTTTCTTTCTCTTACAAGCTGGTACTCCACTATTTGTTTCTAAGTCACTACATGAGTGCTGTTGCCCTGCAGTATTCCTCTGCACCTTTTGCCTGCTGCACTCTCATTGCAGTACGCGAAAATTTTTGGTGGACAATTAAAAACCCTTTTTTTTCTGGGGGGGGGGGGGGGGGTGGGGGGGGGGGGGGATTGTATAATGTAAATTTAAAAAAAGAGTTGTGGTTTTTTAAACCTTTT
>Ga0123357_10012704_pt1 | contig 10876 bp, 6 predicted proteins | sample TergutEmb28metaG_FD_89873 | JGI IMG/M metagenome (GOLD analysis project Ga0123357, IMG submission 89873) | Embiratermes neotenicus P4 segment gut microbial communities from Petit-Saut dam, French Guiana - Emb289 P4 | ecosystem: Host-associated > Arthropoda: Insects > Digestive system > Gut ... | reverse complement strand
GTGTGTGTGTGTGTGTGTGCGCGCGCGTATATCATAGCGTGTGTTCAGGTACAACGATAACCTTCTACGCCTAAAATTAGGAGACAGACAGAGGTCAAGCTAAGAAAGAAAGAAAGAGAAAGAAAAAAAGAACATCGTGTTGAAAATTTGGAATACAATTTAGAGTTGTATTTGGATTGATCTTTCAGTGTCACTGAACAATAGTGAACAGCGCAACGATTGTAAAACGATACTTTTTGGTTGTTCACAGAGAGCAATCGTGTGATGTTTAGGAAAACTCTTTCTTGTTTTGAGAACCTAACAAAACACATGAAACTTGAGGACGAAACTTCGTGTCATTCAACGCTAAATAATGTGGAACACACAACTGCCAGTGCCATATAAGGTGTTGAATTACGACTACCTTACCATTCCGTTTATGTTTCTATTTCTGCCCTCTCATATAAAGAGCGCCGCTTCTTTTTCTTTCGCAGGTGTCCTATAGCGTGTTATGCTACACACATATGTATATAGCGACCGGTCACCTTTAACAAAGCTGTTTAGTAACATGTCACTCACACAGGCAATGTTTTGGGCCGCAAATACCCAGGCCACCATCAATCACTCGTATCAAACATACATACAGTTTTACTAACGAATAAAAAACCAACTAGATATCACTTGTTACTTTTATTTTACTTCTTAGAGACTCAACATGTTTCGGGCATATTAATGCCCGAAACATGTTGAGTCTCTAAGAAGTAAAATAAAAGTAATAAGTGACATCTAGTTGGTTTTTTATTCGTCAGCTGTCACAATGATGCACGGTCCAATAAACTTCAGATCTACAGGTTTACATTTGCAAGGAATGAGATGCCGTTTACTTTAAATACCCAAATTTAATAACATTTTACGTAAAAATTCCTTGCAAAATATTAGTCTCTAATTATTGGTGCTCTCAATAGTTATATTTTCTTACGAAAACTTCACTTAATGATGGCCTGCCTGTATTATCAAATGTTTCTCTTTGGTCCTGTGCCCAAGTCTCTTCAACACACTAATGAAATTTCAAATACCACAAACCTGGAAATGTACACACGTGTTGAACGTGTGTTACCTTCAAAGGGAAAACTCTGTTCCTTGAAGCTAGCTGTTTCTGTTACTTTTCTTACGGCGAGCATTGTACTCCAAAGGTTAAGAGTTCATCTTCGCTCTCTTACTGACTCACCATCAAATCCAGTGCTTCCACGGACACTTTGAAACACACACTTCTACCATGACAAAACAGGAGCTTTCCCTACTGTCATAGTAATTATCAGCCAACAAGATAAGTGTTATAAAGAAATACCATACAGAGGGTCTACTAACACCTGGCCCATAAATGTTTGCTTGTCCGAAAAAAAAAGCGCGATACATTAAACGTAATAATAAAGACCCACGATCGAGACCTGACCTGACCTCATCGGCTTTGCTCCAAATCCTCGTATTGGGGGCGGGGATATTATACGTAATCTTGTGCCAGGGGGCCTGCGGAACATTGCTGCACGTCCACTCTTCAAGTCACTGTGTGAACGGAAACGTTTTGACATATTTTAACTGGTCAACCCATAGTAACTGCTGCCCCTGGGTTGATTTCAACATAAAAAGGACAGTGGCGCTTAACGGTGAGTGATCAACACCGCGCACCGCCAAGCATATCTGAGGTGGTCAGTATGCGCCACGATGTCATCTAACATGCAATACACGTGGTTCGGTGTTACTCAGGCGTCGTGAGTGTAACAGTTTTGAAGTCCACGCGGCGGTGAAGGTTCAATACCGTGTTTTAGGTTCAGACGTCGTACAGTTTGGTAGGTGGTGGCAAACGCTTCAGAAAAATATGTTATCGTCCATGTTTACGGTGCAAGTGTGTCTGGAAGCTTTAAGCGCCCTTTTCTTTGGAACTTTTGTTACCACCTACAGGACTATAAGGATAAAGTTCACCCTAGAACAGGCCATCAAGGCCCAGAGGTGGAATAGAGGCAGAGCCTCTTTAACCTCGGTGCTAGATGGGGTTGGTGGTCAATGCCACGCCCCAGCCGCTGTGCCCCTGGAAAATAGACCCGGTACGCATTGTACAGGAGGCTGGATAAGCCCCATAGTCGGTCTGGACAGGCGTTGAAAATCTCATCCTCACCGGCATTCGATCCCCAGACTGTCCATAACGTAGCCAGTCGCTATACGGACTGAGTGCTACCGGCCCCCACCTACGAGACCATAAGATATCATAATTCGCACTCCCACAAAAAATCTACACCTTACGCGTCATATCTTCAACCACGCTACAGAACTGCCTAGTTCGTGTAAGTGATTACACATTGATATCGTAACTGACATGAAACTGGTAGAAGACGCTTGCTTCCACGAGATGTCCAGAAGGTAAGGAACACTGAGACAGTGTTGGTCTAGGATACAGTGTCTTGAAATCAGAAGACTTATAACGTATCGAAAGAACATAAGTTACTGCCTCTGTCTGCAGTACTGTAGTTTGCAACCACGTGCCAACTTATTCAAGTAAACCCTGAAAGACAGCTGTTCTCTTCCTCCTGAACGTTAGCAGACTTCTGTCACAAAACATGATGTCACAATCCGAAAGACCGCAAAATATTACCTACCATACATTAATGGGGTAACCAATATTATTTTATAAATTTCGATTTACATCTGGCATTTACGTGTAATTTCATAGCGAAATAGCATATCTTCCACAGTTATGGTTGCTTCAAATTCATTTCAATACAGTTTCTCATTTATTAACGTGCTACTTTAGAAGCACAGGGCCAATTATAAAACTAGAACAAAATATACAATAGTAACTGCATTAATATACAAAACCTACTTACCGGCACAGGATCATTCTAGAAGTAGCTTAATGTGCAATATTAACAGAATTTAATATATAAAACAGATTAGATTTACTGCAGGATCAGAGGTTAAGCAGTTTCTTAATTATGTAGTAAAAGTATCAGATATTAGCCAATCATATTAGCCAAGCCCGAACATCCATTTAATATATCAGTATCAAAGTCGATGGCATTTGCCGCCGAAACGTTTCTAGCGTAAGGACAATTTCGAAATTTAAAGTCAAAATTAAACAAACTAAAGTCTCTAAAATTTCGATTTGGCACGCGTAGGCCAACAGTTTCCAAAAGGGTAGGACAATATTTTAAACCACTGCAAACATTCGTTTAAAAAATGATATCTAGGTAACGTGTCCGAACACTTGAGGTGTGTAATTTAAAGTAATTTAGAACATTACCACAGCTGTAGTCTAGGTGACTGGAGAAAAGATGATAACAAAGAGATACAAACTTCGTTGGATGCACTCCAGCTTACAAGTATCAGAAGAAGTGACAGAATTCCACGCAACAGAGGCACATTCCAACAACAAAGAAAATAATAATAATGTATTCGACAGAACACAACTGTAAAAATAATTTATGATCACCACCTACTAGGGCTAAAGCTAAACACAGGGTCTGGAAACCTAGGTGTTAATAATATTCAATTAATATGCATATTTTTGGGCCTCTCTTCGTTTGTGTACACATGTATACGAGAAGCACATCAGGAGGTGTTTCTTATACCGTCGACTACGAAAAATTATGCTGACTCACAACGTGAAAATCAGCAGGCAATCTTCTAGTAACGCCTAACAGGAATTCAGTAAGAAGAGGTGGCGTGAAATGTTGGTCCTACTCTACTGTGTACTGTTCACTGAACTCGTCGCATGTTCGCGCATTGACATCTCTCAATATATCAACGAAATCTCAAAGTCAAAGGCAAAGCGCTATTGAACATACTGGGCAGAGTAATCTGAAGGAGTGGCAGTGTTGTCTTTCCAGATAGTACCTGCCTAAACTCCGTAATGTCTAAACCTAGCAGCGCAACATAACGGTACAAAAGCTTAAAACAGCAACCAGTACAGGTATACTGCCTGCAAGTTCTAGTCAACTGGAGATACTAATTACATAGTTATAGAGGTCTTCGTAGCCGGGACTTAAGGCTAAAAATATGTTAATAGGTAATAATAACAACATTCCACTGAACAAAAAATATGTAATAATCACAGATAAGTTTTGTTGAAATTACTTAAACACGTACAGATGTGTTACCAGTTAGGAAAGGGCATAATGTAAGGATTCCCCGATGGTAACATAAATGTGATTAATGCACATGTATATAGGTTACAGGTTTACAGCCTACATCAGAACTTAACTGTAAACGCATAGAAACTTTGGAAATGTATAGCAATTATCATCACTACTAGGAATTTGTTATACCACATTTCCACATTCCCAAACTCTTCAAATACCTCGAAGGTATTTCAGCAGATAGTATTTCATGCTATGAAGTCTGAAGTTCATCTCAATAACGAAAATACGCCAGATATTATCCCAGAGAAAACACACTACACTTCATTTACAAATGCCAGGCAGGTAAAAGAGTACTGTTTAAGTACACAATCGTTGTTTACTACGGCTATCATCTGCGGATTGTCATGAAATCCGGGACACTCATCCTCCTGTGTCGTCAAAATTTTTTTAAATATCGTGCTTAAAAACCACATCTCAATCCTATATCTGAGGTTTGCCTGATTACCCAATTTTACTCCAACAGTCAAGTCATTCAGACGAAACCTTAACCCATTGAACTGTATAAAGAGAGTTGATGAAATAAAATTAATTTAAATAGTGCCAAGCCCCAGAAACTGAGATGTGGAAGTCGGTAGAAAGGGTAATGTGTGGGTGTGTGTATATATGGGTTCCGTAATGTATGGGTGTGTGTATGTGTTGGTATTGTAATGTGTGGGTGTGTGTATATATGGGTTCTCTAACGTGTGGGTGGACAGGTGGCGGACGCTTGTGAGTGCTGTAATGAACCATCGGGTTCCGTGAAATGCGGGGAATTTCTTGCCCAGCTGCAAAACAGTTAGCTTCTCAAGAAGGACTCTGCACCATGGAGTAAGTAAGTAATGTGTGGGTGTGTATGTGGGTGTATATGGGTTCTGTAATGTGTGGATGTGTGTGTATATATGGGTTTTGTAATGTTTGATTGTGTACATATGGGTTCTGTAATGTGTGGGTGTGCGTAGGTGTGGATTTTGTAATATGTGAGTGTTTTGACAATTGTGTGGATGTGTTTCGGTAATATTTGTACTTGTACTCGTATTTACTGTGTTTTGTAATGTTTGTACTGTGTTTTGTATTGTTTCGTTTATGTATATTTATTCTTATTTGTTATTAGTGTAAGGACTACTGCCACCGAGTGAAAACTCAATTGCAGTAAATAATAATAATAATAATAATAATAATAAATCGCCTTTAAAATAACCACAAATACGTCTATGCAACTCTTGTCGGCTTATGCAGTACCTACAAAATACAACCATATAATTGGCCACAAAACGAACCCACATCGAAATTGGAATTATAGCATTATGATAATAACAGAAGCACTCATAATACCTCTCTGCCCTGACAGCCTGTATTTGTGGCATAGAAACTTGTCCTTAATATGAAACCCTTTAAAATACCGCCGCTGTAGCAGCAGCACTTAAACCTCAATTAAAGTTCTGTGTGTTAATGACACAATTGTGTTTCCACATTACGAAACTGAATAACCCGGAGGAAGGCTCATTCTAAATAACTTGCTAGACACCCCATCAATGTCATGTCTTTCTTATTTCTAATATAAAGATTAAAGTATTCTTAATAAAATAGGACAGCATTGTTCTCTTCTGCCTCCTTTGTTATACGGTACCTGCAGGCATATAAATTTATTTCCATTCATTTCCTTAATTATTCGTAAAATCGTAAATGTGGCGTTGAAAACTGTTTCCTCAAGTAGTATTGTCATGTACACAATTACCAATAATGCAAATAATTATTCCAAATTTATGCTCATGTACATAATTAAAACTTCACATAATTGTTCCGGATTTAACTATCAGCCAGAGAAGGCACTTGTTTATACGTACACTCATGACCCGAGGGACTCAGTACAGGACAGTGTGTAGATTCAAGTGACATCATGAGATCCGAAATCGAAACGGTGACTTAATTTATTTCTGCAACTCTTGGTATTTTAAAAACAGGAAGTTGCAAGTGTAGCTAACACTTTTGCAATGTCTGGCAGTAAAATTCCGCCCATCCTTCCGTACACGCTTAACACCTTGAGAACCGCGGAATCGATTTGCATTGATTTTTTGTAGAATTAATGAAACTTGACTACACACTCAAGTTAGTTAAAGTCGGATACAGGATACCGGATATTGGATATTTCAAATCAGGGGTTCACATATCTTTAAAAAAAAATCCACCTCAAAATCCTAGACGCCGGGAGGGTGATTTTGGCAGGTTCCATCGTAAAGACCAAAAACTATTAGGCGCCAGAGCAAAAAATTTTGTCGTCCGGGTATTTGCACCCCTTATTTAAATGAAGGCATACTTGTACATCCTTTTCTACATGCTTATTAAGCTTAATTTATACATTTTCTGCGAAGCATTAACCGTCTCAGATGAAAGACATTGGCAAAATAGAACACACATTGTGCCCCACAAATTTTTTTCCCTATCCCATGGGGTTTTCGAGAAAATTAAACAAGCGGCAACAAACAGGTCCGAAATGTCCCACGCGTACATTTCGTAACTTGTCACAATGAAGAAAGAAGAAGACTCGAATCTTCAGCAACGCACATGTGAGAACCTCCAAGCATAAAATTTTCTGTATTCGTATTATTCCTGAGATGAATATGTTAAGCAGCGTGCGTGGAAAATTATTTTTGAGGGAAAAATTACACAAAAAATTAAAAATAAGTACTGACTCTCACACAACAACAATCAGGATATCCGTTTGAGACACTATCAAAGTGAATACCACCAAACCTTACTGCAGAGACGTTTGAAAATGTGGACAGGACATAAGAAAGTTCAATTCAATACAGCGCACCAACGTGAAGCACTGCAAGGTCACCTGTGTATAAAGTTTGCTCCTGTGGGATTCAATGCCCATATGACGCCTCCTGCCAACAAATGTGCCATTACTCAGCAGTTACATAACCGTAAAATGAACCACTGGTTCGGTCTCCGTTTTATCATGCATTAGGCGTACGCATTAAAAATAACGCCTTAAAGGGGACCATGTCTGTCTGTCCAACTGTATGTAATCTCTGTGACGGTTTCTAGCTTAACCTGTATATGAGGTTATCCTGAAATTGTTTTTATTTATTTTAGCAACAGCACAATTCAAATAACTACCAGCACTCACAGAGTACAACGAACAAGATGCAATGTTTCACAATTTATTTATTTCTGTAGGACGCGCTACATGTTTCAGACGTGTTTTCCGTCCATCATCAGGAGCTCAAAACTGCACATACAGCGTCAGGTATTTGTCAGACCAGGCTAGCAGCAGGTAGCAGCATTGGTCTGACAAATACCTTACGCTGTATGTGCAGTTTTGAGCTCCTGATGATGGACGGAAAACCCGTCTGAAACATGTACAGCGTCCTACAGAAATAAATAAATTGTGAAACTTTGCGTCTTGTTGGTTGTACTCTGTGAATATATTAGCGATGTACGGACCTGTGAATGTTAAACTTCAAGCACGTCGTGATCCCGAATTATCGCCCATTCTTCATTCATGATTCTCTTGTATGTATGTCATGTAACAAATTCAGTTGAAATAGGGACATTAAATAACACATGAAAAAATCAATAATTACCGAAAGACTTATAATACTTTACCTGAAGCAAATGTTTGGGCTACTAACAATTTTTTATAGATGAAATTCTTGTGTGAAATATTTTAAAATTTTGGTTGTCAAGTACAAGAGAATTTTTTACTAAAATTATTTTCAGTTTATTTCGGAGTATTAAGTCGAAAGCAGTCTTCCTTCTGGGTATAATTTAACTGAGCATTCAATATCATTTTATATTAAATATTAAGTGGAAAAAATATGATCCATAAAGACCGGTACGAAAATCCTTTCCAATCTCAGAAAACAAATCGGAAATAAATGCAAATAAATGTGTATTTGGTAATAACTTTTTCAATTAACGTAATATTCAAGGACATTTAAATACATACAAACGACAGCAGTTTGAATGAGTTACATAATCCGATTAAGAGCATAAAATATTGATGAATTCTTATTCGGTAAATAACTTCCTCTTAATACACACGTTTCCTAGCAACGAAAGGATAAAACCTGTGGAAATGACGGGATAATAAATTAATATGTTAGATTAATTTCTGTTTACAAACATATATGATAAATTTTTCTCACTGCTATAGGAGAAAAATTCTGAAATGATTTTTATTTTGTGTCAGAAAGCATAAATAATAGTTTGCCTACAAGAAGTGCAAGGAAAGAAGGTACCAGAGTGTGGGAAAATCCAATTTAGAAGAAACACGAAGACCAAAATACAGTAAATCTTCTCGTTTTGTTGGAAAAAAAACTGTACTCGTAAATAAGATTTTACGTTGGTTACTACTGCGCAGGGAAAGAGTTCAGTCAAGAAAAGGGGACAAGAGTAAATAAATGTCAAAAAATACCAATAAATGTAATTTAAATGTACTACCAATATATTCAGGAACAAACTATCCTCTAAGCCTGTTTACTTTAACAATTATACCTGGTAAGATTTACTCTTATTGTTTCCCATATATATTTTCGTTTATGCTTTATTTATTGGATATAGCATATTTTTCCTACGTTTCCTGCAATGTGTCATTAATTGGCCTAACGGCTATCCAGCCAGCAAACCGATAATAAATGGCATTATTATTATTATTAAATATCAATGATTCCAGACGTATTTCCACTCCTACAAGTTCAAGATTTGGGTTAATACCACAAATCAAATTTCAGGAACTAAATTCATAATTTTTTTTCTACATTTGAGACCTTCATTTTATGGGTGAATATTTTTCACTGTTGTTTCTGGAAGTGTCAGCCCATACTTTAAATTACAGAAGTCATATATATATATATATTAACAGCTAAGTCCCTAACAACCTAACCTTCATCGTCCTCTACAAAAGATTATATTGTCGCCAGTTTTGGCTCCTTCTTTCCGGCTCCTTCCAGATCCATATTAAACGACTATTCTTTTGGATGACCTTTTAATCATCTACTGGACGCATATATTCTACCCACTTCTCGCACTCTCGCAATGAATAATTACAAAAACCTGGTTATTAACCTCTTCCTCTATCAGTCTGAATATAACAACTATAAAACCGCCGACAGATTTTCACTAAGTCCTGGGAAAGCTTATGACTACAATCTGTCTACATATTACAACTATGATTAAATTCAATAAAAATATCGTACAACTGACAATAAGCGTTTCTGCGTCTATCCCAACCGTAAATCGCTAAATATCGAAGTATCCTACGTTTTCACTAATAAGTGTAGAGATACGATGGAGTCATTTGGATTTTTCGTTGACTTAATCCTTCTGGCCGCAAAATAGCCCTGGGGTCGTCTCAGTCTCGAACAGAAATGAGTATCAGGGATATGTCCTGGGGGTAAAGGCGGCCGGTGCGAAAGGTTGACAACTTTTCCAACTTCGTGTGTGAGATTGTGTAGAAATTATGGGAGCCTCAACCTCCTGGAACCCTAAGGGCCTGTCCGGGGACTGTTTTACTTTTACCTTTACTGTAGAGATAACGCCAACAGAGTTTTTACCACATTACACTTCATTCATCTCAGGATTGTCAGTGTTCTAACAGAATTCCTGCGCTGTTGCATCCCAAATGTCCAATAGTTGTAACGCATTTTAATTACTTGTATATTGGCTCTCATGCGCTAACTGTTTTACGCTACTCGTTGGAAGAAAACCGCATACAAATTTAACATTCACTAATGCATACTCTAAAGGTATAGACAGAACGCGCCAAACTGAGTATACTGTGGGAACATTTCTTCGCTTGTTATGTAGTAACGAGATATACCTATAGTAAATAATCGCGTTTGTATTGTGTTTTAATGACAGCTGCTACAATAAATCACAAAAACCTAAAGTGCACCGCAGTATTAAATAAGAAACTTAGTGTTGTTGTTGTTGCGTTCAGGAATGCATAACGATAACGTGAAAAAATGCAAGAAATGTTAATTATTGGGTAGCTTAAGAGGAATTTCGTGCGGACGACCGTTATGTTGTTACGTCACATCTTTTAAAAAACTAACTTAGTAAATGTTGAAGTTACATAACTTCATGTTCCTAAATTGAATAGCGGTAATGTCGATCCTAACTCAAAATGTCATTGTCCTTCATGCTGTCACCACTAATTATATATAATTAAAATTAATAAAGATATCATAGATTCTAATGGAATAATGTTCACATACCAAGCCGCTTGGAAATCATAATTATTCAAATGTTTCATAAACTGAAAGGTAACATGCACATGTAAGCACACAAACGGCAAAGCGCGCACCAGAATTTCGGTAATCCACAAAATAACTTCCTTTCCTAAAAGGAAGGAGAGTAGCCAGGAAATGAATGACAATGGTAGCTATTTTCTTCGAAATCTATATTGGCTCCCGAAGGAACCTGAAATCCGGATAACGAGATGAGACACTAGATGTAATATAACGGGAAGGAACGTCTCATCTCAGACATACACTGAGCGACCTACCGAGAAGAATCGTTACGTTTGTACAGTACATGTTCACCAGAAAAGGTCTCGTCACATGAATGGTAGGTCTCCTGTGTCAGATCCGTTAGCAGGAGTGTTTCAGGTAAAGGTCTTGTCACGTGAAAGGTAGATCTCCTGTGTCAGATCCGTTCGCAGGAGTGTTTCAGGTAAAGGTCTTGTCACGTGAAAGGTAGATCTCCTGTGTCAGATC
>Ga0123357_10012703_pt1 | contig 10876 bp, 9 predicted proteins | sample TergutEmb28metaG_FD_89873 | JGI IMG/M metagenome (GOLD analysis project Ga0123357, IMG submission 89873) | Embiratermes neotenicus P4 segment gut microbial communities from Petit-Saut dam, French Guiana - Emb289 P4 | ecosystem: Host-associated > Arthropoda: Insects > Digestive system > Gut ... | reverse complement strand
GGGGGGACGAGGTAACGGGGGAATGGAGGAGATTGCATAACGAGGAGCTAAATGACTTGTACTCCTCACCCAATATTGTGCGGGTGATAAAATCGAGAAGAATGAGATGGGCTGGGCATGTGGAGAATATGGGTGAGGAGAGGGGGGTGTATAGGGTCTTGGTGGGGAAACCGGAGGGAAAGAGACCACTGGGGAGACCTTGGCGTAGATGGGTGGATAATATTAGGATGGATCTGCAGGAGGTGGGATGTGGGTATATGGACTGGATTGGACTGGCTCAGGATAGAGACAGGTGGCGGACGCTTGTGAGTGCGGTAATGAACTTTCGGGTTCCGTGAAATGCGGGGAATTTCTTGTCTAGCTGCAAACCAGTTAGCTTCTCAAGAAGGACTTTGCACCATGGAGTAAGTAAGTAAGTAAGTAAGTAAGTAAGTAAGTAAGAAACTGGGTGAAAAAAATAACGGCTAATTATTAGGAAATATTTACTTTAACGTCTAGGAAAAGTAGCAGAGTAATTGTGTCTCTGACACGTTAGGGGAACTGATGATTCGGGTGACAGGAAATTACCAATTAGGGATAAGTTTCCCTGTGTTAATAGTGACTTCACGAAAATCAGTTTATGTAAATGATGATAAAATACTTACAGGGTGACAGGCCGCGTCCGACGTTTCGGAACATTCGTTCTTTCCATTATTAGGAATTATTCAGTGACAAAGGAAACTACTTAAAAATTATTTCTGTTCCGAATCTACGTGGCCTCTAATTATAGATGTTATCACAAATTTCGTCCTGTGAAAGCTTATTCTTTTAAGCACCTGTAATTTTTTAATCATTAAAAGGGAGTGAATCAAGAACGTAAAAATATATACAGGGTTATTCGAAATGATTGTCGGGGTTTTAACAACTTGTCATACACAATACACTTGAGATAGGATTATATGTATTTTTTATTTAATAGAACAACATTCCACGTTTTTGTTACATAGCTTAAAGGCGCTCTATACGTGAACCCTTTGTGATTCTACAAACATCAACACGATAATCAAGTTCGTTCCGCATGTTAGCGGTGATGGTTTCAATGGCGGTTCTGATTCGTACCTTCAGTTCCGGGATACTTGCGGGAAGAGGAGGAACATAAACCTGATCCTTGACATAACCCTGAGCCCACGCGGTCGCCACCCGGTGAGGGGTGAAGCCACTTGATGAAAATAACGGGGGCTCGTCACTATGTATATCCCCGTCATTCGTTTGGGCGGGCGGGTCCTGTAGCGATGAACTCTTGTGGGGTCGTGTAAATGAAAGAGCAACACAATACACATGCAAGTAACACAATGATAACAACAAATATGAAAATATATTACGAGTACAAAAATATTCTTACGTAAATTAAACAACCATAAGAACATAATACATTACGTGCATGATCGCGCAACATTACATAGGCCCTTACAAACTGTTAGAGCGACTTGCATAGAAAATTACATACCAAAATTACAAAGGTAACAATTAAATAAACATCGCTTCTGCCTTGCCCCTTGCCACCGGGGTCGACGTCGAGTATGAACCAACAGACAACCAAAAATGCCATTTTAGAAATACCAAGCCAAAAGCTAAATTTCTAATTTACGTTCATACTCGATCGTCGGTCCCGTTAGTAGCGTGAACAACTCGGAAAACCAGCCCTTCTAGACTGGCCAGCCCCTTCTCCCGGGGTAGAAGCAGAAGTACAACTTCACGTCCCAAAAACGAGTTCAACAACAAGTGAGAGTCCGGGCTTCAGTCGCCCTACAAGAAAACTCTCAGTAACCGCCCCCAACCCTTTCACCCTCTCACGGCAGCCAATCCCCGGACGATAACCAAGGGAAAGTGGTGACAGGACAGAAAATTCGAGAAGTCTAACTTCCTCATAGAGACGGCCTTTGAGCCGAGCCCGGCGGGCACGGCTCAACCCCATAGAAAGAAATAACATGGGGTTGCATCTGGAGTGTATTGTGTATGATATCGACAATAGTTTTGAATAACCCTGTATTTAGGTAGCCGAATTTAAGTACTGTAACATAATGCGCGAACGTAAATTAGATACAGCTCCAGAACCTATTAACATAACAGACGCTACACAAATCTGATTTTAGATAATGCATCAGGCATTATGTTGTCTATTTTACATGTTCTGCACTTACATTCATTACGCCACATAATGTTTTATTCATTATTTTCTCACCATGACTTACGCGGAATCACCTTTCCCTCTCTGACAACAGGGCAGCACACAAAGCCTGCGCGGTACACTCTGCTATATCGGAACACATGAACACTCATGTATTTGTAATCGAAACCCTTCAATTACTGGGTACGCGATGGATTAAACACCACAACCCTCTCAGCCAAACCACGTGGCTTTCAAGCGCTTGAAACCAAGCTACCTGCCAGCCACTGTAATCGCATATACAACAACACACAGTGACACGTTGAAGTGGGAAGTTAGAGTAGTTTTTGGGGTACTTCACCAGACCCTCTCTGTGAAAATAGGAATGGCTGCTAAAATGGCAAACATTGGAACAGGCGGAGACAAATAAGGGACAAAACTGGATGTTATTTTGAAGACAATAGAGATTAAAGGAAAATAGTGGCGACGTAACAGGCACTGTTGCTCTGGACAGAAGGTCTGTGTCGGGTTATAATATTTGTTGTGAACAAATGGAAAGATTTCTTCTTGATGTCCTTACATTTTACCTAAAAGATAATTCTAAAACTCTACTATAATACTGAAGAAATACTTAAAAATCTAAGCTTCATAGCTGTTACGAAGCTTTGTTACAACAAAAGGTGTACAAGTTCCTACCAAACTCAGTCCCTTAGAACCTGAGTAGAATCCTTACACCTAACAACACAAACAGGTCCAATTTCCAAACGGTAGTGTTGGAAAAATTCCACTATTATGGACATTTTCCAATATCGCAATCATGTTTACAGAGGTCTGTATGTGTTTTTATTTACTGTTCGTTTAACGATGCTGACTATAGCTCAGATCATATAGCATCGATTAGTATGATCAAGAATAATAAACTGAGAAAAGTGATGGAGAAGAAGTTGGTCTGTAAAAACTGAGGAATCTGTTTCACAGCTGCCGGCAGGGACCTCCCGACAACAGAACGGAGGTACGAACCGCTTGACCGCAACGTCTGGCCTTAACGTAGTATGTGACGTGTCAGATCATAACGCAGGATGTAACGTGTCAGGTTATAACAAAGCATGTGACGTGTCAGGTCATAACACAGCATGTGACGTGTCAGGTCATAACACGGCATGTGACGTGTCAGGTCATAACACAGCATGTGACGTGTCAGGTCATAACACAGCATGTGACGTGTCAGGTCATAACACAGCATGTGACGTGTCAGGTCATAACACGGCATGTGACGTGTCAGGTCATAACACAGCATGTGACGTGTCAGGTAATAACACAGCATGTGACGTGTCAGGTCATAACACAGCATGTGACGTGTCAGGTCATAACACAGCATGCGAAGTGTCGGATCATAACACAACATGTGACGTGTCAGGTCATAACACAGCATGTGACGTGTCGGATCATAACACAGCATGTGACGTGTCAGGTAATAACACAGCATGCGAAGTGTCGGATCATAACACAACATGTGACGTGTCAGGTCATAACACAGCATGTGACGTGTCAGGTCATAACACAACATGTGACGTGTCAGGTCATAACACAACATGTGGTGTGTTAGGTCTTAACACACCATGTGACGTGTTAAGTCATAACACAGAAAGTGAAGTGTGCTGTAATAACACAGCAAGTGACGTGTCACGTGATAACGCAGGAAGTGACGTGTTTACCAAAGGCGTTCCTTTCATATTTCCATCTCACTGGTATTAACATTCAATTCACTGCTTCACAAAACGCCCTAAAAAGGAATTTCAATATTATTTCACGTACCGTATGACCAGATGAGTGAAGCAAGAGGATCTCGTTGAGCGTGGTGAAGCCACGGCCAGGAGTCCCAAGGATGGACAACCTCTCAACTGTTAGCTTCCCCTCAAACCTCACTTGTTTATCCCCCCTGCCAGGACAATAATTATCTTCACACGCATTTTGGTGTCCATTACCCTAAGATAATCTTCCATAGCGACAAGCGCTTTGGGCTGGTTGAGGTACAGGAAAGTGGCTCGAATTGAATATGACAGTTAGCCGAATGGAGGACACGTACAGCGCCGTCTTTCTCGTTATCCACGGGAATTGTTTCTACTACCTCAGTACACACCACTGGTTGAAGGATCCATATTCGATATCCGGCCGGGGCAAGGAATTTTATCTTTCCTCTGCGTCCTGCGTCTGATACTCCCCCACCCTACCAATCTTCTTTTCCCTGAAGATAATTTGGCCGGGGTGTAGAAAGCACCGCCCCTTCTGGCCAGTACCAACAATGACCAATGACGGGCATATAACGCTGCGCCATTCTGTATACCCTTCAGGCACAGAGATGAATTTGTTGTGTTAACATTTCGAATGAATCCTCTCTCCCAAGGATAGTGCTTCACTATAACTCAATATACAAAGATAATATCAGTTTAAACACAACAGAACTGTATTTTACTTAATACAACGACATGTTTCGGCCTGATCTAGGTCATTCTTAGGTTCAGAAACATTTTTCGAAAACATTTTGACGTATAATATACGAACTGATATATCTATTTGTTAATTACAGCTCAACATGTTTTTAAACTTGTTTCTGAACCTACGGATGGCCTATCCTAGGCCGAAACATTTAGTTCTACTAAGTAAAATATAATTTATTTGAGTTTAGACTGATATCAACTTTGTACATATTGTTATTGACCGGTCCCAGTGGCCGCGCGGTCTAAGACATGGGTCTACGGCCGCTCGTTTTCTGAGATTTTGGGTTAGAATCCCACCTCGGGCATGGAAGTCTGTCTGTTGTGAGTGTTGTGTGTTGTCAGGTAGAGGTCTCTGTGACGGGCTGATTACTCGTCCAGAGAAGTCCTACCGACTGTGATGCGTCGTTGTGTGTGATCTAGAAACCTCAAGAATGAGGAGGTCATGGCCCGCGTTGGGCAGCAGCGCCACGGGGAAATATGTTACTGAAGATCACAGCGGGATGCCAGACGTCAAAATTACATCACTGTACTGTGAGGTTCTCACAGCGGTCAATAATACCTATGACGTGTCATCTAGCATGTGACGCTTATAGCCTGGTAGAAATACGTCGACGTTTCAGAGAAACCCGTTCACTCACTCACAGTTAAAGAACACGTCAGTACACTTCTGCCGGTTAACAAGGCGCCATATCGCAGACGTCAGTAAACATCACATCTATGGTTAAGGTATGCCTAGTGCTGTCTATTGAAGACTATAACATTATTATTTGTTTCGTTTCCTTTAAGAAGCTTTCCGAACTGTGAGATGTCGTAAAGCGTCTAGTTAAGGAGATGTTTTTGGTCTGGGATCCAGCTGACAGTGCAATGCCCACAATTACAGCACTCGGTCGCTTGTTCGCTATCAATTGTGTAGCGATTCAGACAGGCCCCTCTCTTGATTAGGAGACTTTGCGGATCCCCACCCCCAACCCCCCACCCTCCACAAGCTAACCTACTCCGGAGAGAGTAGCTGTTCACTTGAGGTACAGGAAACAGGATTTTCTAGCTAATTGGTTCAGCAGACATCAGCCTCCATTATCTTACATGGCAGACTAGAGGCAAAATCCTTTGCACATTTCAAACTGATAAAGATACTACAAGCAATCCATGTAACTCTTCAACCAATATATTACAATATTATTATTAATTAACTTCTTGTTTGAGTAAGTTGGTTTTTGTTATTAAAAAATTAGCAGTCTGTGGTTAAGATTAAAACAATATTATTTATGCCCAACCTCAAGGCATCCTTCCAGGCAAATAATAAAAATGCCATCCCTTACAGTGAACCACATATTTATCAAAGTGTTGCTTCAATGTCACACAACGAAAGTTACTCATCTGCCCTCTCACTTTCTCACTCCACGTTTTTTTTTTTTCCATTTTACACCGTGTTACTTTAGACGTCTTCCTTTGGTTGCTTTCTTTCTTCTTATTTCCTTCTTTCCTTCAGAACAAATGGAATAATTTAGTGTAATGGATTAATACGGACCGAACGATTGGGGTTGGAATTCGTCTCTTGCCCAAAGCTTCCAATACAGTTCTGGAGCTTAGCCAGACTTTTATCCAGTAGGTAACTATGACAGATATTTGGAAACAAATTGAACAAATCAAAATTCTATTCAGGAAGAAAATACGAGGAGAGTGAAGTCAGTGAATGCTTGCTATCATTCAGTGCAGAATATTTTGACTTCCAATATGCAATCCAAAACTGTAAGATATACAGAATTATAATTCTGACTGCTGTTTTATATGGGTGTGAAACATGGTCGCTCATATTGAGGGAGGAACGTAGAATCAGACTGTTTGAGAATAGGGTGCTGAGGAAAATATTTGGGTCTAAGAGGTACGAGATGAGAGGATAGTGGAGAAAACTATATGATGAGGAGCTTAATGATCTGTACTCCTTACCCAATATTGTTCGGGTAATCAAATACAGAAGAATGAGATAGGAGGGTTACGTAGCACGTATGGGAGAGAGCAGAGGTGTGTACAGGTCACTGGTTTGGAAACCTCAGGGATAGAGACAAAATGAAAGATCCTGGTGTAGATTTGAAGATAATATTAAGAGAGATCGTCAGGAAGTGGAACGGTTGGGCATGGGCTGCATTGAGCAAGCTCAGGATAGGGACAGGTGGCAGGCATTAGTGCAACCGGTAATGAACCTACGGGTTGCATAAAATGCGGGGAACTTCTCGACTAACTGAGAACCGGTTAGCTTCTCAAGGACTGTGAACCATGGAGTAAGTAGGGTACCTATGATTATGTTCTCGGGGTTAAAGCGGAAGAAGCATAAAGCTTCAAACTTCCGTCTAGTGACGAGATTAATAATTTCAAGGGAATATCTCGCCACTTTCTCTATATTCTTTCATGGCATGGTGATTACTAAAGCATAGAGTGGCTTTACGTTTTCCAGTTGCCTGTGGTGGGGCTGTAAATAGGGTAACGAAAGTTAAATTTCAGTAGAATGACTGACTGACTGAAGCGCTATTAAAATCCATATAGCTGTGTTATTGCACGACACTACCAATAGCTAAGAATACGTATTGTCGGTAACAATCCCATTTAGCCCGAGGTTAAAAACGAGTAGAGCTGTACCACTACTGTCCCCTTTGTGCCGTCATTACAGGGTATAGGGCGGACTTCATATAGCGAAGGTATTAACTTGTAAAAATAAAAAGAATTCTCTTCTCTTGTACCATTACACCTATTTGTACCATATACCCGAAAGTGCCACTCATATACGTAATAACTTCGGTCAAGATTCGAAGTAATGTAACAGCAGATGATATACCAGAGTGTTGTTAGTTTATCTGGCCCATATGCTTCGTCACGCAACAAATCGTTTTCCTTCGCTGCCGGCAAGCGAAGTGCTCGCCAGTATTCCACGCCTTTTATGTCAGTGTAATGCAGGTGATATTGTTTCTTCTCACCACATTTCGACGAAGCGCGTGGAAGTTTTACTTCGGTGTGTTGCAGTTACAAGTAATTTGAAGGTTTTATTCAAAGTGTGTATACCACGTGCATGGTTCTGGGAATAGTTTCCCTTGCATCGCAGGGACTCTTCGCTTCTAAATCACGTTGCACGTCCATATTCCTCTAGCGAAACTGAACAAGCTCTGTCCTGAACGCATTTCTTCGGATTGTTTTCAAGGCGATGATTGTTACATAACAAGGAATTTTTTCTAATATGCTGCACTCGAAATAATTTCATCTGTTCAAATCCGGTGAACAAGAAGTTCACAACCGTCTCCTTATCATTCTTCATCAAAAACAATCTATAAACACTGTGTAGAATTGTTTGCTGTTATATTATTTCGCCACAAAAACATACATTATCTCGTAATCATAAAGACAGCGAAATAATGGTCTGAGTGTTTGTAACGTATTGTTTTTAAATATAGGCGCGAAAATTGTAGTCGCACTTATAGCACACCACACGCCAAATTTAACTACATGTAATGATACTTCGTGGATATTTTTGGGATCAACAAGACATGTTGTTCTGACAGTTAACGTTTCTCTCGAGATGAAACTGATCGTATTTGCTAAAGAAACAAGTTTTGTGCTTATTTCTGCATCGTAAACTTGCATGAAGACACCAATTCGCAAAACGAACTTTTGCCTTGTTGTACGTAAATTTCATAAGCCTCAGCTTTCACGCATGAAGATATTATTTTTATTTTATTTATTTATTAATAATCAGAAAGAATACACTCTATAAGCTAATGTAATGATTATACAAAGTACGCTACGATACCATACGTTACAATGACGTGGTAGGCTATAATCCAGCGATGTCATCTCAGGTGCCTTGCAAGTCTAAAGACCAGCATCGTGTTAGTCTCCTAGTGTTTACAGGTTGTAATAGTGGCTCTAATAGTGGTTTGGAATAGGCTTCCAGTATGTTGTGATGTTTATTGATTCTTTCATGTATGACGTCACGTAAGGGATGTTAAAATTCTGTATGTAGAGTATGATTTGTTACATACCAGGGTGTATTTGCAATGGATCTGAGAATTTTGGATTGGGATCTCTGCATGATGACTATGTTGGACTTGCTGGCACAACTCCACAGTACTATTCCGTAGCTCCATATATGCATGAAATAAAAGCTGTTTTATTTCAGTTTGTCCTAATTTAGCAGACATGTTCATCTGCGGCGCAAATCCAGATACTGGCTTTCTTGGAAACGTCTGCAATATACCGTCAAATACTATTAGTTTTTCTTCTGTTAGGACGTATCTTCTGCATGTTCTAATCCTGTCTACAACTGAAACTTCTTTTCGAAAACTTTCCAAATATTTGCAAAACTTTTTATTTTTCAGAACAAGCGCATCATGAAGATTTCTCTCAGTTTATGACCACAATTTTTGTAGGATCGGTATTTAGCATATACATTGTTAGGAAGCACGCCATGTTGCAATGGAATTCCCATTGTTACTGAATACTGTCCTCTATACTAAGGACATAATATCCTTAGCGACTGATAAGGTGTAGGCCGCTCGATGATTCAGCTAAGTTCTAAGTGACAAGATATCCGACAGGAAAATTTGTGGACACAACTTCAAACCACGCCACAGCTCTTTACTGCCACAACGTACATAGTTCCATGCAAAAGAGTCCTTCTCGGAAAGCTTAGTTCGTCAGACAATCAACAAAACTCCCCGCGTTTATGGAAAGTGACGTTTCATTACGTGTTCACAACAACTCAGCAACTCTCCCTATGACAAGCCAGATCAATCCAGTCCACATCCTCCAAACCGACCGAATATCCATTTTACTATTATCCTCTCACTTAGACGTCGGTTTTTCCAGTAGTGTCTCTCCCGCAGGTTTCCCCACCAAAACCCTGTATGCACCTCTCCTAGCCACCATACGTGCCACAGGCCCTACCCATCTCATTCTTCTTGAAGTTTCTCCTTCCATATTCTTCCACATGCCATAAAATTTCACACTTCCTTCCGACGGTACGCAATATCAGCTACTGAAGAATTCTTTCGATACGACAAAAAATTATCCTCTCAAGTTTAAGAGTGGAGGACTGAAGAAAACTGTGGAAACCGCATTCCTTATGGCGGGTTTCAGAGTTCGATCCCAGAACCTTCTGAAAATGAATCAGAATGAACCGACCGACAGCGCAACGTTCGATTTCAAACCGTCGCCCAGTTCAAGCGTAATAACAACTCTCGAGGGTTGAGGATAATCGCCACTAGTAATTAATATATAACAGCTATGATTACTCTGGACCGCCCGATGAGACATACATCTCAAGCGACGCAACGTCCTGGGACGCTTCACAGGCTGGTACTACCATCCGATTGCCCACTTGGGTATACGAAGTCATCTATTAATCTCCAGCGTTACAGACATTTGCACTCCCCAGAGTCATGACACTAACTGCAGCCAATGATTACATAAGCAGTGACATAATCCTCTATTTAACCTCTACACTGCCAATTATATCACACAGGGTCCTTTTTCACAAACTGCTGGTCAGTGGCTCGCTGCAGCAGGAGGAAAATTAAACGTACAGACACTGCCCGACTTAACAATAACAACGTTACGGAAGACCAGTAACATGTCGGAATTAATACATATATGGTCAAATATAAGTACATAAAAGGAGCCCAGCTGAAATCCAAACTCAAATACACCGCAATTTACTCGGCTACAGCATGAACTCACCACCGCCTGTGTTTTTCAGCATTAATCTTCCGCCACCTTGATCTCAATGCGTTTTCATTCCCGCAAAGAAAAATTCGAACCTTTTCAATAATGTTATTTTACATTTTATGTTTTTCTATAAATTGCGTAAGTCTGAAATCCTGTAACCTGAAAGTTTATAAGTCAGGAAGTGTCTCTGTTAATTTCTAAGTCACTGTAGTGATCTATCGAAACGTATCTCATATCACGTTGCATTCCAACACTGTCCCATTCAAAGGTCCTGTCACGTTGTAACTCATTTTCAACTATATAAATAATTGTCCAAAGAGATGCAACACAAAGCAGTCTATTATTCTGAAAGTTCACTACACATCTGTCTTAGTAATTAACCTTTTGGCGCCGGAATTATTTTTTTTTAATTTTAGCACATCCTGTATATAAAATGCGAATAATACAGGAACCAAAAATGTTAGATTTATGAAACAAACTGCATTTTGAAGAGGAAAAAACGGAGAGTATATACCATGTT
>Ga0123357_10012702_pt1 | contig 10877 bp, 7 predicted proteins | sample TergutEmb28metaG_FD_89873 | JGI IMG/M metagenome (GOLD analysis project Ga0123357, IMG submission 89873) | Embiratermes neotenicus P4 segment gut microbial communities from Petit-Saut dam, French Guiana - Emb289 P4 | ecosystem: Host-associated > Arthropoda: Insects > Digestive system > Gut ... | reverse complement strand
TCGTTCACACAACGCAATAGATTTACGAAGAGGACAACAAGACCGTTTTAGACCGTTTAGGCCGGCAGGGGACGTTTAAATTCCGACCGTTTCAGAACGTTAGGGCCGGCAAAGGGTTAAAAGGGAATTATGGGTGTTCTTTCTCTTTACACCTGCAATGCTTTGTCCCTGTACAAACTGGGTTTCATTAAATTATCCCAGTCATGGTTATGATTTTATAATTAATTCATACTTTATGAAATCAAATTAGCATGGAGACAATTAAATAAAATAAATGCTTAGAAAACAATGCACATCAGGTTCACATTACAAAGACAGCTTCCAGTTTTATGGAGTACTCTCACACTGTGACAGTACTACATGATCAAAGAAATACAAGAAGAAAAATACATCATTGTAATGCTAATATATATATACATATATTTTACCCAGGAATGTTCATGAAACAGGGTAACTCCCTATAATGCCAAAATTAAAGTTCCCAAAACATCTCCAGCTTCGAAATTTACACAGAATAAGTACTGACTTTGAGAATAAAAAATAACAATTGTGTTTGACTGGATTTGTGGTGATATTTTTAAAGGATAACTATTGTTCAGGCTATATGTAATTTTTTGTGTCTACACATAACATAACATATTTTAAACTTTATGTAACAGATTTAAATACCACTTTTTTAAAATAATGTTCAGAGTTTTTTGGTTTAGAGTGAGCATTTAAATTGCTACCAAGTAAACACATATGGACCAGCATATGGTAAACAAGGCAATTTTAGAGACTAGCATATGGTCTCATACGGTGATAAAGATTAAATGAAAATATGAGAGACTGTATTGATGGCATGTTTTGTTATTTAAATTTTAAAACAAATATTTGTTCACATTCTTGTCCATGCATTAAGGATACAGATGTCACAAGTGTATGAGAATACATAAACAATGTGATTAACTCAGTGGTGAAGAATGGATTGTACGAAGCAGTATACAAGTAGAGAGTGTTGTTACATTTTAACCTGCTCTAAATTCTTATATTCCGAACTAATCAAGTCAACTGGCTAACTGAAGCATTAAAATTCTCTTACAAATATTCTTTGAGTAACAGATTATAAACTGGATACAACTGGTTGCAGAATATCCAGCCTACTGGGAATGACTATAAATTTAAAGTTACCACTGTAATCCAAATTTCTATGGTAATTAAATAAACAGAAGCAACTCTAATAATTAGGTCATGTGATGCATAAATGGAGGTGCTGAATAAGGATTAGAAATAAAAAAGGAAGACATGTATGGGATAATCCAGAACAAAAAGGGTTATCCAGGTGCTAGAAGATATAAAGAGAAAACAGCTGGCAAGAAATCAAAAAGGAAAGACTGCAGGAAGATGAGATTGGTGACTCTTCCCTATAAGCTCATAAAACAGATACAATTCTAGTAATAGTAGTAGTAATAGTAGTAGTAGTAGTAGTAGTAGTAGTAGTAGTAGTAGTAGTAGCAGCAGGAGGAGAGGAACAAACGAGAAATAATAATAATAATAATAATTGGATCACTAGCTGTCCCAATATTGAGATACAGTTTTGGTATAATTAACTGCAGAACTGAAGAAATAAAAGAAATTGACAGGAAAACTAGAAAGATGCTAACAATGTATAAAATGCATCATCCAAAAGCTGACATGGGCAGGCTATATGTAAACAGGAAAGAAGGAGGGAGAGGACTGGTGCAAATCAAAGTGGCATATAAAGCAGAAATAATTAATATTGCAGAATACCTTAACACAAATTATAAAGAAGACCAGTTTGTAAGTATTGTTAAAAACCATGAAAGCACTCAACCATAAATGAACTCAATAATTAAGACAGCACCAAAAGATCAAAGAAGAATTAATTCAACCGAATGAGAAGAGTGACAAAAACAGGATGGTATACAACACACAAAGGCAAGATTGGGAGAGTCCCTAAAGAAAAAATTGAAAAAAAAAGTAATGCATGGGCAGTACATTAGAGACATAGATAGACAGCTTATTAGTGAAGAAGACACATTCATCCGGTTATCAAAGGGAGACCTAAAAGCAGAAACTGAAAGTGAAATTGTGGTAGCACAAGATCAAGTATTACAAACAAAATATTACACAACAAAAATATTGAATACAGAGACAGATAGCAAATGCAGACTTTGCCAACACTTTGATGAGACAATAGACCACATAATATCAGCATGCCCAATACTGGCAAAAGAACAGTACATAAAAAGATGTGATAAAGTTTGTGCACAACTACACTTCAACATACGCAAGGAAACAGGGGTACAACTGGGGGTGAAAAGAAACACTGGTATGAACATGTGCCAAAATCAGTAGAAACAAGTCAAGGAATCAACAAGTACAAACTGACAGAACTATCCCCAACAACAAACCAGACAGTATAATCCATGATAATGAAAAGCGAACATGTATGTTAATAGATGCTGCAATCTCAGGAGACAGAAATGTGATTAAAAAAGAAGCCGAAAAGATTCTAAAATATAAAGACCTTACAAAAGAAGTACAGCGCATATGGAATGTGAAAACAAAGATGATACCAGTGATAATAGGAGTGGCTGGGGCTATTTCAAAGTCATTCAGAAAATACTATTTCAAAGTCATTCAGAAAATACGTGAGTAACATACCAGGAAAATATGAAGTTAAGGAACTATAGAAAACAGCCATGTTGGGCACTGCACACATACTTCGGAAAGTGCTAATGTACAAGTACAATAGATTCAATACTGGAACTAACGATATAAGCACCATGAATAGTAACAACAGAATAGCTGCACCACCGTATTCCCTAGGGACATAGTTTGTCTCAGGAATGTAAGTAAAAATACCCTGCATAAAGGAGATGATAATGATAATAATAATAAATGTTCTTTACTGGTGTAGTAATGACAATTTTGCACACAGAAAAATGTATTTTTATGTCCATTCAACAGAAAACCAATGTCAGATGGTGGAACAAAATGCATGGTGTCTTATGTGTACCAGAAATATTTCTTGCGTGCCAGACAGTCAAATTAATCATTGAAAAATCCCAAATATTTAAAATATTAATATGAGTTAAATAAATTTTAAAAAAAAGGTCATTTGACCAAATCACATCCAGAGTTAATAAAAAAAAAATTTACTAATGTACTAGTTCTAACCTGTCTAAATATATGTGTTATCATATACAAGAGAATATGTAAATCATGGAGTCAATAAATGATAACAGGGAGCCATTTCAGTACTGTGAGTATAATTTAAAATATGTGTTACTACACTTCTGAGTCCTGTTTTTACACATGTTGCATCCCTAAAGGGGCTCATTATACTAAAATAATTTTATCTATCTGTACTTCTGTTTGCATGAAACAACTCAAAACCAGCTAAATGTATTAGGCAATAATTGAAAGAAGTCAGATAGTGAGCCAGAATTTTTACATTCCATCCATCAGTTTCTAGCCCGATTCACTTGAGGGCATGATGTAATTACAATAAACCCACAGGAACCAGAGTATGTTATAACCTCACCATGCTTCACCACTAGTTATCAGAAGATATTATCATCGCGGAGTGCAAAAGGACAGACACTTGTTGATATGAACAATCGGTGCATATCAATTTGCTAGCATGTAATAATAAGGAACACACCAAACAAGTTGCAGTGGGTGGGAACAGGTTGGTACCAGGAGACAAACGTACCACTGAAACAAATGCAACATTGTGTTGTTGACTCACAATAATAAAATTTGCTGGTGCCAGTCAGTTATTAGTAGTTGACTTTGTGTCGTCAGAGGGAAGTTGAAGATGAGCAATCATCATATGAAGCTGTGGAAAATATAGTACCAACTGTTTCAGACTCTTTGGTGTGTTACGATTGTTCAGAGTCAGCCAAACCAAAATACTGAGGAACTCACATATTATTTTATACCTGTTTAATGAAGTTCATGTTTTGGTGCCTGAGAGAGGATTGGAAAATACGTGCATAGAACATGGGTGACATTATCCTCATAAGTAATGTCACTGTGTTAAGTACAGAAGGTGCCTATTTCAGTAGTAAATATACCTCCTTATTTTGCAAGTGCTGGGGTTGTTGCAGAATATTCCATTCTTATGGGATATGATATTGTGTCACTGAACAATCAGATCCCAACGTTTCGAGGCAAATAGTGTCCTCATTTTCAAAAGCCAAAATGTCTCCTTGGGCCCCTTAAAGATGAGAAAACTATGTTTCCTTAAAACATTAGAATCTGTTGGTGTAGTGAAGGAGCCTCATATCTCAAAAGAACAGAATTCTACTTCCTTAATGACTGCCTTATAATATAATCACCCATCTCATATACACTAGCAGAAACACTTTACATGGTATAAACTAAGAATCAATCAATACTGGAAGTCCAACATACATTTAAAAGGCAAGAAAAACTTGTGTATGACTGGATTACTTGTAGTGATGCAACTGATATGAAACTTTTGTTTGGAAGTAAAAGGACACTATATAGTGGTCCAATTGTAGCACAAGAAACTGGGTGCTCTATGTGATGCTGTACCATGATTTTCTGATCCTCTTTCATTCAACCACAACAACAAAACAGATATTTATATATGTATGTACTTACCACTTCAGAAAGATATCTACATTTTTAACATCTATGAATTAAGTCTGACCCAGGGGTGCAGTGAAAGGCCAAACCATACCTCCAAAACTCTCACACACCGGTCCTTTTCACAGAGTCTTAGCCCTCTGGCCATGTAAATAAAACTGCAATATTATGCAGCCTGACAAAGCACCAAAAGAATAAAGCAGAAATGAAGAAAGAATAGTTTATGACATATCCTCGCCAAAAAGAATCAGTATGTATACTTGTAATGTGATCTAAGTAATAGCATCGTACAGAAGATTTTTTTATTAATAACAATTACCCACAATAATTGTGTTAACTTATAACAATTTTAAGGTCACAGAATTGCACCAACATACAAAGTCAGGTAAGGGAAAGTATGTAAACACATTCTGCCCCACCCATCACCTTAGCAGCTACTGCTAGTTGCCACTTGTGTTATATCACTCTCTTTATTTTTCTTCCTTGCTAAGATAATGGTGATGGTGGCAGGTGGTGCAAAATAGACATAGGGTGAAGGACAAGAAGGCTGTCATGAATACAAACCATTCATGTTCTTTCCCTGACCTCAGTATAGTTTGCTAGAGCAGCTAAAGTTCAGTATTTACTTCACATAATTCTGTGCTATATCACTGTTTAAATCAATCCACTGTCAATAATTATAGTCATAATTATAATGATTAAAAGTGGACACATATTCTAGTTCTTTTTTGTGTTTTGATTCATGGTTTCTTCAAATAGGGCTGTATTTTAGTATGCCTGTTCCAATAAATTGTGTTGAATTTTACACTTACTTGTGCTGTCCGTGGTCTTAGGACTGCCCTGTTCCTGGTCATCATCCAATGATGTGTTTAGGGATGGTACAATAATTACCACTTCCCCTTCATGCTGGTAAGAATGTGGGCCCCCATCTTCCGATGACAGTGGTGATACGTACTGGGAGGGAATCGAGCTGAAGAAAGATGTGACACAAGAGGAAGTAAATCTGTGGAATATTACTGAGCTCAAGCCACACAAAGAAAAATAGTGGACAACACTGACAGCACTTTAAACTTTACCCTTTACACCTACTCTAATACTTCTTCCCCAAACCATCTTGTCAATATCCATCAGGCCAAAATGCTTCTTGTTAGTGCAGATTTTCACTACCAACATCTTGTGAACAGAACAGGTAGATGACTGAAGAGGAATAAAGGTATTTGTGCTGGAGACAGAATGTAAGCAACTTACAGGAAATGTAAGGGATCAACCTACAGAACTTCTTTCAATGGCCTCAGTATAGACTGAAGTATGTTTCCAAAGAAAAATTTGACGACTTTATAAATGTTTTGTGACAAACAGACAATACGTGGTGAAGATTTGTTGAAGTTCCATGTGCAGGTCCCAGTTTGACAATTTCTCTGTTAGTACTTTAAGTACCAGCTTAAGTTCACGGCAGTATGTGTGTGTGTGTGTGTGTGTGTGTGTAAACAGACAATGGAATCATTTTTATCACAAATAAGAGAGGCAATGTATATACAAAGTAATATTCAGGTGTGTTCATGCAACCATTGTTGCCCCAGAAAAGCAGTAAGTATTACACATTATAAATATGTGTCACTAGCCTCAGTTATCCAGCACGCAAAGTGCATGCACCATATTATATTGTTATATGTGGCCTGTCTGGCACAGCAATATTTTACCACACTATCTCACAAACAGCACATTTTCAGGAAAAAGTATAGCATATAACATGTGTATTTTGATTTTTTCCACAGCCTTGTCTGAAATATTTTTCATTTTTATACAAATTGAGTGAGAGTGAGGTACATTGGTATTCATGTCAAGTACCCGTTAATCTTTTAAGATTTTAATGAAACTTAAATTTTCTTGATATATTTTTGAAAAATACTTAAATAAAGAACTTCATAAAAAATCCATCCAGTTGGAGCCGAGTTATTTGGTGTGGTTGGCTGTCTTATCTAATGAATGTTGAAGTTCTGTCTATACAAATGTCAATTCCTCGAAGTTAGTACTATGATATAGGATGGTTAAATGGCAAATGATTAACTTCTAGAAATTCCAGCCTTCTGGGATGTTATGTTCTGTTGTTTGGTAGTTCTGGACTATTTGATCTTAAAGGCAATATACTCTTTTAAAATGGTAGTAGCTCTTTACCAACTCACATGACATAATATCCCATAAGACTTGCATCTTCATCAGCATCACTTTGACAATGTGCGATCTCACAATAAATGACTTCTGCTGAAGAAAATATAAAATACTATGTGTGAGATTTATGGGATGTGGCGCTCTGAGGTACTGTACTCTTCTATCCTGAAAGTGGTGGCAGTACATTCCTCCAATAAATCAGTTAATTTCTATGGTAATAAAGGTATTATATCCCAGAAGATGGCCTTCATGAAACATTCCGATAATTAGCTGTGGTGTGACAAATGGTTGTTGAGAGTGATTAAGTGCATATTACAACTGAACATTAAGATATGTGTATTTGTATTTTTACTGAATATACCAACTAAATGTACTCATAATGCATGATATTACAGTCATTTCACTTCAACACATTGTAGCATAACAATGTCATCTTCAGGAAGTGCATACAAAGCTTAAAACCCTTTTTAGTAAACTGGATTACTATGAACTTCATAACTTTCAATACAGTCTGCTGCTAATATCAGTTAGTACGTGAATACAAAATGTACATTTTCTTTCTAATGTATGGAAGACGTTATGTATAAGTCATATACAACACTCTTAAGTACAAAATATTTAAAACATATAAAATATAATTAAAAATGAGACCCAAAGTTGTGGCAGTACATATTCAAACACCTACTGTAATCCTAAAGGCTTTGAAATTCATAGATGTAATCCTGTTTACTATAAATGATTTTAAGATTTGCATGCACTCCCTAAAGATGGCATTGTCATGCTGAAATATGCTGGAGTGAAGTAACTGTAATATCATATATCACTAAGTGTATTTAATTAGTACATTAAAAGAAAACATTGATTCAAAATGCATGGAGTAAATAGTTTTAAAATTAAGGTATCTGTTGTGTGGAAATCAGATGCAGAACTATAATGTGATGTAACATGAACTGAGTAAACTGGCAGATGTGCATGCACACAACCACTTCATGGGTACCATTAATATCCATCACCACTTAATGATGAAAGTGTTTAATAAAACCGTCCTGCAACATCTATTGACTCAATTGCTTTACTTGAATGTAGAAGACATAAAGCTACCCTCTACTGCCTATATATTCTACATAAAAATTATATTTTGTACATTTTGGTTTTATAAGTGAATATATACTGTAAAGTCTGGAATATAAAACTATAAATTGCAGTTGTAGATGTTGCCTTTGTACCCTCTTTGTTTGTTTTGGTTTATTTGTTCATCCATTCAGTCACAGTTACACAGGATATGTCAATTACAGATTACAATTCACAACACAACTTATAATATACGGACATCCACACAATACAATATAATAAATAACAAAACAAAATTTAAAACTGATTGGAAGTGGAATTTGTCACTACATCTAGATATATGTGTATTTATATAAATATACCTAAGAGTTAAGAATCCAAATTAAAAGTAATAATATAGGAAGGTATTGAGTTATGTTACATGTAAGAATATTTAGATGTTTACTTTTATTTATTTTATTTATTTATTTATTTAGTATTCCAGAGATCCATCAGAGTGGATATAGAACTTGTCATAAAATGATTACACTGAGCTAAGATCTGTATTGGAATTCCAAGCAAAATATTCCTCCGAGTAAAATGAATTTATAAACAGGATACTTTTTAAAACAGATCTGAGTTGGTTTATGTCATGAGATGTACAGGTGATGATGGCTATCTTTAGTAGCTAAGACATATAGCCATCTTTCAACATCTAAAAATACATGTTATATTGATGGACCAGATGTTGGTTTTATTGTGATACCAGAATACAACAAGGATAAATTACTTTAAAAAAGAGTCCTGATCTTCAAATTATACCTCACATCCTCGCAGATTTGTTCTTTGCAAGGTACAAAGTTTCCAATGACCTGTTAGGGCTCCTTCCCTCCTTTTGTCATCCCAAACTCTGATTACTCACTCTTAGTTTTGGGAATACATGACATTCAATCCACAGTATACAGGAGACATTACTTCCATATTCAAGAAATTAGAATGTGTCTTTGTATGTAAAACAGCTGAGGTCCCTAGCACATAGAATCATGTGAGACGTAGTCACAGTTTACAGCAATATGAGGTAATGAACATTAAAAACTACCTGAATTATACACTCATTACCACATATAATCCAGAAGACTGCCACATGGACCAAATATACAGACTGACTGACTGGCAAACCAACCAACCAACCAACTCCACAGAGGACAGTCCTCCTTGAGAAGCTAACAGCTCGTCCGCTAGACAAGCAAACCCTATATTTTAAAAAACATAGAGCTGCAATACCAGTTGCACATAAGCCTGTCACTTCTTCCAATCCTGAGCCAAAAGAATCCAGTCCATACCCCCCCTCCAGTCTAGGTCTTGAAGGTTTTCTCTTTCTTTCAGGTTTCCCCACCAAAACCTTGCATGTATTTCTCTCCCATTTGGGCCACATGTCCTGCCAATCTCATCCTCCTTGATTTGGTCACCCTTTGCATGATACAATATAAAATAAACAAATCTGCATTTTTAATAGGTGCATGATGGGTATATTTTGGAATGGACAGAGACATTTTTAATCCTGGCTTGGATGAGGAGCCATTACATACAATGGTTATCACAGTGACATACTTCTGTGGAAGTAAATTCTGGTATCCTTCATTTGACAAAAGGATGAAATATTAGGATTATATTCTTGTGGGATGTGAAACCATACAGTCTTGTATGTGTGGCTGCTTCAAGAACCTCAGGGAATGAAATACATCTACACTATTCCTGGTGCTTACCTGAGTGTAACTCTCTTCTTTATCCTGTGCCCGAGGTCTGAGTACCCTCTGTGCATAGGCCGGTGTGGTTGAGATTCATTGAAGCTCTTGGATATGGGTGTATTTGGTTCTGAAGACTGCTTATCTATGAGGATAGGCTTTGGCCTTAAAACTGCTGCTGAGGTTATGGGAGGACTCGGAGCTGATTGCGACGTTGATACTGCGAGGATGTGAGGGTTATGAAGCGTGGTATTGAGGCAGGGTGTCACAGCTGAAGTCGTTACTACTGCAGTGGCACTGCCTGTTAAGAGGAGGGGTGAATCGGGTGAGTGGTGGAGTGGCAGAGCTAGAAGACGCTTTCTGTCTTCCATATAAAGCTCAATGAGTTGGTCAAGTTTCACTTCAATGTCATCCACCTGCAAAGAAGAATGGAGAAACATAATGATGATGACAACAACAAGAAAGATGACAATGATGACTGACAATATATGTTGAAGTTAGTCAGTAAACACTGCAATTCACTTGACACAAAAGCGGTTTATTGTGCAGATAAAATGTGGTTGGCACTAACAACATGCCACACTGCATGACACATCCAGAACACACAAGTGACACACACACACACACACACATATATAATAATAATAATATTTATTTACTGAAATTGGGTTGTTACCCGGTGGCAGTGGTTATTTTACATGTAAACAAAACATGAAATTGGTTACTACTAAATTTAAGTTGGGAGGGCTACATGAGAAGCACGTAGTGGCAACTTTGGAATCTTGGGATCCATCTCAGCATTTGCTTTTAGGCACAGGGAAACCAAGAAAAACCTGTGTCAAGATGGCCGATCACAGGACCTTCTGAATACTGACTTCTAGCCAGCAGTCCGGCATCTAAAGTAATAATAATAAAAAAATAAAAAAAATAAAAAAAACACACACACACAGTACAACAAATACACATAAGATAACAACACACACAAGTCAACTACAACAATACACACAGTCAACTAACAACAATTACCCAAAAGACAACTTAAAACTAGCAATAAAACACATGAGACAAATTAGAATACAACATGTACAAAAGGTAAAAACACCCAAGCAAGAGAGTACTGTGTACAGTTTCTTGTAATTGTCTTTTTTTTTACAATCATTAATTCACTCACACTTTCACTCCAGTCTTTCACTTCTCATTACTTACTACTCCTCTAAACCTTTTCCATATAAACTCGTCCCCCCCCCCCCCCCCCCCCCCCCCCCCCCCCTCCCCTCCCCCCTCCCCCCC
>Ga0123357_10012700_pt1 | contig 10877 bp, 5 predicted proteins | sample TergutEmb28metaG_FD_89873 | JGI IMG/M metagenome (GOLD analysis project Ga0123357, IMG submission 89873) | Embiratermes neotenicus P4 segment gut microbial communities from Petit-Saut dam, French Guiana - Emb289 P4 | ecosystem: Host-associated > Arthropoda: Insects > Digestive system > Gut ... | reverse complement strand
CTCTCTTGTTTGGGTGTTTTTACCTTTTGTACATGTTGTAAAATTCTAATTTGTCTCGTGTGTTTTGTTGCTAGTTTTAAGTTGTCTTTGGTGTAATTGTTGTTGGCTGACCGTGTGAATTGTTGTAGTTGTCTTGCGTGTGTTGTTATCTTATGTGTATTTGTTGTACTATGTGTATTGTTGTTTTTACTTTAGATGCCGGACTGCTGGCTAGAAGTCATTATCCGGAAGGTCCTGCGACAGGCCATCTCGCCACAGGTTTTTCTTGGTTTCCTTGTGCCTAAAAGCAAATGCTGAGATGGCTCCCAAAATTCCAAGTTGCCACTACATGCTTCTCATGTAGCCCTCCCGACTTAAATTTAGTAGTAACCAATTTCATGTTTTGTTTACATGTAAAGTAACCCCTGCCACCGGGTAACAACCCAATTGCAGTAAACAATTATTATTATTATTATTATTATTATTATTATTATTTTCACTACAGATATTCTTGAAGTACGTATCAGAATATATGGCTTCAAAAATTTAAATGTAACGAAATATCTGTAAGATATATAATTTTGAGTTTGCAGTGTCAAATTTTGGGAGAAAAAACGTATTATACTAGCATACTGCAAACAAGGATTGAAATCTGCTGCTCAGTACACCCATTCTGTAATTAAATATTTTTATAATCACAACAAGCAGTAGCAAGAATACACCGCACAAGCTTTTAGCTTTCTCTGAAGCTATGTACATAATAAAAACAAGTTTTAGTGCTTCACAATGTCTGCTAGCTTTATGCAGTGTTTACTGTAAAGTGATATTAGTGTTATCTTCCATACTGTCGCGATAAATTAGACAAATGGCAATACCGTTACGACAACTTTAACTTTCTTATGAACTTCGACATTTTACTTGCAAATTATCCGAGATTTATTTCGCACGGGAAAGAACTGCATGGCAGCATAAAGTAATCATCTATGTTTACGAACGTTTCTGCAAACAGTACCCCTCCCTGTGTCGCACGGTGTTCCTTGACTACAAGGGCTGTGGTTTGCGCGCACTGTGCTACTTGTATTCTTTTCGAATTCACTTTCACCACGAAAATTGAATTCTAAAGATTGTGCCCAAAATATTTAATAGCTATATGATCATTGAAATAAATCTAAGAAAAGAAAAAACACAACGTTAAAAGAATAAAAAATAGTCGCCGACTTGATGAATTGCCATAGAGAGAATACACGGCGTGTCTAAAATTCTTAGACAAATTTCAGAGTGAATTCCCCGCACCAGAACAAGGAAAAAACTTCACTCCCACATAGTCCCCGAATACTTAGTTCTCGAGGTACAGCTAAACATGGTGTTGACCGCAGTCTTTTAGATTTTCGTGTGTGGGAACACCTAAAAATGTTAGTGAATAAGTCTCCAGCACACTAAGAGACACTTCACCGATTCATTCTTTATATATGTCAAACAGTGCGCAACCACTCCAGGACTTGTAAAAGGGTGCGACAGTCCATGGCCAGACATGTCCATGCGTGAAATGATTCAAGGTAGAGAACACTTCGAGCATTTGTAATGAACTGTGACTTGGATAAACTATCAGAACTCAAGAGGTATTAAATTTGGAGCGTCCGCTGTGAATGTATTGTGTCAGTTACAAGTAAAATATTACACACTTAGGGTATTTATTGTTAAACCTAACCTTTAAACTCAAAAACTAGCCACTTTTTGACGTAGTGTTACATTAAGCTTTCTCACTGTTTTCACGTGAAGAACTCGCTCGTGAAGCGTGTTAAGGCATTTAAATGTAAATGTACGTGCAGAGAAGTCTTTTGGTAAGTACCCTAACCCCTTCTTCTCTGTACATTCAATAAACGGGAACATGCCGTATTTGACTGATACTTGTCACGGTTTGGGCTGAAACCAAACTTCCCTAAGGTTATCGTGATTCTTTCTGTCCCTCAGAGTAGATCATGTTTGTCTAGTTGCAAATCTCTTCACTGGTCACAATCATGCCTCATCCAGCATCATGTTACGAAACTCAGACAAGTATCGAGTGGATAGCACTCCTGCTGTCATATTAAGGATTTCCTTGGTTCAAATCTCGAACAAGGTACCGGCAAACCTGACAAAGGAATTTCGTGCTTCTTTTCTGTTGTTTGGGACAAATGGGGGCAAATTACTCCAAACTACGCAACGCATGGTACCTTTTACATAATTCCTAATTAATGATTGACTGGAACAGATTTTTTCTTCTCCCAAATTCCTAGGCCGTGTATAGGGCCCACCAAGCTTCCAGTCTGATGGATATCTGCGGCTCTTTCCTAAGGATAAGGTGGCCGGGGCATGAGGCTGATCACCCATCTCTATCTCGTGACGATTCAAATAAATAGTGTTACTATAATTTTGCTCTCCCTACACATGCCATGTGTAGGGATATTTTTGCTTTGACCTGACCAGCATAATAGTCGACTTTATGTATTGTACGAAGTTGCAAGCGTCTTGGAATGAAACAGAGTAAATGCAAAGTTTCTAGTCGAAATAGTTTCGTTGTAAAACTAATCATATACAAACCACTGTGGCGCGCGAGGTGCACCCTACAGCTGTTGTATAAGAGCCTGTAACACATTAATGTGGAATCTGGATATGCTAAGTAGGCCTGGGAAACTAAGATTAATTCAGAACGCGTGTTAGGAGCTTCGATTTCGATGACACGGCTTAAATGGTCGCTGTAAAATTGTTAGTTCCTTTAATGTACGTATTTCTAATCACCTAACTGTCGGGTAGACCGACTCGACTTCAGTTAATGCAATGAAGGAAAATGTTATTAGCTTTGTAGGCCAACATGATTAGGGCAAATTGAATAATGTCAAGGCATCAAAGGCGGATCGTCTTTATATGTCTGCCTGCTTGAAGTAAAATAGAGTTTTTGGTAAGAAACTTTGCATTATTTGAATTATCGGGTTAATCTTTTATTTAACGAGTACTGACGGTTAAATACCCATAATTTCAAGGGACTTTTAACTCTCAGTTCTTAACACAACACAGCTACAACATAACATTTTAACAGTAATGGAGGGTGGCACTACTGGACGATCAGAGATTAGGAGTTACTTTCTTGCAAGGAGAGAACCAGACACTTTCCGAATAAAAGTCATTATCACCACCGCTTTAGCCAAACTTCTAGGTTAATAACATTAAAAGTGAACATAGTATTGACTCTGAAATTATTTTTTTTCTAGATCCGTTCTTCTAGCTGTTTACCATATCGCAAGGCGACGTATATAAAAGTTTTAGATCGTAATGAAGTCCCTGCTTTAGGCCACGTGCTAAAGTTCTGTTATACGAAACTTTATAATTTCCGAGAACTACTAAGTTAAATTTGAAAATCATTATTACAGAGCATCTTATACCGCCACGAACTGATATAAGATTTACTCGACATCTTCATGGATACGAATAAATTTCATGTAAATTCGATAGGTGGGTTCAGAGACTGTAGATGTGGTCACACACGGTAATGTCTGAATGTCTTGTTTTATTGCTTTGTTAAATGCAACGCGACGTATTGTTACGAAACCATCAGAAAACTATTCTACATTTAAATATCCGAAAATAAAACCGAAAAAGAAATTCGACCCCTTTGTGCAAGATTTAGGTGATTTGTGCAACTGCGCATGTGATATGTGCGAGCTAACAATTTGGATCATCTTCAGGCCCGGAGAAAGAGTGCTTTGTTTCCAACGGAAGTGAGTGCTATTAGCAACTAAACAGCATCCTAACACGTTGGCCCACAGGAACCAGATAAAACCAAGCGATATTACACAGTCCACTTTTACCCTCTGAAGGCTTAATTCTTTCTAGATTAGAATATTCTGTTTGTATATATAACAAGACAGACAATACGTGAGAAAGGCCGACTAGATGCACAATTTTCTTAATAATTTATTTCACTTAGATTATCCTCGAAATGTTTAGAACAAGTAATTTTTCATCATCAGGAGGAATTCTGTACAAGCAGCTTACAGTATTTCATCATGCTTCTTAAGAGAAATAAAATGCAAGATGAAATACTTTAAGCTGCTTTTACAGAACTCCTCCTGATGATGAAAAATTACTTGTTCTAAACATTTCGAGGATAATCTAAGTGAAATAAATAATTAAGAAAATTTTGAATCTCGTTGGTCTTTCTCACTATGTGTATCAAAATGCACTGTTCAGCGAAGGTAAAGTAAGAGAGGCAATATACGCATAACATGACACCGAGGCGAGTTCATGCAACCATTGCTGAAGTGGAAAAGCAATAAGTTTTACGTAATCTGAGTGTGTGTTCGTAGCTTTAGGTATCTAGATGAAATGTGCATGAGCCATGTTGTCACCTGTGGCCTGTCTGGCTCTAAATATTTTCCGTACTATCACATAAACGGAACAATTTTCGAAAAAAATAAGAAAGTTACTGAACATAAAACTTGTGTTTCGATTTTCTCTACAACTTCTGTCCGAAATATTTTAAGAAAAACTGAGCGAGATGTGGTCCAAACTGTATATTGGTCTGCAAGTCAAGTAACCGTTATTATTGTCACATTTCACCTAGACTTGAATTTTCTCAACAGTTTTTTCGAAAAATGATCAAACATCAAATTCATGAAAATCCATCCAGTGGAAACCGAACTGTTCCACGCGGAAGGGAAGATGGGTAGACATGACGAAGTTAATAGTTGCTTTTTGCAGTTTTACGAAGAGACTAAAATGACTCTCATGTCTCACAAAGAATAAGTCCCTATCACTTATAAAGTCGAGGAGGTTTGTGACAAATAAGGAGAAAATTGGAATTCGTTGTCAGACTGCAAAAAACACAAAACACGATGGTGTGACAAGACAAACTTTTAAATATTGCGTAGTAGTATTTATTAATATATAGTACAATGTATCAGTCAAACACAACAGTTTTATTACATAAAAAGGTTATTTTAGGGCGACATGTTTCGAGTCCCTCTGAGTCATCTTCAGGCCCTCTTAAAGTATAGATTCGAGGTTAATAATGATCATAGTGCATTCTGGGATCACAAACGCTTACATTAGGAAGTATACTTGTAAAAGTACAATGTCAGTAGATGTTATAATATTTTTTACTTTTACAACAAGTATACTTCCTAATGTAAGCACTTGGGATCCCAGAATGCACTATGATCATTGTTAACATTGGACCTATACTTTAAGAAGGCCTGAAGATGACTCAGAAGGAGTCGAAACATTTCGCCCTAAAATAACATTTTATGTAACAAAACTGTTGTGTCTGACTGATACGTTGTACTTTGTGTGTATATATAAACACATCGGGATGACTAACATTAAAAGTATTTATTAACCCTTACACTGCTAACGTGGAGAATATGGTGAGCTCCTAATAATGCCAGCTGGTGGGATTTAATTCGGCGTTTGAAGGGTCAATGGTAATAAACCTCTGGATTCTGCAGGATGTTCGTCATTTCTCATCAGCTATCGGCTTCTAAATACGGGCTGTACTCCACGTAGTTAGCTGATGCATACATTATAAGATGATTTTTATGGCTGTTATTAATCAGCTTTACCCACTGGTGACGTAACTCGCAACGGGAACAAGTCAGAGCTGAGTTGGAGTTCCTTTCTCACAAAGAAGTGACGCATGTCAATACATATCTGTACACTGGGGTTTCTCTCTTATTGCATTCCAGCTGCTTCTCAATGACCTAGACTTGGGATTAACTTTACAGGACACCGTTAAGTGAGTTGATCAGCTAGAAATGCAGTTCCAATAGCGCGTGTAGGTGACAGAAGGCATTGCCAGAATATGTGATCAGACGACGCGGAAATTCAAGGGAAGAAATTCTAACTTGATATTCTGAGGAAATGTAAAGGACAGAGAAGCAATAGTTTGTCGCCTGTTGTAAGGTTGGGACTTAGTATAGACGGGTTCTGGTAGAAATTAGAACCAGGGAAACCACCCCGTATGAAGAAGGGCTCACGTTTAGCATATGTTTGTATGTTTTGCGTGGTATTGTTAGTGTGACTGAGGTGTTTATTGTACAACATTTTAAAATAATTGACAAAGAAGAAAATAAATTTAAGTAATAAATATCTAAATTCTCTAGACAACATTTTTTGGAACACTTCCTTCGACTTAATCGAAATACAGTACTCTACCTTACCCTAATAATGTGTCATAAAAACACGAGTCCTTCGCCTTTTATTGAAGGTTGAGGATCTGACTTACGTTCTGTCATTTGAAGGTTTGAAACAAAATTTCAATACATATGACAGATAACAATGCTGATGCCTCTTCACTAATGTGTTATTGGGTAGGGACATTCGTTAATTTCGCATCCATAGAAGGTAAAATACTATAGCAAGCAAATGCAAAGGGAAACATCGTGGAAACCTCTTGCAATTAAGGGTTTATGTTCACAAAGCAACACTAAGAGAGGTAATGCTTAAACCCGGAAGGATCTGCAGCGCGCACATAGGAAATATAAAGACTACATACTGAAATGTGGGTGAAAAACTGAACGTGGTAAGATATGAGTGGTACCACAATGAAGAAGAGTGTGCTGTGCAATGTGATGCCCTGCAGTGACACAGAAATTTACGAACACTGCTGAAGATTGCTGCCGCCTGCAGGGAAGAAGAGTAAGTCTGATGTTTATTGGACCGTACATCATTGTGATAACTGAAGCATAAAAAACCAACTAGATGCCACTTATTATTTTATTGTACTTCTTATAGGCTCAACATGTTTCTGGCATTACTATGTCCATCATCAGGAGCTCGCGACTATGATGTTGATTACCACATTGGTCGTTTCGTTCTTGGTTTGCTGTAGGGTGGAGGTTAGGTGAGGTTAGGTTGGAGTAGTGTCTGGGCTGCAGGCTGCAGCTTTCAACAGATCAACTGTATAATTACATGTGAGTAAAAAATTGTTTTTAATAAAGCAGATTACGGTGCTTAACGGGCGTCGGTGAACGCTTCATCAGAATAAATCTAATTCAATTCCGAATTTAAATTAGCGAACGTTCGAAACGTAATCTAACACCACAAATAACAAATGCGGTGTATCTCAAATAGCGGTTCTCGCATTTCTGTTGTTTGCATAGGATTCGGATATTTGTCGCTTCACCTCACATACACACACACACACACACACACACTAGAATTTGAATACGCAACTACATTGTAATAAGAGTATAGTTATTTTTAAACAACGTGTTTTATTATATAAAACATAAAACTGTCGTCGAGCAGAAAGATGAAGCTTTGATAAAAAAAATCTAAACTTTAAGGGCTTAAGTAAATATATACTTAATTGTGTTGCGTCATGTTAGCAGACTCACTTAGAAACCTACCCACCTTAACCTGCTTTTGTGGGTGTGAGGAAGAAATTTTATGAGTTACCCAGACTCAAACGTAGACATTTACTGTTCCTAGGGCACCGTATCAAAAATATAGGAGGGTGAAGTGCTTCGGGGTTTACTATCTGCTTCCCGCAGCCACTTTTGAAACAACGGCTGTGTATCAGTTGTTCCAGTCTGCTGAGGGTCAGAGTATTAGTTGGGTCCCGCGGTCAGTTTTCAAGTGTTACAGTTTTATACCAGGCTGCTGGGGACGAACCGAAAAGCAATACTGTAGAATCGGGTCCAGAGTACCTTGGTTCGATGTCCGTCTGGGACGCTGAACACTGGGTCAAATTAAGCGAGAGCAGGCCAAAATTCAAATTCACCGACATCCAAATTATGTTACTCCACATTACAAAACAAAAATTCATTTTCTCTAAATAATATATACACTCAGTTATACACAATTAGCAATGCTAACATATGTACAGAACGAGATCTGTTCGGATCGCAAAGACCCAGACAGATATCTGTGCACAATTAATGTGTACAGAAGATAAATGGCTACGAACTTGTAACCAACGGATATCACTTAGTTTTAATACCATAAAGTTATAATTTCTTTATTTTAAATTTTGTGTTCTTTCAGAATTTTAATATTTTAATCGTTCCAACGAGGGCGATATTTATATTTCCTTGACATGCAGGAATCCCTGAAGATGGCACCCCGATGTCAAAACATGTAGGAGACTAATATTTGTTATAACTTGTATTTTATTAAGTAAATGTTTTGGTTGATGTATTAATTAAAACAGAACGTTGTTAGCAGCAGCGGTTTGGAAAGTTGCTTTGTACACAAACTGTGGTAATGGTTTTGTTAATTATCTTTATGGTGACAATTCATTTTATGAAGTGAACTGATTATGGTGCACAGAAATAAGTTTAAGTAATGCGTGAATCTATTAAAATCGTAATACTACTTGGGAAAGAAATTATTTTATAACAATTTATATTAAACTAACATTTTGATGCTCAAAATTTGCGATCCATTGGTTACGAAGGGCTGCAAAATTGATGAGGCGACTCATCTCCGTTTGTTGCATTGTGGCATACTTTTGAACCCTATTACTGGTATACAAAAAGTGTAACTGTTAATACATGACATTCTGGAAGTTACTAACAATTGTAAAAAGTAGTGTCATGTACGTACTGAATTTGATCGTGCGGTTTGACAAGTAATCTAAGATTTTGAATGCCCACCGTCAATTTTAATAAAAGGTTAGCAGAGTGCCAATGACTAACCAAGCTTACAGGTTATGTACGTTATGTTTATAAATTTATACTTTCTAATCCTATGAATAAAACTACAAGGTGGTTCAAATATGACCGGGACTGTTTGTGTGTAAATCTGGCGACATCAGTCCTGGTCATATTTGAACCACCTTGTATCTATTATCTGCTGAATGTTATATATTGTATAATAAACTACGAAAAGTTTGGGCACAATTTTTACCAGACGAATACCAAATTAAAGCACAAGGAGCTGTTTAAGCTTTGGATACAGAAGAAGGGCGAGCACAGCAACATAAAGAATGAATACATTCAAAATAGTGACACGTGGATGTACAGATATTTTTGTTTCTAATTAAAAATATAGATAACACTTTTACATTTATTTTATAACAAGATAGACAATTTACGTATAACGTAACATTGAGGCGCGTTATTGCAACTATTGTTGCAGTGGAAAAGCAATGACTATTACGTATTCTGGGTTTGTGTTTGTAACCTAAGGTGCCCAACCCTCAGGGTTTTTACAGGTCCGTACAGGCATTGCTTTACGTTATATACATACAGAAGCCTTCTAAGCACCATTGTTATAAATGAAAGTAAGTAATCTGTTATTTGTAAAAAGAATTGCAACACAGTAATAATTTTAATAAAGTAAACTTTATGTGATTCTAATTTCTCGTGTTTTTAAAATTGAAACTGGTTACAAAAGAAATATTGTGAACATAATTACTATTTGTGAATTTACTCTCTTCCACGGATTTGGTTACTTAGTCAATTGGTGCGAAGTCATTTCTAGTTTACACCCTGTCACACGGAATATGAAAGTATACACTTTCATATTCTAGGAACGTAATGTGTCTGTCTTCTGAAGATTGATATTTGGGGGGAAAGTAAACTCCATGGATAATGAAAACGCCAAGGATTGGGGAGGAGACAGTCGTGGCCTGTCGCGAGATATAATAGCCTGGAAAGACAGGAGATATTCGAACTAAAATTTTGAATTGAATTCCTTGAGAATAGACGTTTACTTCGTTACCCTAACACCAACTTGCTTTGTGGTTTTTACGTCACTACTAGCAGTATCAGATTAAAGGAAGTATTTCCAGGCTACAGATAGCAGAAATTGGTTCACTCACAGACGTGGGACGCAAGAGTTTAAAGAAAAGTTGCCACAACGATTCACTTTACCGTCGGGAACAAACATACACAAAATTATTTACTAAAGTCGAGGAGAATTTGGAAAGAAGTTTTCTGGTTGTAATATATTTTTATTTTATTTCATTGTCCTTTTTTATTTGGAAATAAAACCTCTATATAGGTCAGAAGAAATGGCCCGAAGGCACACTTCTCAGCGACGGTCCCAGACGTCTAAAAGTGTTGTGGACAAGATTACAGGTATGTTCAGAATGGTTAAAAAACCTTCGTATGCGAAGCTGATAGAAATGTGACATTGATCAGTAATTATTTTCAAATCTGAGGGGAAAAAATGATGGACTGCGAAATGGGAAGTTTGAAATGGGTTATTTTCTTGACAGCCTAATTGCAATTGCACACAACATAGATAACTGCTTTCCCGTCAGAGACTGCCGTCGAGATTTCATTAATAAGAACGAGTTATAAAGATTCAGCGGTAACCTCCGGCATTCTCCTTGGCACAATGTGCATAGGACCATTTCTAGAAGGTCGGGTCTGTCACTTGCGCAAATTTCATCTGCAATACTTCTTCATAAAATTAATTACAGCATGCCTTGGTAAATGGGTCCAGCTCTTAAACGTTTATGTAATGCTATTAACTCCGTCGCTTTATAGAAAGCTTCCTTATTCATCGGATTTAGCCATGTTTCTTTTATCCCAAAGTACTGTACATGAATACATCAACATGATTTGGCATAAGTAACAAAGCGATGATGCAGTTCGTTCGCATATTACCTTATAATATACAGGGTATATCAAAATGATTGGAGCGGTTTTGAAGTTGATTATATTCACAAGTATGGTGAACAGAATTATAAATACTAGTAGAAATGAAAGAGTAACTCAACAAGTTTATGACACATACATACAAATTTTCGATGTATGCACCCTTCGTCACACGGCACACATCGAGGAGATAGTCCAATTCCTGCCATACTCTGCTCAGCAAGTCAGGTGTGATGGTCTCCACAGCCGCGGTAATTCTGTTCTTCAAATCAGGTATGCTCACGGGTTGTGGTGGCACAAACACTTTGTCCT
>Ga0123357_10012699_pt1 | contig 10877 bp, 8 predicted proteins | sample TergutEmb28metaG_FD_89873 | JGI IMG/M metagenome (GOLD analysis project Ga0123357, IMG submission 89873) | Embiratermes neotenicus P4 segment gut microbial communities from Petit-Saut dam, French Guiana - Emb289 P4 | ecosystem: Host-associated > Arthropoda: Insects > Digestive system > Gut ... | reverse complement strand
TGCGGGTCTTCACCCTCACCGACGCGCGTTGTCGCCTGCATCAGCGGCCCGCTGTGCAGCGTCGTCCACTGCAAAGGTCCAACCGAGACCGTTTGCCCCGTCAATGCGGTTTGGACGGGCAAGACCGGGTTGCCAAGCAGCGCAGCTGTCTGCGCTGCCGCGTCTGCCGGCAAACCGTCCCGCACCAGTACCAAGTCGACGTGGACATAACGCACCAGACCGGCGGCACCAGCCATGTGATCCGCGTGCTCATGGCTGATCACAACCAGCGCCAGACGACGCACCCCCAGCTCGCTAAGACATCGGTGCAAGGCTGGCGGGTCTGGTCCGGCGTCCACCAGCACCCCAACACCGTCGCCAACGTGCAAGACCGCCGCGTCCCCTTGCCCGATGTCACAAAAAGCTACCGTCCACTGCCCTGGCCAGCCGGGTGTTTGCGCCGGTATGACGATGCTGATGCCCATAACAGCCATGGCCAGCCCAGTGGTCCACCAGCGTCGCAAGACGTGCGGCACAGCCAAGCTGACCAACCAGCAGCAGGCCGTCAGCGCCGCCAACGCCAACGCCACGGCACCCCACTGAGCCGCACCCCAGGCCAACGTCGCACCAGGCAGGGCACCCCCGCCGTTTGCCGCCAAAATGATCGGCTCACTGAACCACCCAGCCAACCAGCCCAAAGCCGTCGCAACCGGTTGCAGCGGAGCCGCCAACACGCACGCCATCAACCCGAGCACGGTCACCGGGCCAACGAAGGGGGCCGCCACCATGTTTGCGAAGATGCCCACCAGGCTGACCTGCCCGTTCAGGGCCGTCACCAGCGGTTGGGTAGCCACTTGAGCGGCCAGTGGAATCGCGATCGCTTCAGCCAGCCACAGCGGTGCCCACCGTCCCATCGCCTGGCGCCACAGTGGTGCCCACCACAAGATGCCAGCGGTTGCAGCCGCCGACAGGGCAAACCCCCACGAGTGCGTCATCGCCGGTTGCAACAGGCAAACTACCGATATGGCAACACCCCAGTGACGCAGGCCTCGTCCCTGGCCCACCGATACGCCGGTGGCTGCCAACCCGACGACGCCCATAGCGGCGGCCCGCAGCACAGACGCGTCGGCCCGGCACAGCGCGACAAACAGCACCGTGGCAACCGCCGTTAGGCCTCGCAGCCACCAGCCACGCACACCAACCACACGGGCGGTGGCTACCAGGAAGACGATCATCAACGTCAAATTCGAGCCGCTGACAGCCGTCAAATGCGACAAACTGGTTACCCGAAACGCCTCCTTCAGTGACGGTGAAAGCTGCGACGTGTCCCCCACAACTAGCCCAGGCACCAAACCCGCCTGATCCGGTGGCGAGTGCACCATGCTGTCGCGCAAACCGGCTCTGGCTCGGTTCAGCATCTTGTTGAAAGCGTCGGGTTGACGCACAACAGTGACGGTTTCAGCGGCCGTCAACCGCAACTCCGGCGTCAAACTGTCGTCCAGCCAAGTTGCCCGAGCCGTCACGGCGATCGTTTGCCCAACCACCAGCTCTGGTTTGCCATCCGTTAACACCAGCGACGCTGGCTGACGCAGCGCCCAAGCCTGGCCACGAGCCTGCGCTTGACGCACATTGACGGCAACCACCGTCCGCCCTGGCATGGTGCCACGCGGCTCCCAATACACCACATCACCGGTCACAACAGCGGTCACGTGCACAACAGCCCGGTCGCGCGCCAGCGTTGTCAGTGGTGACGACTCATCAGCCCACCACGACAAGGCCCCCAACCCGCCCGACGCGATAACGCAGACCGCCGCAACAGCCAAGGCACGGTTGCGCCACCGCCAGGCGCACAACCCAACACCCACCGCCAACGCGGCTGCCACAAGCCAAGCCCAGCCGGCAGCCACCCCACACCAGGCGCCTGCCCACACTGCCAAAGCCACCAGCGGCGTGCGCAGATCAAGATCACGTGACGCAGACATATGGCTCCAGTTGCGCCATGGTCTTTGGCCCAATACCGTCAACTTCTTGCAGCTCCGCCACCGTGTTGAACCGATTGTTTTTGGTGCGCCAGGCCATTATCTTCTGGGCCGTCACGGGGCCAACGCCAGGCAACGACTGCAACTCCGCATCCGATGCCGTGTTCAAATTGACACACGCCCCAGCGCCACCGGCTGCTGCACCACCGGAACCACCCGGTGCGGCAACGTTCACATCGCCACGCGGGTCGCCTTTGATACCGATGACGATCTGCGACCCATCCGCCACAACGGCCGCTAAGTTCAACTGGGCCGGGTCAGCATCTGCGGCCAACCCACCAGCTGCAGCGATGGCGTCCTCGACCCGGGCGCCCGCCGGCAGAGCAACAACGCCTGGACGCGTCACAGCCCCCATTACGTGCACTTTGATCAGCGGCGCCACCGTTGGCGTTTGTGTCGACGCCTCAACGCTGGCAGTGACGTACCCGCCGCTATCCAGCGTCAACGGCACCTCGTCTGGCCGGGCGCGCATAAACGTCATGACGCCAAATATCACGCCAACGATCAGCGCCACAGCCACGACAGCTACATGCTCGCGTCCAAAAACCACGGCCTGACGCCACCAGCCAACAGCCCCGTCGCCGCGTCCGTCATCAGTTGGTTCTTCTGGGGCCACCGGCCCGGCCGTCTCTTCCACCCAGATGTCACTTGGGTGCGGCGGCACCCAATCTTCATCGTCGTCCAAGATGACAGGTGATGCCGCCAACACGCCACGCCACCGCTGCTGTGCCCGCGCCTGCGCAACCGAATCTGTTAGCGGATCGTCGTTGCTTATTGAATGTGCCACACACATACAATGCCCGATTTGCCACCACTTCCGCTCGCCAAATGGCCCGTCTGTGGATGACGCAACCCCACAGCATCAAGCTGTGGAAAACTTCGTCCCTAATCGGGTGATCTAGTCAGACGGGCACAATGCTCAACATCTTGGGCAGACGGGCGATTACCTTGGCCACATCGCGTCCATCAAGGGCCCGCTGCACACCAACGTCTGCCAAAGCCAGTGCCTCAGCATCGGCCTGCGTGATATCTGGGGCAACGTCAAGCTTGGCCCGCACCTTACCTTGCACCTGCACCACCATGACGACAGATTCACGCGTCAACAAAGCCGGGTCAGACGTCGGCCAGGTCGAGTTGGCAACCGACGGCTCGTAACCTAAAGCCGCCCAGATTTCCTCTGCCACATAAGGGGCCACCAAGCTTAAAGCCTGGGCAACAAATGTGACGGCCTCGCGGACGGCCGGATCGGCGCCGCCGGGGCCCTCATCAATCGTTTTACGGGTGGCATTGACCAATTCCATGACGCGCGCCACCGCGACGTTAAACCGGCCGGATTGCAGCAGCTCTGTGATTTCAGCGATCACCCGGTGCGTGGTTCGACGCAAAGTGGCGTCGCCATTAGCTGGGTCGACGCCGGGCTGGCTTGTTATGTCCGTCACCAACCGGTAAGCCCGCTGCAAAAACTTCAAAGACGATCGCGGCGAGACGTCCGCCCAGTCAATATCCTCTTCTGGCGGCCCAGCGAACACCATGGTCAAGCGCACAGCGTCAACACCGTATTCGTCAATCTGATTACCCAAATCGACGCCGTTGCCAAGCGACTTGCTCATCGCTTTGCCTTTGTTGATAACCTGCCCTTGGTTAAGCAACCGCAACATTGACTCGTTGAAATCGATCATGCCCATATCGTGCAAAACATGAGCGAAAAAGCGCATATAAAGCAAATGCAAAATCGCGTGCTCAACTCCACCGACGTATTGAGCCACCGGCATCCAACGACGCACCGCATCGCCATCAAAAGCAGCCACATCATCGCCCGGTGAACAATACCGATAGAAATACCACGACGAATCAACGAAAGTATCCATCGTGTCGGTGTCGCGCTGGGCCTGTCCACCGCAACGCGGACAGGCCACGACGCGCCAGGATGTCGCCGCTTCGCCGGCCAGCGGGCTGACGCCATGCGGGGCTAAGTCGGCACCACGCAAATCAGGCAGCTCAACGGGCAGCTGGTTTTCTGGCACCGGCACCTCACCGCAATCTGGGCAGTGCACAATCGGTATGGGGCAACCCCAAAACCGTTGCCGGCTCAGCAGCCAGTCGCGCAGACGGTAAGTTGTCGTACCGTCACCTGTGCCCTGGTCACGCAGCAACTCGATAGCTTTTGCCACGCCGTCATGTTTGTTCGTCAACCCATTTAGCGGCCCTGAATTGACGTAAACACCGTCACCAGCGGTCGCAATTCCTGACACATCTGGATCAGCTTCACCCGTATCGATAACCACACGCACCACAAAACCGAATTTGTGAGCAAACTCCAGGTCGCGTTGATCATGCGCCGGCACTGCCATAATGGCACCGGTGCCGTATTCGGCCAACACATAGTCAGCCGCCCACACCGGAATTGCTTCACCATTGACGGGATTAATGGCCCGCACCCCAAGATCGACGCCCGTTTTGATATGTTCCGTCGATTGACGCTCAATTTCTGTGGCTTTCTTGACGTCGTCCAAATACGCCTCAAAAACCGGCCGCTGCGCGTCGCTGACCAATTCGGCCGCCAAATCGGAATCGGGTGCCACCACCATGAAGGTAGCCCCCCACAATGTGTCTGGACGCGTCGTGAAGACGGTTATCTTGCGGTCACTGCCTTCCACCTGAAAATCAACGTGCGCCCCAACACTTCGGCCAATCCAGTTGCGCTGCATCGCCAACACGCGATCGGGCCAACCGCCTTCCAGCTGCGACATGTCGTCAAGCAGTTCTTGCGCGTAATCCGTGATCCTGAAATACCACTGATTAAGCACACGCTTGGTGACGGCCGTGTGACACCGTTCACACTGGCCAGCCACCACCTGCTCGTTTGCCAACACAGTCTGATCCGTTGGGCACCAATTAACCCATGAATTCTTGCGATAGGCAAGGCCACGCTTATAGAACTGCAAAAACAGCCACTGCGTCCACCGGTAATATTCCGGGTCGGACGTGTGCAGTTCCGTCGTCCAATCAAGGCTTAGCCCATAGCGTTTGAAGCTATCCTTCTGGGTGGCGATGTTCTCGTAAGTCCAACGGGCCGGATGCTCACCCATGCGGATGGCGGCGTTTTCAGCCGGTAACCCGAAAGAATCCCAGCCGATCGGGTGCAGCACATCAAAACCTTGCATGCGCCAAAACCGGGCCAGCACATCACCCATCGCATATGCCTCAGCATGGCCCATATGCAAATCGCCAGATGGGTACGGAAACATATCAAGCACGTAGCGACGCGGTCGCACCCCATCGTCGCAAGCCCGAAACGTCTCGTGATCTTGCCAATACTGGGCCCATACGGCTTGCGCCGCCGCCGCATCATAGTTGTCTCGCACCCATCTATGGTAGTCGATTGCACATAGACATAACCCTGAGGTAATGATTACCTGCCCTCGTGCGCCAGTGCCAGCAACGATCGTCGCATATCTGGCCAGGCACCAGGATGAATACCCATCATGTTGATGCTGTCCGCCAGACGCAGCAGCGAATGCTCGTGATCAATGGCAAGGCCCCGCTGCAAACAGCAGGTTTGCAGTGCGCCTTCGCCGCTCAACCAGGCCGCCATCGCCAGCAACCCAAGCGGTGCGGGGGCACCGGCGTCCGGCACAACTGCCACGACGCTGGTCCACAGTTTGACGTGTGGTCCGGCCATGTAGTCACTCACGTCACCCCACAGCGTGTCGCGCACGGTGCCTTCGTGCACAAGGGCCGCCAGTTCAAACTTGTCATCCGTCGACAGTTGATTGATGTCTGACAAGCCACGCAGCAGCAACTGGCGAGCCTTGTCGTTGCGCCATCGCGGCGTATTAGCCATTACCTTCACCCGGGCTGCCGCCCAACGTTTGGGCGCCATCTTGTCTTTGCTGCCGGGCCCTGCTACCTGCTTGACCACCGCCTGCCGATCAGGCAGCACCTCCAGCCCTGCCTGTTCCGCCGCCTCCAAACTGGTCGGACAATCCGTCCATGGGCCGTCCCCCGCCCGACAGCGTCCGCGGCTGACGATGATGGTTTGGTCAACCCGTCCCAGCACTGCGGCCGTCGCAGCCACTGCGTGTTGGGCCTGTGCCACGTCGTCTATCCAGCCGACCACAATAACGCTGTCGCCATGTGTTGTGACGGCTCCCAGTGGGGTCGCCAGCTCGTCCAGATGGTCGGCGGCAGCCGCATCGACGCGCGCCGATGCCACTATGCGCCGTTCGTCAAGAGCCAACACGATGATGGATTCGTGCGGCGTGAAGCCGAACATATATGGCAGGGTCGCCACCAGGTCCGACGGGGTCGAGACTTTGAGACGCACGGGCTTGGCGTCACTACTCGTTGGTGCAGATGTCTTATCAAGTGAAAGTGTTGATGTCATACCCATATGATTAGCGCCGTATCGTCAATCCAGCGGTCGAATCGTCAACTTGTGCATAACTAAACGGGTCTTGTCTGACCTGTGGATAAGAACTGCCTATGAATGGTGGCACACACTTCGAACCAAGGCGCCGCCGATCAACTAGACTCAGTCTCACCATGAGTGACCGCACACCTGGGCAGCGCTATCAAAGCCAGCCGTCCCCCAACGTGCCCCCTGAACCAACAGCTGGGGTGGCGTCGTCCCAAACTTTTTCGCCCCAAACCATCACGCCTCAGCGCTACCGCAGCCATGCGCCGCTGCTTGGCATTTTGATCGCCGTTGTCGTGGTGGCTTTGGCCGCCGCGCTGGTGTGGGTGGGCACCCGTCCCCCAAGCGCGGTGCCGTCCTCGTCATCGACGCAAAACTCCTCGGTTGAGCCGGCGCCAACATATACACCATCGCCAAACTGGCAAGGCATCGAATTCTCAGCTCCCTCATACCAGGCGACGGGCTACTGGCAGGTGTCGCCCCCATTGTGGGACGGCGATACGGTGACGGTAAGCACAACCGTTGCCGTTGACCAAGGCACCATGCGTTTTACGTTTTTCGCCTTAGACAACCAAGCCAGCGACCTGTACACCCCAGACAGCGGCACCATGCAAGCGGGCTCCGTCCAGCCGGGTGGCTCGCAAACGGGCACATTGACTATGACGATCCCCCGCGGCGACTTCACGCTGTATCTAGCAACAGCCAGGGGGACGCAGGTAGCCGCTCTAGTTGTTTCCGGCTAGCCAAAACACGCGGTCTGTGCGCCTGGCATGAAGATGTTGTAGGCGTTGTTGTACGAGTCAACATCAGCTTGGGTTATGCCAGACATTGAGTTGTTTTGCAGCGCAGCGTCCAGCTTTGTCAGGTATGCCACCATGTCATCAAGGGCAGACGTCAGCTCCGGCGGCGGGCCGTTTTGATGCATCTGCTGCGCCTCGGCCAAGAACTCCTGAACCAAACTGTCAGCTGTGGCGTAGTCACCGTCGTCGCGGGCAGACTGGTAGGCCTCCCAGTTGGCATTCAGATTGGCTGTGAACATCAGGTAGACGATGCAAAATACGCTATCAGCATAGGTGCTGCCACCGGAGCCAGTTGTTGGCTGAGTCTGGCTGCTGCTAGACGTTGTTGGCGGCACCACTGGCGTGTTGTTCCTGTTGAGTGCCCATATCAAACCAGCCACGATCAGCGCCACAACCACGATGCCCGTGACGATGATAACCATCAAGTTCGTGTTCTTCTTGGGTGGCTGTGGCGCCATCCCGTAGCCACCATAACCTTGGCCATATGCCCCGTAGCCCTGTCCTGCATAGCCTTGACCCATTTGCCCATAAACCGGTGCAGGCTGCCCGTAAACGGGGGCTGCCGCGGTGACGGGGGGCGGATATGCAGGAGCAGCCGGAAATGTGTAGGGGCCAGGCATCACAGGCTGTGGCGCGCTTTGCCCAGGTGGGCCCCACGGCGCAGCCGGCTGGGTGGTACCGCCAAATGGTGGGAGTAGTGCGGCCGGTGGGATAAAACTCGGCGTTGCGGACGCCACAAAGGATGGGGTGGCATCAGCCGCTGGCACCGGTGGTGGAGTCGGCGTGTTTACTGCGTTTCCAAAAGCGTCAAAACTACCCTGCGGTCCAGTTTCGCTCATGGCGGCCATACTACGCCACTAAGCTGACCTTCGCCTGGTCAATTTCGTGACCTGGTTTCGGATCACCAGCCGCATAACCAAGCAACACGCTCAACGCGAAATGGAATCCGTCAGGCAACCCAATCCGCAAACGCAAATCGGCTCCGCCGTCACCGGCCAGCGCCAGCCCAGGCATTGCCGCAATGCACGAATCCACACCAAGCGACGCCGCCGCCAGCACCAAATGGGACGCCACAATGCCGCAGTCAAGATCGGTGTATTGGCTGACACCGTCTTGGCCAACAATCATCACCACAACCGGTGCATCGTAAGTTAATGTGCCGCCACGGCCCTGCATGCGCTCATAGCCGGCCGGATCGGCGTCCTTCAGTAGCGTCATGCCGGTTTGATTCAACTCATCAAGCACCGTCTTGTTGCGCACCACTATCAAACGCCACGGCTGCCTATTCACCGCACTTGGGGCGTGCAAACCGGCTGTCGTAATGGCGTCAACTACATCGTTCGGCAATGGTTTGTCAGAATATACGCGGCACGAGTAACGCTGCGCAATCACATCAAGAGTTTTCGAAGTAACCATGCTTCAGTTTTACACCATCACCAGCTAAGCCGCACCATTTACCCACGCCCCATTGCGTGAAATCGGAAACCAGCTGGGGGCCGACGCGCGCCAAACACGGGTAAGGCGCACCCCCCGGAGTTCAACGCTGGGCGGCCCCCAGCGGTTAGACGGACCTACGTACACGAGGAAAACTCACATCCCAATACCGGCACCCTGCTAACCGGCTTGGGTCTTCCAGATGATCTACGTCAGAACCGTCGTAAAGGTCTCACCCAAAGTTCTGGTGAGGCCATTAATCCCACGGCCCACCTGGTCTGCCGTCCAGATGATCGTGGGACGATCGCGCTGGGCCACATACCCATCCGCGAAAACCTCATTACGGTTTCCAGACGGATCCCAATAATAGATCGTCTTGCCGCGCGTAATGTTGTGCGCCGTCGGGCCCATGTCAATGGCCACGTCGTCCATTGCCATGATTTGTCCGGCGTGCAAAATGTCCGACCAGTCAGTCAACTCGAAGGCAACGTGATGCAACTTGGCGTCATAACCTTCGCCTTGAATTAGCGCAATATCGTGGCCGCGGTTGCCAACCGAAAGCCACGTCGCCAACGAGCAATCCGTCCGGTCCAGATCTGGCACCAAACGCTCAGTTGCGTACATGCCCATAGCGTCTATGAAAAACCGCTCACTTAGGTTGACGTTATCGCATCCCAACAGAGCATGATCAATGCGGGGCGTCCCCATGCCAGCCAGATTGCGCGGGAAGAAGTACGGGTTGACGTCGCCAACTTCCGTCCCCACAATGGTCTGGGCGTGGTAAACCTCCACAATATGATTGGACGGCAAAGTGATACGCAGCCCGTCCGAAACCTCTGGGTTGTCACCCTGACTCATCCGAACTGTCGTCACACCAAAAGTGCGCGCCTTCTTTTCAATGTCGTCAATATCGTCCGGAAAGGCTACTTTAAAGCCCACCTTTGAAACACCGACGCCACCTTCTTCCAGGACCAGACTATGGTGATCCCATTCGTCCCATCCTTTTAAATACAGCCTATTGCCTTGTTCCAGCACGGGTATCAAACCCATTGTTTGCACATAATGTCGCCTGGCTGCCGCAAGATCGGTGACGCGAATATGCGCGTAACCGAGCCGTAAAACTCCCATTGTTTGCTCCTATTGCATAGTTGTTGGCTTGTTTGTCCAATATTGTTTGCCGGTAATCCGGCCAGGATAATCGGGGTGTACCATCACTGATCGTTCAGTCATCCCTCACGCACTCCCCAATCGCACCCTCCTTTCTGCGGAACTCGCGACCACACGTCTACGACTTCCCCCGGAGAGCAAATGGAGTGACTAACGGCACAACGCACCGCAGGTTCCCCTCTGCTGGCACAGATATAGTAACATCACATGCGGGCACCGCCCGGCATGCCAGCACAAATCCTCGTTCACGATCTGTCTGCGACAACGCCGCGTCTGCCACGGCTACTTTGTAGATCGTTTTGCCGGAATCGACGTGCACACGGCACAACCCGCACCCACCACCCCGGCAGGCCAAACGCATCGTATAGCCCGCCCGCATCAATGCGTCCGCCAAAGACTCACCAATGCGACACTCAATGGTCACGCCCGTACCCGCAAGACTCAATCCGAATGCCCCTGCCATTGCGCATCCCTTTCGCAATCATTGGCGTTTCATAGAAACACAAATCCCCACGTACCCCGGCAGAACACGGATCAGGCGATCTGCCGCCCCCAGTACACGTACATGATATGTGATTGCGGTTCAGTTTCACCTGCAGCGTATACGCGATCTCCGTCCCTGACATAGCTGAAAATCAGTGTTTCCTTACGAAAACTGATTTTCTAACTCACGCTGCCACTCTTTTCTCTAGCGCAATATCTATGAGCATGTCTTCTTGCCCGCCAACGAGGCCCCGCTGCCCTGCTTCCCACAACAAATCCGTGACGGGCACACCATAGCGCTGGCTGGCCCGTTCCGCATGCAGCAGGAAAGACGAATACACCCCCGCGTAACCTTGCATGATCGATCCTTCGTCCATGAAAGGCAGACGCTGAATAAACGGGTGTACAACATTTTGCGCTAAATCAAGCAGCTTATAGACGTTAACCCCGGTTTGCACACCCAGGCGGTCAAACACCGCTGCCATTACCTCCGTCGGCGTATTGCCGGCCCCCGCACCCAGTGCGCACAACGCCACATCTATCTGACGCGCCCCCGCC
>Ga0123357_10012698_pt1 | contig 10878 bp, 5 predicted proteins | sample TergutEmb28metaG_FD_89873 | JGI IMG/M metagenome (GOLD analysis project Ga0123357, IMG submission 89873) | Embiratermes neotenicus P4 segment gut microbial communities from Petit-Saut dam, French Guiana - Emb289 P4 | ecosystem: Host-associated > Arthropoda: Insects > Digestive system > Gut ... | reverse complement strand
ACACACACACACACACACACACTATATATATATATATATATATATATATATACTGCGCGAACAAAATGCAGACTTTCACATCTTAAAGCGGATGTCAGTGGCATTCTTTGTTTAAAATAGGATTCAGTTTCGTTGCCGTATTGTTCAAAGTTTCTACTGCCTCTTTTGACACGAAGGGAGGGCGCAAAGGCTTTTTTGGAGAATATAAAAAAGAAATAGTAATTTTGTATGCTCAGGAATTCTAATAAAACATCACATTCACCCCGAAGTAACGCAGGTCTTAAGTAAATATGTGAGTACTTCATATCTGTTCGTCAGTCTGCTTTACCTCGGCCAGGGTCTTCTTATCCAATGAAATATAACACATGGTGCATAAATGAAGCACCAGTAAGTAGTTGATGCATAGAGAAACTAAAATCCTGGACAAAGGCTGTTACTGATATCGTGGAGATATTTCGTACAAGTATTTCGCATATTCAAAACTGCAATCGGAAGTAAAAACGATAAAGGAAGACGCGTAAGAAAAGCCTAAATATCATTTACGGTGGGATGTTATAAGAAATACTACTGTCAATTGTGACATTTCCACCATCTTCGCCCTTTTGGGAAACAACGTTTCGGAAACCACTTATTTTATGCCATCGTGTATTAATGTTCCTACAACTTTGGGGTTCTTACAAAGAACAACTCCCTATAACTGGTCCAACGACTGCATAGATCCGACGAGTTTCTTGACTACACTACCCAGTACTGACGTGTGAAGAAGGACTGTGTGCTGCGAAGTTACTCAGTAACTGCTTAGACACTTTAGTTTTAACGTATTAGGCTTCTGTTGGTGTTAAAAAGAAACTGTGAAGCAAAGAAACTTTCATACATTTGGTACGATCCTCCGGACGGGAGAATGGACGCATTACAATTCTACATACGCAGAAGTGCATAACACAGAAAGAATGCTGAAACGTAGTCATTCAAGTCCTAAGCCGAAACTGAGACCACAGTTCTATCTGTGTAAGGGATAGACCACGTAGCCGATAATAGATGTCAATTCTGATTGTAATTCATTTTCTTGGCTTTCCATTTGTCAGAACTGGGTTTAAACAGGGTATTATAAATTTATTTCAATATGTATATTAGCTTAGAAATGAAGGAAAGCGTATAAGGCGGAACAAATAGACTAATTTCCGCGCTAAGCTTAAGAAATATTTACATAAATGAAAACAAACATAACATAGTTAAGATACTAATGGATATGTCGAACTTATAAGAGGTAAGTTAATGACTAAGCTAAATGATACATTGCTGATTGACTCTAGGTATCTTTAACGACGCACTTAATCTGCTTACGTAATGCTGGGTTTCTTGTTAGGATGACTTGGGAGGAAATTACTGTGAACTAATTCTAAGTCATTATCCTGGTTGTCTGAGAAACCCCACTAAAACATTCATATTTCAGAGCAAAACAGCCATAATACGAAGATACTGTAAATATTCCACCGCCATGACGAGGTAAAGAAGTATTCGTTATGCCAAATATAATATCCCTCATGAGTGTGCATACAGTAATCATGGCACTTATTTTGGACATTGGCAATCATCTTGGATACTTTCCAAAAGTAATAAATCGGAAACTTGACCTATTTCCGTCATAAAGTATAAAGGTTTCTTCTTTCGGTGTCCGGTCACGGATATGAGCTCTTCCTAAGAACCAAACTTACGAGGAAACACGAGAAAGCTCCAGCTCCAGAAACGTTCCCTGAAAAGACCCTTGACAATTGACAGTGTGCACTGTAATAGTCGTGTCGTATCATATTCCTTACGGCCATTAACCGTGACATCAGCATAATCTGAAGATAAATGATCTCCATTTGGACTGAAAATAACGCCGTATTATCTCCGTGACATAAGTTTTTCTCGTGCACGGTACAGAATTTTAGGAAAATGATTAAGGCAGCTGCTCCATTCTAAACTTCTGTGAATACCAGACTACACGGCGTCACCTCACCTCGAACAGTATTTATCACAGGCGCAGCAGTGAGCACCTAAATAATCGTGTTTTGTTTTAAGCATCACACGAAATACAAAATCACACTTTTTGACAAAATGCTGAGCTTTGCCTCTCAGTGCATTTGCACATATAGTGACCACTGTAAATTAACTCTCTATTGGACAGTGAAAATTCACATACCACATCCTGTAAAGTTATAGTACTCGATATTTCACTCGATATTTGCTTCTCTGAATAAACAGTACGAAGTTTTACAAGAGCCGAATTAACTTGAGAATTGATATGCTTTGTGTTTTCTGTTAGGTATGAGTAAACACATTACGTATTATTCAGGTGCACAGCGCCTTATAAAGGGTTCAAAAGTTAGTAACAGATGATAACCGACGGCTCTGAATTTTGCAAACTAAATATTACATCAATATACTTATTTTCAATGAACGCAGTGGTTACAGCTCTCTGAAAGATTATTGCAATGTGTTGCAGTCATCACAAAGAAAATAAGCAAGCTGTTGTAAACCGATAGCTTGCTCTGGTTCGAATCCCAGCCGGTACAACTCTAATCCTAACACAGAGGGTTCTTGCAGTTTCTTCGCATCTTAAAGACAAATTCTGTATCAACCCTATAATCAGGCCACGAGATCTTCCTCCCACACGAGCTTCATTTCGCTGTTTTGCTAATATACTCTACTATTTGACGTTATGTAGTCTTGAGTTGCTTACAGCGTCGTTAAAACTCCACGAATAAGTACACAGATAAATAGCTGCTGTCTTGAACGCTAATAGCTCCTCAGACAATCAAGAAATTCCTCGCATTTTATGGAAATTAAATATCTATTAAATAAGGACGAGAGTGCGTTACCGGACTCTATTCTTAGCCACATTAATCCAACCTAGGATGTCAAGTCCTATTTTTTTTAATTTATTAATTCCTCCCATTTACTTCTAGGGCTTTCTCCTTCCTTCATGCTGTCTCACTGACACTCTGTACGTCTTGCTGTTATGCCTCGTGTCTGCCACACACCGCACACACCGCATGCCCCTCCTACCTCGATTTCATCTTCCTAAAAACCAACGGAGAGGATCTGTAATTTTCTCCATCATCTGTTAATTCTTGTCCTTTTTAGACCCAAATATTCGTCTTAGCACCGCGTTTTCGAAAACTTTCAGTTTACATTTTTCCATCAGTGTGAGAGATCAAGTCTTGCGCCCACACAAAATAATAGGAAAATTGAGGTTTCTTTTGTTGTATTCTTCACATTTTTAATACCAAACGGGAAAAACAAATTCTGAAACGAATGGTAGCAGTCATGTCCTAAGTTTAACTTGCTGTTAATTTCTTTAGGAAGGCAACTTCTATTTGTTAATGTCCTTTCCAAATACTTTAACTAAAAACATAAATTATTAAAGAGCACTCAAATAAACAGTAACTACTGTGTCGAAATAAATTTGCCAGCCACCAGTATATTGTGTTTAGTTAAATGAATCGGTAAAATGTAAAAGTAATTATTTTAAGAGCAGCGTAGTTTTACATGGACAGCAACATGTTTCGGCTTGGGCTCGTGTTAACTACTTATTTAATTCTGAAAAACTGGCAATAGTATTTTTCACAAACTAGAACTTAAACTGTACGTAACGTTCATCACTATTACATTTTGATTGTTCTCTGTTAATAACGACAGATTTGTTATGATCGTATATTAAATTCATAGTCGTTCCAAGTAATCTTCTGATGACCATATCAAGTAGAACGAGATGGGCGGTACATGTGGTACGTACGGGGGAGAATGAAAATTCATACAAGATTTGATTAATAAATTTGAAGGTGAGAAGCGCCTGGAAGATGTAGGCGTACATGAGATAACAATATTAATGTGGAATAAGAAACCAACTAGATGTCACTTAGTATTATATTTATTTCTCCTTTATAAGTTGCTCAACATGCTTCGGGCTACCTTGTGCCCATCCTCAGGAGATGACGACTTAGTGGTATCTTTGCCGCGTGTCGTGTAGTGCCGTGGCTGTGTAGGCTGTCAGATCCGTTTGGCTGGTTGTGTGTCCATTGGGGAGTACGTAGCACAACGTAGTTGTACAACTACGTTGTGCTACGTACTGACGACTTAGTGGTATTTTTGCCGCGTGTGGTGTAGTGCCGTGGCTGTGTAGGCGGTCAGATCCGGTTGGCTGGTTGTGTGTCCTACACAGCCACGACACTACACCACACGGGGCAAAAATACTACCAAGTCGTCACCTCCTGAGGATGGGCAAAAGGTAGCCCGAAACATGTTGAGCAACTTATAAAGGAGAAATAAACATAATACTAAGTGACATCTAGTTGGTTTCTTATTCCACATTGAACTACGATGCACGGTCAACCACATATCAAATTTATAGACAATATTAATATTGATCTTGCAAAATAGGATGGGGATGTAGGCCGTATTAACTTCAATCAGGGTGTGTAAAAGTGGCGAGCTGTCGCGAAGACGGTAATGAAATTCGGGTTCCATAAAATGAGGGTCAATTCTTGACTAGCTGAAGAACTATTGGCTTCTAAAGAAGAAATCTGCCCCATACGGTTAACTGATTTAGCTACCGTCAAACATTCCCAGCTGTCAGTTTAAGTAATCCTTCAGGGACTTATCGCAGACCAAATAAGGACTACAGTGTTAGGAAAGCAATTTGTTTTGTGTATCGACGGCTTATAGAACTCAATATGTATTGCTAGCACAACTGACTGCCCACGTATAATCCACCAATATATTGATCACACGTCACAGGCGGACCTGTCTGTCTTCCACTGTATATGGTGATAACATCTGTTGCCGTTCAAACGTGTGAATTTGTTTTTCATACCAACTATTGCCACTAGCATTAGTGTTTTTTTTTTACTTGTATAGCCAAATAAGCTCCCGTTCCTTGTGTAGCATTCTGTACACAAAACTCCCTCCGAGTACCGCGTCCAGTGCATCGTATTTGGGAGGTTCTAGTTTCAAATTTCGACCCAGCACCGCCAATCCTCTGTTCGGTTTCCTTTTTTTCCTTCAGTCCTTCCGAGCTAATGACGGACCACTAAGTGAAACTCAATATAACAAGAAACTTTTCTCTCACGTTAGTTCCAATCATTATACAATGATTATCCTACAATTCGACGCAATATAGTCTGAAAAACTGACGACACTTGAAGAATAAAGCATTTTTTAAAACGCTTCACCCCAATTCTTTCATTTAACTGTTACTTTGAAAAGTTGAGATAAAGCTGTCATGTGCTTAAGCACCGCATTATGAAAGCAAATACGGCGTTGGTAGTACAGTTTCGCGAACTTTTAATACCCAACCTAGATGGCGACGAGTGATCAGCTTCACTCGCCGGCCTCTTTAACCGCGGCATGTGAAGTTGACCACTGACTTGCATGTAGTACTCAGGTTAAGAATCGGTGGATATATATCTCTATTCTTCACCTTTGTGACGTGGACAAGGACAACATCACTGTGCCTTTATAGATAAAACTAAAGTTAATCGATTAATCATCATTAATCAATTCATCAACTACGCGGTTTGGATACTACCGGTCCGTTCCAAGTTCAGCCATTCATGAGCCCATGAACATATAAACCCTTACGAGTTATACTGTTCATATTCTGTTCCACCGTAAGTAGCCTTTCGTGTGGTTACGGAGACTCACGCCATGTATCTGTAATTTTCGAAAAGAGTCTGTAGAAATAAAGCTGCAGGCTTGTATTTGGTTCCATTGGTATCGCAGTTTTAACCAGTGCTGTTACAATTCAGCTCTGGGTAGCAGCACAACTTACGGTGTAAAGCTGCTTTATCCAGAAGTTTTACAACTTCATAGCATGCATAGCGAGTGAAATTGTGACTTCATAATTTTCAAGGGCTGTGTTACACTATATAAGGGTGTACGAATGGAAGTGTCATACGTGGAAATTGTGGGGAGAGTTGGAGAGTGACATTTCAACACCGTTTGTACAAGCAGAAATAGTTTTGCAGCAACCACATTCAATTAGCTTCCTTGGATATCAACAAACAATCTCACACCTTCGCTTTTCTGCACACATGGAGTAATTTCCACGCGCCCTCATGCCACATTGTGGTAAGAAAGCTGGAAGTAACATTACCGGCTCTACCTTTACGCCATCCTCTTTGGGGTGCTTTTATTAACGCCGTTTGCGTTTAAGCGTAAATTTTCAAATTAATATTTAAAGAAACGAACACATTTTAAAGTTTTTACGTGATTTTAGCAGAGTCAGTCTGACAGGAAAGCCAATCATTATGTTTCAAAATACACCAATCACAATGATATAACCTTTTTTTTGGGGGGGGGGCGCATTGTTTAATTTTTAATAACGTACAACGTTCTTTTAAATATGTGGGTTTTGGTTTTTGTGTTGTGTCTGTGGTCTGCTTAGTTTAAGTTCCTTTTAGATTTTTTAATTTATGATTGGTGTAGGGTTTAATTTTTAATAGCCATTTTCCCATACTAACGGTTGGATAAGATCTGTTCTCATCCGCGTATCGTTGCAAGTTTAGTGATGTATAGTGCCCAGCAACTGAATAAAGCTCTGTCTAAGGGACCCACCAGAGTAAGAGCTTTCCTTACCTGGAGAAGGAAACAGATCCGGCTTCCGAAATATCGTGCTTCATTAAAAAGTTAGACGCTAGGCGAAGTCCAAAAAGGAGATTGTATCAGTGGGGTACAATTGTCAGAGCCCTACATAGTTGAATTACATCAAGAAGAGTTTCTTTTTGTAAATGTTACATTGAACACTGTCCATTGCTTTAGGTGTACTTTATATAAGAATTTTTGGCTGTCTTCCCATCTTCAGGTGAATATTTGTTACCATAAACTTCGTGTATGCCTGTATTAATTATAGGCCTATGTCGGAAGAAGTGCAGTGTCGACACTAACATTTGTAAATGTGATCCCGTTACTGGACCGGTTTGGCCCCGAGGGTGGGTAGAGGTATAGCTCTACCCTTCCATGACCGCGGCACTAGAAGGGGGTGAGTGGTCAGCAGCACTCCCCAACAGCACTTTACCCCCAGGACAGACCCGATATCCATTTTACAGTTGGCTGGGAGAGCCCCAGGGTCGGTCTGGACGGGCGGAAAATCTCGTCTCCACCGGGATTCGATCCCGGACCGTTCAGCCCGTAGCTCAGTCACTATACTGACTGAGCTACCCGGCCAACTATTAACATTTGTACGGGTGTCATACCTTTAAAGGAAACAGACGCCTTCCTTCGTAGGAAGTCAGACCCACAAGGCGTATGCATTACACGAGGCATGGTCGCACAAACGAGCACAGACCGATAATAGTAAACGTGGCATATGCAAGGTCTCAACTGATCCGATAAAGCATTGAAACTTCCTAAGTATGGGTCGCTTACTGAAAAGTGACTGTAATTTTGTAAAGTGCTCCAATAAGTCCACGGGTCACATAAAGAGATGAGTACTGGAAAAATATAATGCTTGTAACGACCATGAAAGCGAATGCGCATAAACAAAATTTACAGCAAAGTTTTCAGTAGAATGTTAATGATGCACTCACAAACTTCGATAGTTTAAGATGACTGACCGTTTTATATTATACCTCTGCAAGCTTTGTTTACAAAAAAGCGATGCAGATGTCATCTGTTGCAAAATTTTTACCTCGTCCGTTTTCCTTCTTTTGTTTTCTTTTTGTTTATTTTCTTGTAGTTTAATTTAACGGTGCTATATTCAAGTCGTACATCGTCAAGTCTTAGAAAAATCAGTGAAAATTAAGTTGAACAGAATTCGAAATAGGCGGTCATGGTTTAGTTAGAAGTACTACACTGTAATGTTCATGGTTACACCGTGCATCAATGATATCAATTGCTTTATTGTCCAACTAATACACTCAAATATATAAAACCGTTACATTGTTAAAAACCAATTAATCTATAAAAGCCGCTCCAATATGTTTCGGTTCACGCAGGAACCATCAACAGGGAGCTACAATCAGTGCTTAGTTGTCAGTGTTATGGCGGCATATGCCGCCATAACACTGACAACGTCTGCACCGACACGCACTGTTGAACAAGACTTGTAATTTTAGCTAAACACTGATTGTAGCTCCCTGATGATGGTTCCTGCGTGAACCGAAACATATTGGAGGGGCTTTTATAAATTAGTTGGTTTTTAACAATGTAACGGTTTTATATATTTGAGTGTATTAGTTGGACAATTAAGCATTTGATACTGCATTGTAAGTTGCAATGAACGACTGAAGAGAAACCATAACAGCCTTCGGTCAGGACATACGGTCTACAGGCCCGATACCAAATAAATTCCAAGCAGGAATCCTAAGCACTTCAAAGTGTGTAACCACACCTGACTCCTCGATAAGTCACGATCCTTAATTAACCACAAGGACAGCATTACAATTTCACTGCATGCAAAAATTATCGTTAAAGATCGTTCTCGCTTTTAATCATCCGAAGAACGTGCCTTATCAAATTCAGTAATTCACTACTCCAACCCCAGACCAGTGACTGTATGTCTCCCACCCAGCCCCCTTGAATTATGTTAAGAACAATTAGCATATACCATTTCTTTACCTAATTAGCAGGAAGCTATATGACACAATCTTAGGTTGAACAAGGCTTATCTGCTGGAACGTTGATACCAAATTTTTTGGTGGGTACATAACTCTCTACCTAACTACGTGCCGTCGCATTCTAAAGTAAATTAACGTTCGTAGTGACTGTCGTGAAAACCTCACACCCTTTACCATTTTGTACTGTTAAAAGGCGTAATTTTATTAATTATACCTTGCACATGGAAGTAGCAGGTTCCCCCGAAAGATTAGTACCTATCTGCAAAAATTATATGTCTTTGCTCCCAGCAGAAAAATATTTTTCACAGTAGTGAGGATATCAAATCTCTTGAAATACTAAAATTAGAAAGGATTTACTGGCTTTCTAACATTATGGTACACAATCAAAAGTGACTGCATAAAAATAAACACGTCATCACTTACGAAGACGTTAAAAAAACTCGTTTGCAGTTACGAAGTCAACCGGAATGGAACGCGCTCTGATCATTAGGAGTGCCCGGATTGTTTTAATCTTCTCTTACATGATGCTCCATTCAATACCGCTAAATAAAAACATGGCAAGGCAATTAATTTTCAGTTGGATCAGCGTACCTTGTGCGAAGGGTTTGCAGTAAGCATAGAGGACGTAGCTTTCAAAACGAGCACACCTACAACAACAAGAAAGGAGCAGGATAGGCAAGGAACGTATAAACGTAGTACTGAGAGGCACGTTAGGATCTTGGCATGTTGGACTCATAGCATTAGGCATGGAATTTAATGCACTTGCACGCGTGTTATATTTTACAACAATTACGGTCTGTTATTTGGCGCGTTCGAAAAATTAGATTCGTCGTGTCTGTCCGTCTGTCTTCCCGCATGGAACAATTCGTCTCCCACTGGTGGGAGTTTCAAGAAATTTAATATTTGATTATTTTCGAAAATATGTCCAGAAAATTCAAGTTCCATTACAATCCTACAAGAATGACAGACACTTTACATGAAGGCCTACGTACATTTTAGACAATATCTCGCCGAATTTTTCTTAAAGTGAAAAATTTTGCAGATAAACTTTGTACAGAAAGTAGAAGTACATGTTTTATGTTCAAAAACGCTGTTTTCCCTAAATCGTACCGTTGATGAGGTAATGTGGAAAAATGCGTTACAGCCAGACAGTCTACAGATGACAACATAATAGAAGAAAGCATTTTCCATTCTGGGGAACTAACGCTAAAAACACACACTCAGAATATGTAAAAGTAATTGCTTTTCCATGGCAACAGTGATTACAAAAACGTGTCTCAGTGTTACGTTATTTGTACTTTGCCTGTATCAATGTATTTTCTGTGCAGAAATTACTTAAATATCAAATACAAATTATAGTGAACTGCAGAAACTCCATTCACGTCGTGTATCGGCTGCCTTCATAAACAGGACAAAGAAACCTCAAATTCCTTCCGTTGCCACGTTGTTGATTTCAATTTTAGACATGCACGACTTAAAAAAATGCTGGACATCATCCAAAAACCTCTTGTCGTACAAACTTTTAGAATCCTACACGTAATGGTGGCAGCGTTCCTCTTGTCCCAAAAGGCTGCACGGTCTTTCTGCGGTTACTTACCTGCATGTATTAAATAAAGAGCATAGATTCTACACAAAATTCTAAATACGTGAGTTTCAGATGCATTGTTTGGTCTCGATATTCCACGTTTGTTTATTTTGTTTATTGCTTATATACTGTTGATGAAGCTAGTTATTAATAGAAATAACGGACGTACACATCCGCATAATCATCACTTGCATAATCAGGTACTCGAAATACATGAACATATCAAACTTTGACGGTGTAAAATATCTAAATTTAGCTACATGAAAATTAAGTTCCTAACTTACACAGAACCAATTACGTCCAGAATTTTGATGTTATCACTGCGATATTAATGAACATACAAGACTTCTAAGATACGACGCCGTGTTGATTAGTACATAGTTACCCACGTCTCTGGGGAGCGTTCTGTATTTATCCAGGGTCTGTGAACTCTTCTTGGGCTGCAGAGATCGTGAAGATGGTGGCAGCAAGCTCACCTGAGCCGTCGGTAACTGTTTATAATTGGCATAGCCTCTCCCCAGACGGTGTGTATCTTTAAGCATTTAACGCAGTTAATGTGTAGAAATATCTGAGTTGTAAAATACAGATCAAATTTAAGATCCATCACTTTAGTAAAAAAAAAAAAAAAAAAATAATGTTCGTTCAAAAACTTCCTAAAAAAAAATTAATTATTTTTTTTTTTTTTTTTTTTTT
>Ga0123357_10012697_pt1 | contig 10878 bp, 7 predicted proteins | sample TergutEmb28metaG_FD_89873 | JGI IMG/M metagenome (GOLD analysis project Ga0123357, IMG submission 89873) | Embiratermes neotenicus P4 segment gut microbial communities from Petit-Saut dam, French Guiana - Emb289 P4 | ecosystem: Host-associated > Arthropoda: Insects > Digestive system > Gut ... | reverse complement strand
TCCCTTGTTATCAGCCTAAAATAGGCAAATGGTGGCAGCATATCTAGGAACCATTTCTTCTAGCCTCCAGCTAGGATCCGCTACCCTATCGAACTCCCGTAAGGAAATTTGGTAGAAATATAACGGCAGTACCGCTAAGCATACTACTATACTAGCAGCTGCCGCTACACACCATTGTAAGCTTTGAAGTGTATTATGTAGATATACACAGAGTTATAAATAAACTAAATGCAGTTTACTGCATTACATCAATAAATGCTTACAATTGTCATCACAGCCAATAGAACGGTGTTAATTAATATGAATTTTGCTGGTACTACTATTTTCTTTATCCTGTGCCACACACACACACATTTAACATTAAACTTGACACTTAAGGTAAATCACGGGAAACTTCACACACAAGGAAAGATAATGTAAAATAGGGATTCCATGCACACCTCTGATTTCTGACATGTCATTGCTACTCCTGACCCTCAGCATGTAAATCCTAACAAGGACTATAAACTTCAGCATTTACCATTAATGATTTAATTGCCTGCTTAATTGAGAGAACCTATGAGCATAAATATATTCATGCATTGGAGATATAATTACATACAACATATGAAGTTGTGTTGCATCTGATTTTAAGGATTCCTGGCATAAGCTTGTGAATCTAAACTGCTAATTTTGTAAATAAAATGTTGAGTAATGGCAGCTGTCTTACCCATAATTCATTTTACCACTAGGGTCATAACATATCCATTGCTGTTGCAGGATGCTGGAGTCTATCAATGGAATGCAGCATGTGATGCAACAAGCTGCCCACTTCTTGTTATCTCCACCACAAGTTAGTGTATGGTTATAAATATCGAACTTTTACAACACAGCATTGATAAATTTATAACATCTTGATTTTTCATTATGCCAGGTATTATACCAGCCCAATTCGGAATTTGTATACTTTGACCTGGATGACATGCGGAAGCACCACTTTAGCATTCCAGAGAAGACTGTTGTATTTGTTGGTGAAGGTTTGGAATCACAGAGAGTTGTGTTGTATAACTCCCTGACATGGAGACGCCAGGAATTGGTCACACTAAGGGTATCTACCCATAATTGTAAGGTAAGTTTTGCTAAACATTCATCTTTTTTGTATCTTGTACTGTTGAATCTTGTAATTCTCTGTTAGAATAACAAATTTTGAATTGAATGTTGAGTCTTCCACAGCCGTTTGTATTCCATGTTAGTTGACTATTACTGGTGACAAGTATCTGAACATGGCAGAGTCACCCATACCTGCCATTCCTGATCCATTAGCACAGTGGCACACCATCACATTTACACTTTAAGTGGAGGTGTACAATAATGTTAATTTTTCAGGAAGGTATATAGGGCAGTGGGCAAATGTGGAATACCATCTGTATCCTCATTTTGTACCATCTTACTTGTGGGCCAGCAGCCAGCCTAAAGATACAGTATACACCAAGAAATCATCTGTGCTCAAGAATGCAGACACAAACTTGATATGTCCTCCTTAGCTTTTCACTGGTGACCTTTCAGCATTGTCAACAGTGGCTAGAATCTAATGGTGGATATTTGAAGATCTGAGATAGTGAAATTTGTGGCACAAATAATTTTGTTTGATACATCAAAGATTATATTTCTTTGATATTTTTGGAAGGTGGAGAGGGAGGAGATTCATATACCATGACACATGCATTGTTGTAACATTCAATACATCATGTTTCATCTTGTCATTTAGTTGTCCAGAAAAGGAAAAGGAAGTGTGAGATGGATATTCCAAGTTATCTAGAACTAGAGAGAACAATGTTTGGGCAAATTTGTTACAGGTTACAGATGCTGCTGGTATCAGTATTCCCAGTCAGACTAGCCCTGTCTTTCAGGAATTGTCTCATGTTGTCGCAGACTCACATTATGACATCACCTTCATGGCAGATGTACCTCCTCTGGGTTTGACCACGTACTTCCTGCATGCTGTCCTTCCTGCCCAGAATGTGTGAGTATTTTGCTTTTAAATTGTAATCAAGATAAAGTGATATATTTTCTGGTTTTCTGAATGTGGGAGACTTTCAGTAACTTGTGTATACTGTGCTGGTTTGAAGAGGATTGTTTACTGTTTTGGATGCATGTGCACATATGGTTTAACATTCCACTCTAGCACAAGTGAATTAATCCCAGCATTAAAGAAACTGATCTGAAGGTCCTTGTATTTTACTGAAATGGCCTACTGTTTGGTTATTATGTTAGAAATATTACTTATTAGTTTTTTTATTGACTGTGATTGAAAATCTCAGGATGCTGGTTACGGTTGTGAGTGAAGTGAACTAACACTTTTGTACCATTGTGCGACTAAAATTCTTTATTACAGTTCAAAAGAAGTGACTGTACTTGTATGGTACTACCATTTCCAGTGTTGAGACACACATTATCATAAAAGAAACTATTGTCATGTTGGTTATGCAGTGGCAATGTAAAGTGAAACTTTAAGGGCCAGCTATGATTTCATGGAGTAGGGACAGCACAATCTGTGTAGTGACTAGACTGTGGGCTGGACAACCAATGAATCGTGGTTTGATTCCTAGTAGGAGCAAGAGATTCGTCTCTTCCCCACAGCATCCATCCACCTTTGGACCACACCCAGCCTCCTGTTTAGTGGGTACTTGGGTCTCTTTCCTCAGCAATCAAGCAGTTGGACTATGAGGCTGACTACTTATCTCCGTATATATAAAGTGATCTTAAGAATGAGTGGAGCTATACTCATGTATGTAACAACATGCCCAACCTGTACCTTGCTGCATTTTCAGACCTGCAAATACTGTTTTTATGTGTGTTGAAACGCCTGCATATTTTCCGCTGAGTGTAAGTGTATAACTTTTATGTGATTTTGTGTTGCAGAGACAATGTTATGTCACATGTCAAATTGCTGAACATCGTTGGCTATCCACCAAAAGTTGAGGGCATTGAATATTTTGAAGTGGTGGATGAAGTGAAGGAGTTTTCAATCCACAGTGATCATTTGTCTGCAGCATTCAGTGAGCATGGGCTCTTGAAGGCTGTTACACTAAAAGACAGTGGTCTGACTGTTCCTCTGCATTTGGACTTTGTAAGGTAAAAGGAAGATGTCCTTTGTCTCTTTAAAAGGTGTGCTACATTTTACACATCACAACATATAGTATAGGAGACTTCATCTGGACATTATAGTGTGTCTTATACTATGGTAGAACTCTGTAGTAGACAGGTTTTGAGAAGTCATTATCTTGAGAATTTCAATTATCCCATCATATGGCAGTGAAAACTCTGTGCACTGTATGCTTTAATATATGATAACTAAACAACTACATAATATTAGCAAACAACTTTGATTGCACACAGCTATTCCATTTATTGATACAATGTATGTAATAAAGTCTCTTGTCAGTTAAAGGTGCTAAAGTGTTGTGTATTACTTTTTAATGATTTTGTAGACTGAGGATGGTTTACAGTTAGCCAAAACATGTAGCTGTATCAAGTGTATGAATATCAAATAGTTGTGCCCGGCTGAAAGTTGTTTGCTAACTTTTATGTATGGCACAGTGGGGTGAACAGTGTAAAAACAAAGAATGAAGCTCTTACTCACAGAGTTTATTTGTGGACTTCTGACTTTACAGTGGCAGTTCAGTTCCTTTCATTGGAGGTAATAATGGACTTTTGAAACAGCATATTATTTATATTATCTTTGACATATAAAAAGTTAAACAAGAAACCAGAAACTTTAAGAGTTAACCATGAATGCTGCTTGACTAGAAGGTAATATTTATGAAGATTCATATTGCCTGGGGTGTTATGCTATATTGACTGGTAAATGTGTAATTACCAATGTTGTGTAGGAGCATAGGGCCTTCATCTTCAGTGACAAGCAGTCAAACTATATTCAGCTGCTTGGACCCTGAAGATGGCAGCAGCATGTTCATCCAATACTGTGAATGTACTTATATGCTGGTGTTACGGAAGTAAAAACACAATTACTAGAAATTATCACTCTGAAAGTTTTGTAAGAGCCATTAGTTTTCTTAGAAATAAACAAGGAACAAGTAATGTGTGTCTATGGTTTAGGGCTGCAATTAAGGACAAAATCAGAGTGTGACAGTTCTCAAGTATGTAGGCATGCTCATATTACTGACTATTGGTGTAGACTGATGATAGAACAAAATAAGGGAGCATGCTATGATGTGGATGTCATATTTACAAAAATGAAAACTTATGAAACCATAATCACCATCTGTCTTGAAAACAGTCATTGTAATGTGAATAATCAGATACCATTCCATTTGGTATTAATGGTATTTTACTGTGTCAGTACATGCGTGTTTTACAGATACCATGCTCGACCAGGACGAGAGCGTAGTGGTGCATACTTGTTTCTGCCAGACAGAGAAGCAGAGATCATTCCATGGGAGTTTTCCCCAGTGCGGGTGTTAGAGGGACCACTGTTTTCCCAGGTGCATATGCATCTGCCAGGTGTACAGCATACAGTAACACTAGTTAATACACCAGGTTTGTATACTGCCTTCAGTATGCATTGAAACATTTCCATTAACTATCTTGAAGAACCTTAGTATTTTTTGAGAAGCTGATAGTCGCTCAGCTGCTCAAGACTTTTTCCATCTTTTGTGGAACCTGTACTTTCACAGGAACCCACCCAAGACCTTGTATGTGATATATCATATGTTCCTTTTTGTGGTTGGAAGTTTTGGCCTCTTGCTCCAGCACAAAGCTGGAGAATTATCCTGTTGCCTGTCTGTGACTGTTCATTAAATATATTCATAGCCACAGTGTATATATGCAGCACCCCCCTGTCTGCAGTCTGAGGAGGTGCTTTGCTATAGTAACATAGGATCAACTGGACATGGAAATTTATTCATGTTAACTGTTCCCTGTTACTACTAATGATTATATTCAAATAATAAAATTAAATCATGCAGTGCTGTGATTATGTAATTACATATAAATATATAGTTCATGAATATATGTGACACTATATATACACTTCACCAATCTCATTTTAAATATTAATCTTTTAAGTTTACATAATAATAGCATAAGTAGTATACAAATAGTTGTCTGATGGCCATCCTGTGATCAGAACTTGAAATGGTCCCTGACAACATTCCCATGCAAGTAACTAAATAAATGTTCAGGACCACACTTATTTCAGAGAGAAGTTATTTGTATTATACTTCTCCAGACAGAATTTTTAGATACAATTTTGTGATACATGTGTAACTTCATTTCCTTACTTGGATCCAAACACATTTCTGTAAATTCCACTTATCACATATTCTTTGTTTTTTCTTGATTACTGCAAATTGATCTCGGAAGTATGATAACTTGTGGATATCACACAGGTTTTAGTCTTGGCTTGCTGTTAGCTTTAAATTAGCTCTGTGTAAACTTTGGAATGTTTTAATGCTCAAACACCATTTCGAGTACTTTTGTTTTTTCACATTTTCCCTCACTCACAGATATAAGACAGCTCCATATTTAATTGAAAATGAAATTAGAAATGACCTTGGCTATACACACACACACACACACACACACAAGGTGGTTCAAATGTGACTGGGACTGTTTGTGTATAAATCTGGCGACATCAGTCCCAGTCATATATGAAACACCTTGTATATGCATTATACAGTGTTTCAAGTTAAATATGGGAATGATGATGTGTACAGAGTGACGAAGTGAGGTGTGTGCTTGCCTGTACAGGAGCAGATGGTCTGGGGCTAGAGGTGCAGAATGTGGTGGACATCTCAAACCAAGTAAACTGTGAGCTGGCTATGCGTATATCAAGCAACATCAAAAATGGAGACGACTTCTACACTGACTTGAATGGTTTGCAGGTGCATAATATTTATGTGTTTGTTTATTGAAGGAGTGGTTTGCTGATTGACCCTTTCACTACAATCATTTCTGAATCTGCTCTGCACTCCCTTTCTGTTATTAGCCCCCAGACGATAATGCAGTTCAAATGAAGCATGGTACTTTGCACAGCCTGACCATTTGATAGTCACTCAGATTCATGGAATGAAGGACTAGATGAAGAAATCTTGCTTCAACACAAATCTTCCAGTCATATTGGACATGTGAGGCTGTTTCTTTTCTTTTCTTTCATGACACTTTTGAAGGTGGAACTGTTCACTGTTCCCATTTTGAATAGGTGACACTCCCCTCTAAGTAATCCCAGTAGTTGTCTCAACTGGTTCTTATATACCCAGATAAATGGCTCTATAGATATTGGCTGAAATATCTCAAAGGAAACCTTGGCATTCCTCTCTGTAGCTGTGATTTTTATAGGTAACCCTTCAGTTGAACCAATTATATGTATGGTAGGCATAGAAAGATACTGTGAAGTCATGGTTCCTTGAGTATTCAAGTTAAAAATTTGAAAAGTTCTTAAGAAACAGCTCGATGTTGTTAGCAAAGTGTGATACTGCAGTGTTGACTGAGGCATAGGTGTCCCTATTTTAGTTATTTTTTGGCACAGTGCATCTCAATGATCCTAAAACTACTGCCAGAATTTCAAGCTTAAATCTTTATTTTTTCTGCTTAGTTATGATTGCCACAGATACTTAGACACCATTTTTTATTATGTAGATGGAGTTCTGGCCCTTACCAGGAGGAGATCCTTCATGACATTTATCTCCATCCTTGCCATACAGAGTTTTGCACAGTGCCAAACATCTTGACTTGGATGGACCAGAGCTGTGTTTCCTATCATTAGAGATATAACCCCTGTCCAGGACATGCACTCCAGGGTTGGGTTTTGGAGGAGCCTAATATTTAACTGTGTATCTTGTTATTGTTAAAGTAAGAAGATACCATCATTACAGACATAGCACATAATCTCATCTTGGTAGTAATACATTGTAATGAACAGATTATGTATGTATGTGAAGTGATTTCATGTAAGTTTGAGGATAATGACCCATAAGTGTTGTAATTACACCAAGTGTTTCGTAAAGGATCTAACTTTTGCAGCTGTGATTTGAAAACTAGTAAGCAGAATCTTCGATTCAGAAATAAAATTTGTACAGCAGCCGAATTGTACTAATTTCAGGCTTTGGCATTGGTATGTATGTGTATTATTTGTAATTTAAAAATAGAAATGGTATGAAACATGTAGTGTTTCCATGCATTAATTCAATTTTCTCTGTATGTCATTGGTTCTACTGAATTGTGATAGATTTTGTATAACAAGTGGCCTTTATGGAAAAAATGTATCAATATTTGTTAGTCCACAAGTGTTGGTAGCCTCAACAAAAATGAACTGTTTTGTCTAGAATGAAACAGTACCTTGTAACAGACTACAGATTATATTTTTATTTTATTTTAAGTTATAGTTATCCTATTGTCATGTCCATTTTATGCGTTGCATGACATGATTATTATAATTTGAAATAATGTTGCAGATCATTCGCCGGAAACGCTTCTCTAAGTTGCCATTGCAGGCTAACTATTACCCTCTTCCAACCTTGGCCTTCATCGAGGATCAGACATTTCGTTTCACCATTTTGACTGCCCAGCCACTTGGTATAGCTTCACTTAAGGAGGGCCAGATGGAGGTGAGTTATTAAAAAAAATTAATCTTGGTTGAGCCAGAAAGTATATGGCAAAGTGGATTCAGTTTGACTGAAAGAAATCTAATAAACTTATGTACCTGTTGTTTGCATTATGGTTATCCACTTCTCCCATCTGCCTTGCCATCTTAGAAATGTCCCATTGCTGTCTATAATATACAGAATTTTTTAAATTCACATATTGGGTGCTATTGAATTTGGATTTACAAATGATGAAATAGGATATATGTAAATTTGTGGTATTGCTTCTGGTATGTTTTGCAGTTCACTTAGCCTTTTCATGAGACAAGTTTCTCAGTGATCAGGGTGTATATGGGTAGTGTGCTTTTAGGTGATGCAGGACCGCCGGCTAAATCAAGATGACAACCGAGGGCTGGGACAAGGTGTGACAGACAACAAACCTCTTCCTGCCACATTTAGACTGATACTTGAACGACGCCAGCCAAATTGTCAGGTTCGTAACATGCGGTGAATTTGAATACATTTGAGTTTAAGAATTGTAGGTTAATTATTTAGCAGTGGAAGTCAATTTTATGTGCATAGAATTTTTGTTAATACCAATTTTATGCTTAGATGAACAGCCATCTTAGTTGATAAGGCCTACCTCCATTCCAAAGCCCTGCACCAGATCTGCATGTGCTGCCTATCCTTCACATTAGTGTTAGGCAGATTTTCAGGTTTTCAGAGCATACTTACTAGCCCTAGTTTGTGTTGAGCAACCCTCGCCAGGGATTGCATTATCTTGATGAGGTAGAAAGGCTTGCATGCTCATATGATACCTGTAATGCTATGCCAGCAGTAGTGTAATTATTCTGTAATTATCTCTGGGGAACCTTGCATCAGAGCTCCCCCTCTTTCGGTTGTCTCAGTTACATGTAATTTTCTGTGGTAAATGGTACATGTTTAGCATATACTGGCCTACTGGCAATGTTTTGAAGTGAAGTGGTGTCCACAAGCACTCAGAATTATTCTACAAGCTCTTGAAAAACCAAATTGATAGGTGGGTGTTATGAGGAGAGGAACAAAAGTTAGGGTTTACATTAAGCTGGACACTATTACAACTCAGTAAACTAAGCTGAACAATTTCAGGGAACTGCAACTGACCATCCAGCAGGTTTGCCATCTCTTGCAACCCATGTAGCATCACTGTCTCTTTTGCATCCATTGTTCCACCTACTTTGGCTGGGTAAGACTCGGGACAAGTTAGAGTCACACTTCACACCTGTAACTCATGAATCGGGCTCTGACATCCATGTGGTGATGTTGCACACCTTTCCACCACAGTCCAACAATGCAGCTGGTCTTGTTGTACAACGGCAGGAAACAGATCCATGTTTTCCATTGGAGCAGTTTCCTATTAGTAATGGGCTGGTGAGTCTCCAGTCATTAAGTACTGACTGCATCTTTTTTATCTGTTTTTTGTATTTCATAAGAAAAAAGCATGTTTGTGTTTGTGTTTGTCAGTATTTTCCCCACTGTAGCTTTTAATAACATTATTGTGTAAGCAGAACAGAATATAGTGTCAATGAAAATTCTGGTCTCATGGAATTACCGTTTAGCATCATGTAACATCCTGGAAGACCTACATCTGTGATCACATTTTTCATTTTCCCACCCCAACAGCAGCATCAGTCTTAATAGCCTGTCATTAAAGGGAGAAAACACAGGTATCATGTAGTATAGAATCTTACAGTGTCAGTGGAATTAAAAGAAAATAAGTGCCATTAATTCATTTCTGTGAAACTTGGAGCATTACATGGTGTTTAGTGGTATCATCATTGGTACTGTTTCATCAGAGCTGTTGCATACATCCCTTTGTAGTGTCAGGTTCGCTGCCATGTGTTAGTGCAACTTGAAGTTGTGTCCTGGTCTCAGATCAAGGAGACATTCCAACATGGCCATGAACATGGGTAAGGTAGGTCAGCACCATCAACCCTTAAGGGTCTAGTGCCTAATATGCTGCCAGTATCATACACATTCCCAGTTTTCCACAGGTCATAGTGTATGGTTATTTTGTGCCTAAAATTATTGGCTAATATGAGGATGTCTTTCAGACGTGGGTGGATGGGGGAGAGACAAGTGGTATAAATACTGGCCCTTCAGAAAGTTCTGTTACATACCCAATTTTATAGTATTTACAAAAATAGAAGAGTATATTGGGGTAAATCCCTGTGTGCTTGGGTTTACTCCAGCTACACTTTTCCGTGTCATCTTCCATAAATCTAGCTGAAGCCAAGAGCCACACCTTGAATACTGTTTAGGCCATTTGTCCATCAATATTCTCAGTTTTAAAGGAATTGACCCACTAATTAAATGCTCTGGTCAGTCTTAGTAATTAGCTCATGTTGTTAGCATCTTTATCTCTGCAGTAGCTTATCAGCAAGACTGCATGCTGAAGCATGAGCTCCATGGCTCTGGGATTGTACACTAGCAGGTCAGACATCATAGGTAGTAAGTATACAGGCTGGGAACTGTATAATCCCTACTAGTGACTGGACTAATTGCAATAATTATCTTGCCTAAATCTGGCCTTTTTCAAGCTTTACCTTGCAGATGCTGCGACCTCATTATATAGTCTTTGTGCACTTGACAGTAGTTTGATGACATGACAGGTATTTTGCTTTACTCTGTCACCAATGATGTAATGGCAGCATAGGCATTCTAATTTCAGATGTTGCTGTTGCATGAAACTGTAGGTTTGCAACATTACATGAACTGTTTAGAATTGGTTACTAACATGGCATTTATGCAAAATATATCATCTGTACTGCATTTACTAGTTTGGTCACACAACTCTAAAGCATTGTAGCATCATATATTAACTTAGTGTAGGAAGCGTATATCAAATGCTTACACATTTTGTATGAAACATTCTGTGTAATGTTGAAAATTAATGGTATGGTTTTGGCACAGACTAGGTATAATTAGTGTTAGCTTTCTGTTGCTGGAAGTGTTGTAATGTAAACTTTGCCCATTAATACACTCCTTTCTTATACTGTACTGTAACCCAGCAAGTTCTGCTGGTATCTGTATCAAACAGAAGCATTTGAATGAAAACTAATGTCAATTATACATCTAATGTGTTGCTTAAGACACTACTGCAATTAGTAGAGAACTCATCCAGTAGGTGGACATAGATGTGAAGAAATACCTTGTGATATATTACTTTGTTATGCCCTCTACCCTTTCTGCCTCCTCAGAAAAGGGCAGACTTTAATTAAAAAAACAGTGCACATTCTTCAGGTTATGTTTCAAG
>Ga0123357_10012696_pt1 | contig 10878 bp, 6 predicted proteins | sample TergutEmb28metaG_FD_89873 | JGI IMG/M metagenome (GOLD analysis project Ga0123357, IMG submission 89873) | Embiratermes neotenicus P4 segment gut microbial communities from Petit-Saut dam, French Guiana - Emb289 P4 | ecosystem: Host-associated > Arthropoda: Insects > Digestive system > Gut ... | reverse complement strand
GGCTGTGTAATGCAATTTTGACCTCCTGACGATGAGCACATGTGCTCGAAACATGTAGAGGCATGAAATAAACTTATTGTAAAACAAAAAGTTTGTGCATCAAGTTGGTTAATTACTGAGATAAATATACTGAAATTCACGGTCAGCAAAACGTCAAGAAAAGTACAAAGATGTTTCTTACATACATGTGCTTGCCTAAAGAAGCCGTTTTCTGTGTAAACTCCTTAAATCGTAGATGGACTAGGTTAAGGTACGTTGTTGGCGATACCAGCGAAGTAAAGGCCCACATGGCGAGAAGAGTGTGGAAGATAATCCATTGCTGGGAATAAGAGTACGTGTTAAGTTTAGGGGTTCAGATGAAATATGGGTGTAACCTGTATGGACGAGAGGACACCTTCTAATTTTGAGATATATATTAGGTTTGGACATGCATTTTAGAAAATATTGGAAGATTACCTAGATAAGTTGGGAAGGGTTAGTTCCTCGTCTACAGTAAATATTCCAGTTCTATCCCTTATCATCAGTTTTCATCTCCATTCTTTCTCCTGTTTCAATTATCTTCTTAATAGCTAATAATGTAGGACCTGAGTGTAGAGATTACCTATCCCTGTTCTATTTTACCCACTCTCATTCTAAAAGCCCTTCTTTTTACTTAATAGTAGGAACATCAGTATTTTGTGAAGCAAGAGAGGTCACAAAGTTAACGCACCAATTTTGGTCTTAACCTCCAATCTCAGTGTACGAACTGTTCACGTTAATGCGTCATTTGGGCCATGGGAACATATTCTTTCGTAATATTCCTTTACGTCTGTGAATCTCTTGTGATTTTCTTACACTTGGTTTTTCAATTCCATATTTGGTTTATTATTTCATCTTGAAAAACACTTAATCGAAAAATAGTATATTTATCGTTTTAATATAAGCCGTCCTAACGTACTGAAATGCCAACGACTCATAAGTTTCCACTTAATTCTTAAAATCGGAACACAAACTGTAGTTTGTTTTCTAAAGTTTTTGCTTTGAATACATCAGCGCAACTATTTTAAAGTTCCTTTTGCCAGAACTGGGAAACTTTTAATGTTCGTAAGTTACTTGAAAGCTTAGTCGTCTTTCTCTCACATTCTAAGGAAGAAATGCTGAGAATTTTATTTCATAACTAATTAACTGAGGGAGCCACTGAGCTCTTACTTTGCGAATGCCTTCATTGGAAAGAAACAAAAGGCATAGAACTGTATAAAGCAGGTAGGTGGACCATAAAAGGTAAAATATAAATGAAATCACAACTGTGAATAAAATGAAACTAGAAAATAATGTCAGAAGAACAGAAATCTTAACTGAACCGAAGAAGAAGTAGTGGTGATGATAATGATAATGTTGATGATAATAATAATAATTATAAAGTCTTAATGAAATAAATAGTGAACAGGTATGCGAGAGGAGTTAGACCATTTAAAAGTCTTCGGAAATAAGGCTCTTAAGGAACACTCCTTGAGTCTCTAAAGTTTCTCCCTTCGGTTCTGAGATAATCGAAAAGGATTCGCAGTTGCAGTTAAATGTGCTCAGCAATTCTCTAATGTTCCATTTTGTTTTGAAAGAAGCCATACTAGTTTGCATAATTGCTAATATCCCTACAGAGGAATAGCGCCGCCTTAGAACAGAAAGGATTTTACTAAGCAAGAGGTCAGATGTAATGTTATAAATTTGCCATATGGGTACAGCAATACCAAGATCGAATAGCTGATTCAGATATTGCACGATGATTCGACGGAAATGAAGGGCTGTTTTGTTATGTTGGTATTACTAATGATGCTGTATTTGTAGGGGAACGTTCCCTACAAGAACTGGGAATTTATTGCAAAAAGCTGGCCCAACAAACTTAAAGCAGACATTAGATGAAGACGGACACCATTGACACAAAACCACACGTTGCCGGGACAGGAAAGTTAGTATTAATTTCTAATCTTCTACATTTGTTATCATAATCTCATAAGTGGGATTTTTTGGTTTCGTTGACTGCATCGTAGGTCAAAAGGCTTCGTTGGATAAACAAAAACTTTCTAATCATTTGGGTGTTTGTCATCAATGCAGTGGCACAAATCCAACCTACCACCCACATCTGCAGATTCAAGATTTTGAATGTGCTGGATAAAGTCCTTGTCCATGTGACCATCTCCAGATTCTCATGCACGAAAGAGACTGTAGAGATCGGCGAAAATTCCTCGTGTCTAATGGACAGATTTAGCTACATCAAGTCAACAGTATTTCCTTCTTCTTCTCAGTTCTTTGTACTTAACATCGAGACAAGTGGGTTACACTTGGAAAGGAGGTCCTATATCGCGGATATTGGTGAAGAGAGTGAACACCCTTCGATAAAGATTTCTTCGCGGAGCATGTAACTGCCGATTTTCTTCGTGACCAGCAGTGGCCTTAGCAGAACACGAACAGTAAATTCGGTGTATTTTACGTGTACTGTAATTTATCACAGGACGAAATGACTGCATTCTGTGCTTTGTCACTTACTGCTGGTGTTGTGATGAAACATGAAAATGTCAATGTGTGCACGCATCCTCTACAGTCCAACTTCTAATACCTCAGTAAACAATATGAATTGAACCCAAGTGTTTATGACGTTTATGACTTCGAATTACTTCTCGAATTCGATCCTGTTCTGTCGACCTTAATTTCCAGGACGTTGTGAATAGCACTTAATAATAATTACTGCATAAATAAAGTTTAAAATGAATTCGACGGACATATTTTAAACATTAAGGGGACAGAATACTTTTAGCTACTATTTGTATGTAACATTTAAATGAAATAATATTAATTTAGTCAATTCAATTTTATTTATACGACGTCCATTCGTTGAGAGGGAATGCCTTTGACAGCAAATAAAACTATATTCGCCAAGCAATTGGCGCTCCTGCCGAAGAATGTTGGCTGATGTCTTGATACTTCAGACTTACCTTCAGTAGATTTCCTCTTCTAATTTCGACAAAAACACCGATTGATCTGTATGAGGCTTCCGAAATTTCTTCAGTACTTTTATGTAAATTCCGGAATGGCACTTAAAATTAGATGGCAGTAGCATATTACGGATGAGGTGTCTGGGGTTATGCCCTTAATCTACATAGAACACTACCGAAATCATCCCTAAATAAAGACATAAGAAATAAAATCACTGAGAATTCATCACCTTTAATGACATGCCCAAAGCACGAGAAGAGAAAAGAGAAACACCCAAATAAGTTCAGCTGAGAAAATTACTACACCGTGCCACTTGGTGAGCTGAATATTGTAGCTGAGAGAGCGTGTGTGTGTGTGTGTGTGTGTGTGTGTGTGTGTGTGTGTAACTGTGCACGTGTTTGCCTTACGCCCTATGAAGTAGGAAAATCCATTACCTGATACAGGCAAATACCGCTGGTACTGCTCCTGAAATCTTTGCATATGCAAGTTTCTCTTTTACTGTGTGCGTTCTTACTGCTCCAAAATCAAAAGGAAACCAATGTATATTTAACTACTATAGCACCTAAAATTCGCATTGCTGTTATGAACTGGATGTCAAGCTCTGTAAGCAGCGAGAATTTCAGAGTAAGAGACATACTTAATTTTCTTTTCCCTACCTCTTCCTTCCTTCCTTCCGTCTAAAACTCAGACGAAAGTAAATTATTCGTAAGAGACTAGAAGAGGAAGTTTGATCAGGTTCAGTTGTAGAGCAATGTGCGAATTACGTGGTTTCCTTTTATGGAGCCTGTTTTTAATATTCATAAAACGTACCGGAATTCGCACGGCTCTAAAGTCCATTTCACCGTTTTGAAATTATATGTCCATTTCACTCAACAACTGCTTTAATCTTTTAAATATTAAAAAATAGAACTATTACCACAATATATCACTTACCTACCATATACGAGTACATTTCTGATTTTCTAATGGGTGGAAGACTTGCTTTTCTGTGCAGTCTATCTTCACCTTTCTTTCAGGCTTTCAACAATTTCTTAGGACGTAGAATGCAACAGAATAGCTTATTACCTTACAACACAGGCACAATTCTAGGAAAAACGACAGACCCGTTACAGTCGAAAAGTTCTGCACTTAAGATTGAATAGAAAAAAAGAAAAAAAAGAAATAACGCATAAATACTTCGACTTAAATATAAATATTATTTAACTTTCCCTAAATAATGCACGACGCTCATTAATAACATATGAACCAAACGTACGTTACATTTACTAAATTCTTGTGAATTAATGTTATTTATTAGGGATTTTAAGTGGGTGTGGATGGTTAGAAGTGATATTGCATCCAAAAGACATGTCTTCAGAACCATCTCAACTTTACAGGTGGTAAAATATTCACAATTTTTAACTAACTATTATGGAACAAAGTGACAAATTTTTAGCTTCCTGAAATTTAAAAAAATCCTTCGCTATGCAAAACAGCAAACAGGAGTGGATTTTTGCGTGACCTACAGGATCACGGCCTGATGACAGAGATTCATTATTCCAGCATGTCATACAATATATCCATAAGAATTCCACACCTATTCATTAATCAGACAGTCTGGTTACACCGAACGTTACTAGTTCCCAGGACCACGTGTCTCCTTCTTACGTGCATATTACGTCAAATTTAAAGTTTGTATTTTCCTTAAAAAACGGTGGTTTGTGTCTCATATTTTTTACATGTGAACTTATTCTCTGATAGCCAGTAACATGATCACGAAACAAATCGTACAACCTCTGCTGTTGCAATATTGGACATGCATTTGGCCGAATTATGTCTTTGATCTTTCAAGGTACCGAATTTCAAAACAGAATTTGAATTTGCAAGGTCCTCTGAAACTATTATAAAATAAAACTCTGAGCAAAAATATTATTGACTCTCTGATCTTTGACAGGATACTGAGTCAGTTCCATGTACATCTTGTCTATTTTTCATTTCTGAATTCGAAAATTTTTATGTAAATATGTCTTTAACATTTACTTCCACTAAATAAATGTTTTGTAAGCTGCTGTTTATTAATGATGATTAATGCAAATTTGTTTACAACAAAAAACGTTTTGTAGTGTTTTAAGAAATGTGCAAAATGCATTACGACGAAGCTTCAAGTTATCTGATTTCGTCATGAAGAAATGTTAAATTCCGACTGAGACTACCTACTAGACTATTTTTGCGACTAACACTCATTACACATATTCTAATGCTTTCCTTCGATTGTTCCGAATATGCCGATAGATTTTGTTCTTAACATCAATACATCACATAATATCAGATAGTCATCAAAGCGTGCATTTTTAGCGATGCTGCTTAACTTTTTCAAAGCCTACTGTGTACGCGCAACAACAGGTTTAACACTTAAGAATTATATATTCTGCTCACACTGTATTTATTTGTTTTTTTATTTATCTCAGGAAATACAAGACTTCTGCCCCATATAACATAAACTGATTGGTTTTTATAACCGAGATTAAAAGTGTTTATTGCGCGGTTTATTTTAAATAAAACAGACCGCGTTTCGTCTTTAAAGAACTAACCGTTCTCTGCACGGTTTGAATGGCCAGTCGTCACGTTGAACTAGTAAATTCCTGTCCCTTCACTAGATTTTCAAAATTGCTGACCATAGAATTCGAACAGAACCGTTTTTTATATGTTGTTTATTATATGTTTGGACCGGCGATGTAAAAAAAAATCTCACAGTTCTCTTTGAATCGAATGAGAGCGAAAACAACACGAAAAAGTGGGCCCCTTCTTCTGCTCATATCCTCTGGAATCGCACCAATTAAACTTTTATTTTCCGGTTTACTATAATTATGTGGGCTGGGATAGCGCAGTCAGTTTACCGTCTCGCTACAGACCTAACGGTTAGGGGATCGAATACCATTGGGAGCCCGATTTTCCGCACCTTTCCACGCCGGCCCTGAAACCTACCCAGCATCCTGAACAATGGGTATTGGATCTTTCCCGGGGGTTAAGCGCCCGCTCTGTGGCGTTAACCACCAACCCACATTTATGGCCAAGTTTCAAGAAAGGGTAAAGCTATATCTTTACTCTCCACCGAGGATTTCGTGGCCTATTCTGGGGTAAATCTTGCATTTACTGAAATTTTATCCCCTCTTCGGTTTTTAGTTACACTTTTAAATTTGTAATTTAATATTCGTTAACAAGTGTAACACACAATGAAAATAATAAGAATAATAACTCAGTTTAATTGAATTGTGTGTTTATTTACTTGCTGAAACGGCAGACTAATAACGTAAAATACATTCTGCACAAGTGAAGAAGAACAAAAACACTAGTACGTAGAGGTAAGAAAGAACAAATTACAAAACTAAAAGAGAAAATAATGCTGATGTTTACTGGACCGTGCATAATTGTGATAACTGAAGAATAAAATACCAACTAGATGCCACTTTTTATTTTATTGTGCTTCTTATAGGCTCAATATGTTTCGGGCACTACTATGCCCATTATCAGGAGCTCGCGACTATGATGTTAATTACCGCATTGGTCGTTTCGTTCTTGGTTTGTTGTAGGTTGGAGGTTAGTTGCGGTTAGGCTGGAGTAGTATCCGGGCTGCAGCCCGGACACGACCAATGTGGTAATCAACATCATAGTCGCGAGGTCCTGATGATGAGCATAATAATACCCGAAACATGTTGAGCCTTTAAGAAGTACAATAAAGTAATAAGTGGCATTTAGTTGTTATTTACTCTTCAGAAAATAATGCAATTTAAAAAATTATGACGGATAAAATTACATTAACGGCCCCCCCCCCCCGAATGATTTTGTTAAACGATATGTTATTATTAGCAATACTATTTCTACTACTATTAATGATGGTATTTATAGATAATAATAATAATGAACGTTCTTTACTTTTGGTTGTCTGTCTTACAGAAATATGTTCTAAGGGAAATTTGTCTACGGTAGGCCATGTGGATTTTATGGCGAAACAAGTGACATTTGGCTGATTTTTCTCCGAGATCATCAGTCTATTCCCTAATACATAAGTTCACCAAATATCTATAACCTATTTCTTTCCTCAGTAGTCGATGTAATCTCAGATCTCATATCGTTCTTAAAGTACATATTCTTCTCTCTTTCCCTGACATCGGAGGATGACACGTGGAAGCCCTGGATGAGGGTGAAGTACGTCTTACATATTAATGCTTTATAAGAGTCATAAAACGCGGACCACTTGTAGAATATATAATTCGAAGAATAAAATGCAGGAAAGATCAACAAAAATGCCATATTTATGGTTCCACATCTTATTCTTTGATCCTTACCTACGTACTTCAACACGCTGTATGGATCAATGTTTAGCTGTACTTTAAGGCCACACTGGAAATGAGTTTGCTGTTCCGTTGTTTCTGTTCGAAGAATAGAGATATCTGTAAGCACCAACACAAAACAGTCACATGCAAGAAATATATTTCCTTTGCAAAATTCCATTGAAATATTACAGCGTATACAGAGCTGTTTTATTGATTGGTTGTTTGTGCCTATGCCTATGTACCTTTGCTAGACTCTGGGTTTCTTGTTAAGCCGATTAAATTGCCTTCCAGTCTAATTACAAGGATCCTTATCCCTAAGGCACACGATTTCACCTTCTGATTAGGACTGCAAACGGACTCAAGTGTTGGTTACAGTAATGCTTGAAACAAAGTACAATACAACTACAGTAAATTATATTAAAATAAAAAAAATCCAGATGTTTTTTCTGAATTGCATTTGAGACAGGGTTTTTTTTAAGCCATCATAGAAAATATTATGCAATATTAGGGTAGTTATTGAATTTGATTTTTCTTTGTTAAACTTTAAAACTCTTACAATTTCACAATATATTTCATGATTTAAAACACCTCCGTCTTTTTAAGAAGAAACTGATATTTCAGGGTGGAACGTAGAGAATCGGAGAAAATGTCTACTTAGCAAGAATATCGGTAATATAAATCCCTTAAATTTTCGAATTCACAGTCTCTTTTCTCACAAAGTAAGTAAATTAATGGTGTCATAATATCTGGTAGGACATGTCTACATTTAACGAAACAATAATCCAACATTTAAACCTAATACAGGGATGCAATTTAGCGTTTCATGACAATTCTGTTTAACATACTTTCACTGCATCAGTGTTGAATTTCGGACATGAAACTTCTGTATGAGTATGAAATATCTACGGTACTTATATAGACTTCAGGTGCGAAAAAGGACTTTTTGGAATAAGGAACACAGGTGCGTAAGGTAAAACTCACTGGAAGGAAGTGAAATGCAGTACGTTTGGTGTGGCAATATGTGGGATGACGTTGCATCATCCACTTTGACCCGCTGTGCTGATGCACACTTATGGTGAAGGGAAAGTAGGCTCATGCAATGTCTGAGTGCAGTGTGTGTCATCCACCTCACGCTAAGGGTAATCAGATCGTTGTTCAAAAGCCGTTCAAAACCAAAAAACCTGAAAGAGTACCAATTCAGACCCACCCAAGGCCTTTGAAAGTAGAACCAATCAACAACAACAATTATCATTTTTGTGGTCAGTTTGTCAAAATTTATAAAGATTTGCTAATTTAAATTCCGAAATATTTTTACGGTTGATCAGCAAAATGGACGCATTTATACACCCATTCGAGGTTTATTTAGTGTCGTGTGTCATATTTGTTCACATTCGACGTTCTGATACGTCACGCGTGGGGCAAATGAGAGTGCTTATTTGAAGAGATCAGTGGTTAAAATACGACGTACTTTTACGTCAATTATTCGTTAATATGGAGTAACATGTTTGATATCGGTTCATAATTGAAGTACTAATCCGTCAAGTGAAGGACTATTTTACTTGTTTAGAGCGTTAGGTTGGCATCCTACTACGGTGAAGTTATTAGAACGACAGCTCATTGTTCATTTAGAGCGTAAGGTTTGGCGTTGTTTCATACCTAACGTATTTACCAATCAATTGAAGTACAACTACTGCTGACTAGCAGTCAATCAACATTGAAATTCTCTGCTCGCTCATTGTAGAGCTAGTGCATGTCGCTCTTTATTTCAAGTGTCGTCGACTACAGAAGACAGAGCGTCGTCAACGAATTGCTGCTTGTGTCCTCACACAGTAATGTCTTGTAGTTTTATACTTTCAATAACGGGTCGAGCATTCATGCACGGGAACCTGTACTTTCCGCTCAGCTTCACATCAATCGGGATGGACAAGTGGAAAATTGAGATATCTCAGTTTACTGCACCGCGCAATAAAGTATCCACTTGAATTCTGCAAGGTTCTGAAATGTCCTCCTAGTTTTGACACACAGCTTTTTTTTATCATAGTGTATGAAGCTATGACACAACTAGATACTTCGTTACCACCTTTTGGAATTATGTCTTTGCTGAGTGTGTCCAAGCATGTTGAATAGCACGTTGCATTAATGCACGGTTCTGATATTCCTTTCTGTTCCCCTTCCAAGTTTCTTCATACTTTCTTTCGGTTTATATTATGCGCTTGGCTGATAACACTGTTTTTAAATAACCTAAAACAATAAAAATAACGTAGAAGATAATATATAAAGAACAAAACGTTCAAGACAAGTGACGACATTTCAACAGATTATAACTTAAGTGCTGTAAGTGTTGGTGTTTAGGAATATCTTTTCCTCTCTCATGAAAGAAAATATTCTCTTAAAATTCTGAGCTTAAAAAGGGCAGTAACGTCGAATAATAATTTTATGAGAGAAAATAATATTTTATTGTGTATACAATACTTTTAGAGTGATTTATTTAACCCTTTAAACACTGAATTAAATCCCATCTTCCATTTGCTAGTATTACTAGGAGCTCACCATATTCTCTACGTTAGCAGGATAAGGGTTAATAACAATCATAAGTGAGCGGAACATATCAACTGTCATTGTAATGGTGTATGCCTAGGAAGTTTTAGAAAAACGTAAAGTTAGGGGTAGAAAAAAATATTAAATGTGATATCAGAGGAGCGGCCGCAGAAAACTTGATGCTGTGCAATACGTAGCTCTAATGATGCTACATTTCTTACATTTAAATATTTTATATGCTAAAATCTATATATTCTTAATGCCGCCATTCTGCTAAAATATAATTTGTTTTGGCTTAAAAAAGATTCCTTTGAAGGCGTTTATATATTATGGATATTTTTATTTGTAATGCCTTTATATTACTGGGTGTCTCGAGAGGTAAGCTTCTGGTATTGGCCTTATAATATAGGAAATTTCTTTTGTCTTATTTCTGGTTTAAAAGATTAAGTTCTGTCGAAGAGTTTCTTAATGGTGGTTAAAGTTGAGAATAATAGTTTTATTAATGCCGAAGTGTTAAGGACTTTTAATCCATATTTCCACGAACATACAGCTCTTACTACATAGTTGATCTCAACATTAAGGCTTCAAAGTATAAAAGGTATGAAAAGCGTTTTATTTTAATTATGATATTCATTCCAGAGTACTTACATATTATAACATAGTGATTTTACTGATGTATAGAAATATGAACCAAAAATGTTGAATAAATCCAGACAAAACACTACAACAATATCTTCCTCAAAAATTCTTTGAAGAATTTTGGAAAAGTTTGTAAATATTTGTTATTTTGTAAATGTTCAGACGTGTCTCGTTTTCTTTCATTTTCGATATATTAATATGCGTAATCTTATGTTTATTGTACCGTGCATCATTGTGATAGTTGAAGAATAAAAGACCAACTTGATGTCACTTGTTATTTTATGTCACTTCTTATGTGCTCAACATGTTTCGGTCATTAATATATCCATCATCAAAAGCTTGCGACTATTCTGTTGAATTACCACATTGGTCGTATTGTTCTTGGTTCGATGTGTGTTGGAGTTTCGGTGTGGTTGGGTTG
>Ga0123357_10012693_pt1 | contig 10879 bp, 9 predicted proteins | sample TergutEmb28metaG_FD_89873 | JGI IMG/M metagenome (GOLD analysis project Ga0123357, IMG submission 89873) | Embiratermes neotenicus P4 segment gut microbial communities from Petit-Saut dam, French Guiana - Emb289 P4 | ecosystem: Host-associated > Arthropoda: Insects > Digestive system > Gut ... | reverse complement strand
TGGAAAACGTGTGTGCAGGTACAAGGGATGTACTTTGAAGGTGACCGTATTTTAGTTGATAAATAAATAATACAAAACTATTTTTTTGAACCTGTCTCATTACTTTACTGTCGGACTGGTATACTAGTCATATATGTAACAATGCATTGCATGATTTGACCTTAATTAAAATGACTGTCCCTCACTTTGTGGGTGCACAGGGTTTCTTAATTAGATATTCTAAAGGTCATAAGAAATAAACATATCGCCAATTAAAGAAGTTCCACGATTATTTAAAAAAAAAACATTATTCCTTTAATTTAAATCAAAGTAACCATTACAGGACTGTACCCACAGATCCCCTGGGAAATGGTTGTAGACCCTTTGGGAACCACTGTTCTATAGCATCGATTTTTTTTAAAAAAATCTGCATTTTGCCCATGATGTATACATGGGTTTCATACACTCAATTCTTACAACAAACACAGATTATTTCCCTAAACAACGTAACGGAATGCAATGGAAGCAGTGTGTTCTGTGGGAGGTACGAACAGAACACTTAAATATTTAGATAAAATTCGGGTTCCTTAAAGGTTATTTGATATCATTATTTGGAAGAACATTTAAACTTTGGACAATCAGTGCTGGAGCCAGCATTTCCATGTTTATGTAAAACTGAGTTCAAGCATGAAACCGGGTTTTCTCACACCCTCTGTTTCACAGCAGTTTGATTCTTTAAAAAATGCATACCACTGTTAAGACTCTTTCCACATGAAACCATCACAAGGGGCATTTCAAACAAAAAAACTAGCACAAATGCAGTTGTCCACCACCATTCATGCATAACTTATTTTGTCCCTTTGTAAATGGCATTTCCTGCACTTGCAATGTCATCATGACAGAAGCAGTTACAAAGAAGACCTCATACAGGAATTAGCAAACACATAACATGCAAGTGAGCTGCTCCAGCTGGGGGAGCCCATTTGGTTTATGCTAGACAGAATATAAAATGAAAAGATTGAGCAAAATTGAATGAAATAAAAGAGAATGATCATGTGTGTATAAATTAGGTGGCTGTACAAGAATAGGGAGGACTTTATGTACAAAATGCCCTTATCATTTAGAGGAAAAACAAATGTACTGCAACACACTTGGATTAAAGTAAACTTTTCCTTTAATTAATTAAGCACCACATATTAACCTTTTGACGCCTAACGTCGACTATAGTGGTCGTACCGCACCGCTAACCTCTAAATGTCACATTTTATATATTTATTCAACAAATATAGGTACTGAAAATTTTAAACATGGTATATACTCTCTGTTTTTTGCTCTTCAAAATTCAGTTTGTTTCATAAATCTAACTATTTGGTTCCTGTATTATTCACATTTTATATACAGGGTGTGCTAAAATTAAAAAAAATAATTCTGGCGCCAAAAGGTTAAAGACCTGCGTGGGAATAGAAATACAGCTCCAAGGATTCTTAACCTCATTATTATATGGATGTGAGTGGTTTTCATGACTGTGGCACTCAAAGGATTGAATGCAGGTGGGTTCCACAGCCAGCTCTGACTTGGTGACCTCTGGCAGGATCAAGCCTGTCATCCAATCAGTAGCTAATTCACTACACACATTAAAGCCTATTTGTGGACTCTGCATGAAAATGAAGCCTCTTAAATAGAATACTTGCCGCAATGCTATGAGAGGGGATGAAGTTTATGCTGGAAGGTAACATGGAATGCACACAAATTAAAAGCAACAGCCCTAAAATTTAAAGTAAAAAACTTCAATCACAATATGTAGTTCTTCAAACTAAGTACACTTTCAGTCTTCCTTCTATCAACCTGTGTCTCACTATGGGATAAGTTTGGTGTCAATATGGATGTATTTTTGTATTGGTGTGAGAATTCTTACACTAACAAACTCTCCTCCCTTTATGTAGTTCTCCTCCCTTTCTCTCCTTTATCTAATTTCAGGGATCTCAGTATAAAATTTACATAAAATACAATCAGATTAAAAAGAAACCTATCTGAAAAGAGAGAAAAATGAAAGAAAACAGATTGTCATTTAAAACTCAAACCTTTACAGTTAACCATCACTTAGTATAACATGTTTCGGCCTTAATAATGGCCAACCTCAGGTATTACAATTTAAGAACACCTTGAGGAAAGATAACTGTGTACAAACAACAGGTCAAGAATAAAAAGAAATCTCATTCCTTACAACCAACATTTAAGTTAAAATGCCAAGTTTCCATAATGTTGTAAAGTAGCCAAAATTGTATAAGCAATTGTGTAAAAAATGTTAAGAATGTTTTTAAGTACATGGCTTACAGACATGAATATTGGCCATATTTTTAGCAATGTATTTTACACAATTTTTGGTTACTTTACAACACGGTTTTGGAAACTCTGCTGGCAGATCTTGTTAAAGCTCCTGCAGCTGACTGGATAAAGATATTACATACCAAACTCTGATCAATAACTCTCATAACTGTGCATGGTGAACTCTACACAACTAAAATGGACAAACTTACTATCTTCATCCATCTGTCACCATAATACCATGTACTATCAGCTGAAGACAGATGTGACATCACAAATCTGGAGTGATGGCATTTATTCAGTTCAAGAAAGAATAGGTGTCATTGAAAATGACTCACTGAACATGGTGATTGCGAGGCAGTTTTGAGATACAGAGTTCCCAGACTGAAGACACTGGTAGCAACTAGTAACAAGTAAAGTTCCATAGTACTGTCACAGAAGTAATATAGGTGATTCAAAACAACGGTGACAGATTCATGCAGTCATACATACGAATGGAAAATGTGATGGGCTAGTCCCAATGGTTGAAGAGACAGTCATGGCAGAAATTCTGTGGATGATTATGTGCTAATTCACAGACGAGTGAATCATGATGCTAACTAAGATATGGAGATTTGTACACTGACAGGGGTTTTGTATGGAAGCCATATCAAGTTACATAGAAGCAATGAACCTCCACATAGTGGGTGGGACCAGCAGCAAAGGACACAAGTTGCAGTGTGAAAATTCTGAACACTTTTTAAATAATGAATTTTGTGACACACAAAAATTATGACAAATAGTTATTCAGAACAATTCATACAATGGAAGGAAGGGTGTGTTCAAACTCAGATGTCCCGTCTTTGAGGTGTTTCTGTGCTAACTGGGGTAATGGCCGCTATTCTACGTGTTTCAAGGACTACCACAACAATCTGAATTACTAAGGTAATGTAAATCACAACACATTCTGACAAACTCACCCACAGAATTTGGTTAAAACTGCAGAGGTTACAACAGTTTTAGTCCACACACGCATTTCATCATTATTTTTTGCGGGTGAATTTCAAGACCCACCTCCTGCACCCTGAAGTTATTCAAATTCCTTTAAATCCTCTGGTGCTGAAAGGTTTCTGACATTACATGTGTAGTAAAGGATCACTTGATTTCATAGTGGAATGTCGTAAATTCTCCTTTACAACAGGATTAGCAGTTTAATGCAAACATTAAACTGGTAACTGCAGCTAACAGTCAGCTATTATTCTAGTGATCTGAGCATGATTTATCAATGCTTGCAGAAAAATGAACAAATAAATTGCAAAGGAGGTTTGTTTAACTATATCAACAGGATGATTAAAACATAACTGGGACAGTTATACTTCTAGAATGAGTACAGCCATCTAACTACTATACACAATGATCAGAATGTATATGGTGGATTACAAATCACAAGAAATACTTGGCAAGAAGTGACAGGTATATATGTATATACAGAAGACATCATTTAGAATAAGAAATCTGAGGTCTCCTATATAATTAAACCTTTTACAACTAATTAAAAACACATTAATATTAAATAATATTACATAAGGCAATTCACTTATTGCAAAACAGCATGTAATAATGACAGGTCACATTCTTCAACTGATGATAATGTAGAGCCTGAAGCAATTCAAGTAATAATGTATTTACTGTGACAAGAAGTTGTGGTAATGAAGAATGAATATAAAACTTTTCCACCAAAATGTGTTATATAGAATTAGCTAATCTTATGGGACCCAGTGTGCAAAATGGTAGCAATTTCAGGGCAAAAAGAGATGTGACATTCTCACAGCAGTGCTGATGGAGATTGGTGTCTACTGGACTGTTATGCTATGCTGACTGGTAAAAAGTTACTTTCTGAACACACTGCAGTCCTTCACAATGTCAGAATCTATCTACCCATCAACATAGCATGAAATTCCTGCAGACTTAAACCCCCACTTTTACAACACCTTATAGATCTCTGTACTTCCCAGTGCACCTACTACAGTGTAATCACACTAGTTTAAGTCCTTGCTCTACTACTGCTTGTCAGTCAGTAACATAAGTAGCCAGAAAAATTACTAAAATATTTATGAACTGTAGCTGCACTGTGTTCTGCTTGGGGGTTCAAGCTGGCTCAAAAGCGCAAACACACTACCGATCCAAATTATAGCTGTTTTGACAAACAGCTGTTCATTGTGCAGAGATTTTATGCATAAAAACTGAATAATGTAATAGTTTCAGTCTTAACCTCTAAATATGAGGTGGATTCATCAGATTTTTAACAGTGTGGGAATTATTCTACCAGGACATACACAATACTGCACACGAGAAGATGCAAGTGTACTACTACAGGCTGCGCAATATGATCAGAAACAAAATTAGTTTATAACTAGGCAACTTTTATACATTTTGAATACAAGAACTATGTAACAATACATGCAAGTTCTAAGTGTAAAATCCTTTCTCTGCAACTTTCAGATACTTGCAACTTTTAAGTCACGGACCTATATAAATAATGACTCCTATTAGTTACAAGTACTGCCTTTCTTCATTGGCACAAATTTTCAATCTCAGCTTCCTTGTACATGTTACCATCTACTGAAGTAAGTCGAAGCACAGAATGCAAGAAAACTCTTTAGCCACTTCACGTACACAACTCTCTATGATCGTATAAGTCTTTAAAGTGTTATGTAAAAAAATAGCAACTAGTATACCTAATATTCTTATGTGACTAGAAATTTTGTCTTCTACCTTCTCTTTAAAGTTGTAATTTGGTTTTCTTCAATTCTTAAACTCTAATGCAACTTTCATATCTTAAAAACCCCAGAATACAAATTAATCTAATATTTTACAAAACAGTGGAACTTGCATTTGACATATAAAAAAGATGATGTAATATAAATAAACACAGTAGAGAGACTAGAGACCAATGCCATTATTCATAACATATCCTGTGATCACAATTCACCTGTTCCATTCAAATATCTGCTACAAATATTATGCTACCTTCATCCTTGAAAATGGAAGATCGCAATAAAGTGAAAAAGTTAATGTCTTGTGGTATCAGACTGAAACTGATGACAGAAACCTCCTGGCTCTGAACTGCTTCTACCGTCACTTGAATTTGAGCACCATTACCATGACATACGTATGTCACAGTATGCAAGAACGTTCAAATGTAAAACTATTTCTTTACACACAAAAATTCGCTATACTTACTTACCAATAGACAATAATGATGGTTACAAGGGATTTGAAAGGTTCTCAAGATACTGACTATAAGACTACCACTCTCCAAGGGATGATGCTATGTAGAATGGTAGTTAATTACTCATTCAAAAATTTGTAGTACAAGTCAGTTTCATTCACCATTATTTTCCATGTAAAAAAACACTGATAACATGATGAAAATGCACGTATCTCAATAATAAACACGGCAACAACAGGTGGACTGAAGGTTACCAAATTGTTGCAAGTTCAAATATCCAAAGATGTCAACATAAGTAACCATCATGATTCAGTGAAGATTTTCCACATGGGTCACTAGTAATGCTTAATTTGTACCGCAGTCTTCATTAGGTGCAGCAAATGCAGTTCATTCCATTTCTTGTTTGGCTACCATTTAAAATCGTCATGGATTACGAGCATGAGAAGGAGCCAAAAAAAGACAGACTAGGTCACTGAAGTCTTAACAACGAAAAGCTTCTGTCTTATTTACTATTATTACTGTCACCAGCTGGAATAATGATAACTTACGACAGTCTGCACTATAACAACAGCAAAGACTATGGGTCAGCTTCAAACAGGTTGACAGGCAGGGCATCACTGTCAGCTGCTGTACCAAACAATACACTGTAGTTTCACTGAACAGTCTTAAATTTCTATTGCTAATACAGTCCTCTAACTTACTAATACGGCTCTCAATCTCTAGCAGCTGGAAGCATGTTGACATCAACATTTTCTCATCCTCTTGCACATTATTTCAAACAAAGCACAGCGAGAAATATCACAACACAGACAATTCTGAAGCAAATGCAGTTAACTGTTTGCTTTATGTCCACAAGATATTCCAATATGGTTACAGAGAAGAAACCAAATTCATATTTCTATTTCACATCTACCACACGTAAATCAAAAACCTCTCTATGTAACTTGAGCCTTGGGTAACGCAGTATGCATAACCATTAGGTCAACTGGTTCAACAGAGGACCACAAAGGATTAAATCTACTCAAACTTAAAGAATTATGATGATGGAATATAGCAATATGCTTGATTTGCATTTTGGATTTTGTTAAGTGTCTTGGGGTCATACACCCCAACACCTCTGTATTGACCAGAGCAAATAACAGTTAACAGGCCCACCGAAGTAAGAAACTTTCTCCACCTTCTATTCCAATACAGAAACAAACTCAGTTTCTGATATAAGATAAAATGTAATGGAAACTACAGGCAATGTCCAAAACACTAGTCAAGCCTGTTAAATCTAACATATGCATCTTACTTTTTCGCTACAAGCATATAGGATTCTTCTCAAATTATCCACACTGAGTTGATTTTGAGTATTATTTTTACAGGGTCCACAGCACAGTCAATGCACATGAAAAGCATGATGCTATAAAGAAAATGGTGTTACTAATAGCTGCTGGCTACCTTCATCCCATATGTGAACAGACTTCATATCAAGGCACACCTAAGGCTACAGCACAAGTGAAGTGAAGTTTTCAACAATTTACAGCCTCATCTCATACCAGCAAGTCGAGGAAACACGGATGAGATGCAGTTTACAAAAATTTTAGAAGTGCTGTATACAACACCATACCCTCAGGGAAATACAATTTATCAAGCCAGAACCAACATCATCACTACCATTTCCAGTGTTTGACATTCTCGGTATATATGTTGGCAAAACCAAATTCCTCTAGCCCACAGATTAGAAGTTCATAGCCCAGTCCTACCAAATCCACTGCCACCCCCAACCCCCCATCTTATTTTAATAATCAACCCTCTGCTTCCTCGAAAAAAAGAAACAATCCCTTATGTTTTAAAAGATTCTGCTATTTTAACTTACTCAGTTCAACTTGACCTTGTAAGACTGTACTGCTACTTACTTCACACACACTTCATATATGTAGCATTATGTTTCAATCTGCTGTCTTTCAACTACCTCGTTGAGAAAATATTCAATGTGCTGCTGGAGGCCCGCTTAGCCACTAAACGAGCTGCAACTGCAAGCAAACATTAAATGCAATCACTATAATGAGGCCAAAGAAAGATGTCCCATGAATTGCAAGGACGAGAACAATCAAGGCTTCCAACTCTCTACATATTCTTTTATTCCCTTCTGGCCCCTTCTGCCACCAATCAAAATGAACCATTTGTCCCTAGCAACAGTTATCACATAATTAGCACAAACAACACTCATATCAGCAGAGCGGTCATATGACTAAGGTTATGCAGAGATGTAACACTGAAGGGGGTACAAAATGATTCAACATGGACTGGGGACAAGGGTATCATGCACAGGATTTCTTTTTGTGGACACATTAATTTATATCACTACTAATCTATTACAAATATCACTTCACATGACATTTTCTTACTTGCTTCTTTGCAACTACCAAATCATGCCAGCTCAATCTTCTTCAAAATTTGTGAATGTATTTTATGTTGTTCAGGCTGTGTGTGTGAATAATTATTTACATACTATTCCTTTAAAATGACTAGTTTCTGACTGCACCAGAACTTTGTATTATCTAAACAAACTATGTACTGTGTGGTCAAAAATTCTGAACAGAACAGTCTGTCTTTGTATCTGGGATAGCATAGTCAGTAAGTGAATATCCTACAAGCCAGACAATCTGGGGCTCAATTCCCAGCAGGAGAAAAGAAATTTTTGTCTTTTCCAAATTGTCATGACTGGCTCTGGCCAATTTCCATCTACTGCCAAGACTAAGTATGAGTGCAGCTAAGCCTCCACTCCCTCACACGCCTTCCTGGTGTGAACAGAGACAACTTCACCTCCTTTTACACTCACTTTCACTTACATTATAAGTTCACTGATACAGATAAAGAAATCAAAGTAATTTACATTCAATGTTTTGGTTAACCTCAATAAATAAAAAAGTATATACCATGTTTCAGGCAACAGCTACGGCTCTTAACAAGAGCATTCTGTTAATCACAAACCTTCTGTATCATGTATCATTTGTAAAATTTCATTAAAAAATACATGTTATAAGCATACACCATTCCATTCATTACTTACTGGAGGTTTCCTGGGGAGTGAGTGTACGCTCCAACACACTGTCTATAGCCTGTATCCACTCATCCCGATCATCATCACTGGTAGCAGACAGATTGTATGAGCGCTCAGGCGTGCGAAGTGTAAAAGAAAATCCCTGATCCCTTGTTCCAGGTGCAACACCAACTCGAACACTGTAGCCATCCAACATATGGCCCAGAAATATCTCCCCCTTTGGGTGGGCATCCTGTAACACATGAGCTTCTATAATAGAGACCCCACAGTAAACAAACAATACATTACATATACATATGCACTTTCCACTATCATGGAAAACAAAAATTACTTCAACATAAAACCAGGATAATTTCAGAGTTAGCACTGATGCAGCTTATCAGCACCCACTACAAGGGAAAAGGGGAGGATGGGCAGAGAAATGTAGCCTCTACCAACAAGCATAGGCAATCTGATATGAAAATATCTGTATGCTTAAAAGGTACAGTGGATCTGCTACAGGGAAACACAAAGCAGTGTTTCCCTGCAATGTGAGTATACTCCCTGTAAAGCAACTTTCAAGACACCCTACATTACAAATTCAGAACGTGTAAATAGAAATTAAGATTTTTTGTTTTAAGCTCATGGTTCCATGCATCGTAATTCAATGTTAATAAAAATCCAACTAGATGCAACAGTATGCAGATATTTATTTACTGCAAAGTCACTCTACATGTTTCAGGTGTCACAGCACCCATCATCAAGAGTACTAAAAACTGTAACCGCAGCCTCCGGTACAGGTCATAATACTGGTGCAGCTACTTCCCTCGAACGTGGCCTGCCAAGGCCACATTGGAGGGAAGTAGCTGTACCAGTATTATGACCTGTACCGGAGGCTGCGGTTACAGTTTTTAGTACTCTTGATGATGGGTGCTGTGACACCCGAAACATGTAGAGTGACTTTGCAGTAAATAAATACCTGCATACTGTTGCATCTAGTTGGATTTTTATTAACATAGAACTTAAGATATATACAGATCAGTACAGTTTCATAACTCATCAAAGTAGTCCCGCTTTCACACAGCTGCAGCATAGCATAGATATCCACTACAAATAATTTTAATACCCTTCCTTCTCTTTAGGTTTTCCAAATCACCACTTTCAATTCTTACAGGATGAGCTCAAACACAAGTTTCAAATACTCCAATCACAAAACACAGAGCTAAAACATCCCAAATTTCTGTATAACATTTTCCTTCAGACAAGTAAATTTGTGCCTCACCAAAGGATCATCATGGTACATGAGCTTCCGATTATCCAGGGTAAACCACCTCTTCTTGTATGCATCTGAACTACGTGGTCCAGTCTTATACAGCCAACCTTCACGAGTGAAGTCTCTTGTCAAATGTCCAACCAACTATTACACACAAAAATAAATTAAACAATGGGTAATAAATCATGCATGCTGCAATAATTGAAAAATTCTGTACCATAATGACTGAGTTTCGAGCAGCCTCCCATTAAGAATACCACAAATTGTCAGTTTCATACATATCCTACACAATAACAAAACATCAAATATTAACCGTCACACAGGAATTAAATTCATGGGGCACTCTGAAAAAGATGAGAGTTTAAATGGCTGTCATTACTGTGCATAATGGTGTTTACTCTAGCTCACATTTGTATTTTCACCAACAAAGTGTGTCTTAATTGTGTTCAGTGTTCAACACAAAAGGGTTAATAAAATTATCCACTTCAAGAAACATAGGTAGTAAAGGACTTAATAAGGTCCAGCAGAATAAACATATCAGAAAAAATTAAAATACTTAGAGAGGAACCTGCCACAGTATCATGAACTGCGGTTATTGAGTAAAAGCCCAGTATAAAAAAAGGTACGCCATTAATGAAATTATTATATGTACATACTATACAAATGATGGAAGATGTACTTGTGAAATTAAACGTAGAACTGCTGTGGCTAAAGCTGCATTTAACAAGAAGAGGGCTCTTTTCACTAGCACATTGGACTTGGAATTGAGGAAGAAGCTTGTGAAGTGCTATATTTGGAGCATAGCTTTATATGGTGCCGAAACTTGGGCGCTTCGGGCAGCAGATCAGAAACACCTGGAAAGTTTTGAGATGTGATGCTGGAGAAAGATGGAAAAGATCAGTTGGACCGATCATGTGAGAAATGAAGAAGAATTACTGACAGTCAAGGAGCAGAGGAATATCCTACATGAAATAAGGAAACGGAAGGCTAACTGGATTGGTCACATTTTGCATAGAAACTGCCTTCTACAATGGGTTATTGAAGGAAAGATAAAAGGAGGTAT
>Ga0123357_10012692_pt1 | contig 10880 bp, 5 predicted proteins | sample TergutEmb28metaG_FD_89873 | JGI IMG/M metagenome (GOLD analysis project Ga0123357, IMG submission 89873) | Embiratermes neotenicus P4 segment gut microbial communities from Petit-Saut dam, French Guiana - Emb289 P4 | ecosystem: Host-associated > Arthropoda: Insects > Digestive system > Gut ... | reverse complement strand
TGAAGATACCGAAAATGGTACGTTGCAGCCTTACATATTGAAAAATGTTTCCGTCGTCAATGACCGCACGGTGCTGCAATTGGATTCGGACGTCTCAATCGAAGGCAGTATTATTTGTAACTTACTTGTTCATTTGAAACCAGTCGAACAACTGGAAATTTTTGCCCCTGTCAAAACGCAAAACACCAAAAGCCTCCTCTTGGAAGAAGCGCCTGATCAATTGGAGCAAGATTTCAATGATGAAAAAGGTAACAACATCTACGTTTTTGTTGGAAAAAATAATACAGGTATTTACCGAAAAGTTTTAGGAATAAATGTGAAAGACAGGAAGATTGAATTGAATCAGCCTTTCGTATCAGATCCGAATTTGTCTGGAAATGATTTCCTTGTCGGTATACCCGAAAAATTGACAAGACTCGGGTCTGATAAAACGGTTTACGTCAGAAACGGCATGGATCGTCTTAAAAACGAAACTGTTGATGCTCTCGTTTACACAGATAACAGCGAACCTACAGTATATAAAATTCGTGTTATGGATTCTATCAAAAAGACTATTATCAAAGATACGAACACGAATAAGGATAGCTATGCCGAGTATGGCATTGAAAGTGATAGTGAAAAAATCACTATTGAAGTCACCCCTGTTGAATTTATCGGAAATTCCCCAGATAAAAGCAAAATAAAGCAAATATGGGTACCCCCTGGCCCCAATCAATGGAAGTGGAAATTGAACAGCTTCATTGATATGGCAGAGGCTGAAAAACTGGGACTGGAGGTCAGTGCCATCAAGCGCATTGCACGTGGTGATTTATGTGTTGCGGTATGCGGCTCAAACCTTGTTACCGCATGCGCTGAAAACATAGCGGAAAAAGGGGCGGGGCGATCGATCCTGCAAATCGAAGAACAGTGGCAACCGACGCTGCTTACTAATAACAACGAAAACTTTATCCGCTCCCAGACGACGATTTTCGGAAAATTCAAAGTACAGGCTCGCCTGAACGGCTGGGATATTGACGAAACAGAGATACCGAATAAGACAAAGCTGACCCTTGAAGACAAACAGGCAGCCGAACTCCTCAAGCCGAGGCAACCCGTTGTGGTTGAGCAGGAAGCACCCACAAGGCAAAGTTTTCAAACACACCTGCAAGTCGTAGACAAGGAAAAAGGTACCGTCACGCTGGATTCCGCCGTGCCTGATGAGTACGTCACAGGCAGGACGGTCATCCGCGCCAATGTCGTGCTGGCCGGTCATGGAGAAACGCAGCCGGAGAGAATCCTGGGCAGTGGCAATGCAACGCTCTCCAATCAGGAATTCCTGTTTCCCGTTTCCAACGTATCCTTTGTTTCCGACGCAACGCAGGCTTCCGGCGTGCAAGCCGATATTCGCGTCATGGTTGACGGCGAAACCTGGATGCAGGTACCCAGATTCAACCGTTCCCTGGCCACCGATCCCCACTATGCGGTCAGGATGACCGAAGAAGGGTATCTGCGCATCGTGTTCGGGGACGGCGTCAATGGACGACGGCTGCCGACCGGAGAAAACAATGTCCGCATTGGCTGGCGCATGGGCTCGGGAGAAACGGGCAACCTCGAAGCGGGATCGCTGACAAAACCGGCGCAACCTCACCCGCGTGTTGAAGCCGTTGATCAGCCGTTCCGTTGTACAGGCGGCAATGACATGGAATCCGTCACCTTCCTGCGGCGCAGCGCCCCAGCGAGCCTGATGACCATGGAGCGCGCGGTGTCGGTCAACGATTTTGCAGAACTAGCGGCAAGCCACAGCAGCATCTGGAATGCGCGCGCCGAACTGGAATCACCGGGCAGTGAACAGGTTGTGCGCGTCATCGTTGTCCCCGCACAAGGCGGAGAACTGAGTGACACCCTGTCCAAGAAGCTTAAAGACTTCCTGTTGTCGCACGCCATCCCCGGAATTCATATCGAGTTGGAACCATATGTATCTCAACCCCTGCCGCTTCACATCACCCTCGGTATCAACAGCGCACGCTTCGATCCGGAAGCGGTCAAGACGGAAGTCAGGAAAACCCTGCTTCAGCGCTTCACGCTCAAAAATCGCACCATCGGCGCGCCAGTCTATTTGAGCGACATTTATCAAAGCGTCGAGGCGGTGAGTGGTATCGAATATTCCATCTGCAAATTCAAACTTATAACAGGCGAAGACGAAAAAATCAGTGACAAGCAGTTCCGCTCTCCCGAGCCTAATGAGGTGCTTCACATGAAAGATACGAAAGACATCATCGAATTCGTAGTTGTGGAGACACAAAAATGAACGACTTGACGCAAAGCCGTTTTGGTCTCGCACTCTACGAAACGCTACCGGAGGTTTACCGCACACGCGACACATTAGACGACAAGACGGGCGAGGCTCATCTGGCGGCCTATCTCGATAGTTGCGGCAAATTGCTCGATGCCGTCTATAACAGCCTGGATCAACGCTACCAGGACTGTTTCCCTGAGAGTTGCCAGGAATGGCTGCTCCCCTACTTTGCGGAATTGCTGGGCGCGTCAACCCTGTCGCCACATGTGGAAGGCCGCCGCAAGGAGATCATGCATGCCATTGCTTGGCGGCAAAGCAAAGGTACGCTTGGAACCATCAAGCAGATCGCGGAAGAAATCGGCGAATTTAAAGAGCTGGACGTGCAGGAAGGCTGGAAGCGGGTTGCGCGCACAGCGCGCATCAACAGCCCATCCCCCTCTCCGACCATCGTGAACTTACGCGGAAAAACCCTCCAGGACTTTATCGGTCACCGCAAAACGGCGGTGTGTTCCGTGGATGTCCGCAAACCGGACTGGCGACAGGGGCATGCGAACCCGCGGGCGATATTGCTTTATGTGTCGCCCAACCCCGGTTTCTTTGCGGATGGGAAGGATGGGGAAGTTGTCAGGTTTCAATGGAAAGAAAACACGGTAAATAGTTTGGGGGAAAACGTTGACTCTTGGTTTAAAGAAGGGGAGTTGTCCTATACGGGGTCTGATTTGCCAAGCAAGTACATCGAACTGGAATACGTTGACCAAACACTGCATTTCTTCAAAAAGCCAGAGGTGACGCAAACCATTCACCTCACAAGCGAGACAGGTACAACAGGTAAAAGGGTAAAAACGCTGAAGCCGACGGACGAACAAGGCACACCGTTACGCTATCGTTTTACGGAACTCAATTTGGACGGTGAACTAAGCGTTACGAACGGAACGCAATTGGAACTTGAAAAACTCGCAGCTTGGAAAATCACCATCATCGAAGGATCAGCCGATTCAGACCTTCCCACCTTCATTGCCAATGATTGCCTGATACAAACGCTTTACGCCCCAAATAGATTTGTGCGGCTTGTCTATTGCACCGTATTGAACGAATTGACCGTAGACCGAATAGAGGCCAGCGACTGCATCTTTACAGCAACGCCGCCCAGCAGCGAGAGAATCCGCTATTCCCGGTATGAGCAAAACATTGTCGAAAGTACCGCTGATCCGGTTTCTCGCACGGATAAGGATGTCATCACCTTCGAATGGAAACACAGTACGGTAAATGGCGCACCGGATGACGTTAACAGTTGGTTTAACGACTCCATACTGGCAAGCGACACCATACTGCCAAGCGACACCATACTGCCAAGCGATTTCATAGGGCTTGAATACGATGACGAGAACAAGACATGGCATTTCTTCAAAAAACCGGGAAAGACAGAAGCCGTTCATATCATCGCCGTGCAAAAGGCGGGGAGAAAAACGCTGGCAGCAGCGAAATCACCGAATCCGCCGTTTCAATATCGTTTCACGGAGCTCAATCTGGATAATGAACTGAAAGTGACACACGGAACGTTTTTGGTGCTTGAAAAACTCACTGCCCACAAAGTCACCATCGAAGGGACGGCAGATAAGAACAAAACTCCCTCCATTCCTACCTTCATCGCCAATGATTGCCAATTGCAAATGATAAGCGCCCCAAGCAGCCTAGTGCGGTTTGCCCGTTGCAATGTGCTGAACAAATCGGTTGTAGACCGGATAGAGGCCAGCGACTGCATCTTCACAGAAATGCTCTACGAAGATGTGAAGGAAACAAGGCCGCCCAGAAGCGCGATCATCAGATCTTCCCAATCAGGGCTGAAAACCCAATCCGAGCCGGAAACCTGCTGTGGAAACATTGTTGGAAACACCACGGAAATGCCGGTGTTTTACACGAAAGAATGGGACAAACCGGGTTGTGGCGTCCTTCACCCGGCATCGCCACAATCCATCAGCAACGGCGCTGAAGACCGTGGCGAAATGGGCGCATTCCATCACCGCGCCTATGTGCTGGCCTGGGAAGCCGTCGCTCAGAAGTTGATCGATTGCCTGCAGGTGGGCATGAACGCCGCGCTCATCCCGGATGAAACCCTGCCGAAACCTGATTAAACATTTAAAAGGAGTCCATGCGATGCGTCAAAAACTTGAGGAACGCTTGAATAAACTGAAATCGGAGTTTGAATCCGGACAGAAAATGCTTGCAGAGCTTGATGCCAAGGCAAGCAACCTGCGGGAAACCCTGTTACGCATCAGTGGTGCGATCCAGGTGTTGGAAGAAGAATTAAAGGAAACCGCGGAAACGGTTTCAGAAGACAAACAAGCCTGAACCATTAAAGGAGAATGAAATGAAAGGCGATTACAGTCGTTTTAGCTTTGATCCGAAGAAACACTACCGTGCAGTGCTGATGCAGCAAGGCCGCTTGCAGCTCGATGCCGACTGGAATGAGCAGGTGCAGATGATGGAGCATCGCTATAACGCTTTCTTCCAGAGCATGGTGGGGCGCAGCGGGACGCCGAAGAATAATGAGATGGAACCCAGCATTACAGGAGAGAGCACGTTGTCCTTCACTCTGTCGGATGGCGTTTTTTATATCGATGGCCTGTTGATTGAAAATGAATATGAAAAAGAGAATAAAAAGAAGATTAGTTTACCTGTGTCGATCAACGCAGGAAATTTCCTCTTCTACCTCGACGCCTGGACACGGGAAGTCAGCGCGGTGGAAGACGGCAACCTGATTGACCCGGCCATTGGCCTGGAAACGACAACGCGGCTTAAAACAGAGTGGGCAGTTCGCTGTCAGGCGATGGGATTGGGCAAACCTGACGATATTAAAGAACCATTCAAGTGGGGTAATTGGCCGTCAAAAGATATAAAAGGCGATTGGTGGCGAAACCTGAGCACAGGGACGCTGACGCTCGATGACACGGGTAATAGCAATAATGAAGATAACCGCCTGTATCGTATTGAAGTTCATCATCATATTACTCCGATTTCTATGGGTTTTTCAGAATACAAATTCAAATTGTCTGCCGACAATGCTTGCACATGTGCTGAAGCAATATTCGATAACAACGCTCTGTTCACATTACAGAATTACACCGAAGACATGCAAAATGCTTTCATGGGTGTGACGCATATAGAGTTATTCAACCCAGGAGAATCCGGGCAAAGCGAAGGCTTTTGGCTGATGGTCGATATAAATGACAACAACCATTTTGATTTGAGCAAAGGCATTTTGAGTCTTGGTACCAATGAGGCAAATAACTGGAAAAAAATAATAAGTACAGCAGGCGAATGGAATTCTTCAAGAAAAATTATCATACGCCGCTGGGATGACGTTGTAACTATTAGTAAAGAAGGTGGTACATTTGGATTGCCTGGATTAGGTGCCAAGTTCAGTTATACTAATACTGATGCTGAAACATTTAATCGGCATGGAGATTATTGGCTGGTTCAGATTAGAAAAGGGAAGATTGTAAATTGGGATGTTAAAACAAAAGCCCCAGATGGAGTGGAGCATCATTTTGCGGCTTTAGGAATTGCGGATAATGATGGAAAGTTCATTCCGTTGAGCGTGGTGTTTAATCCGCTGACGAGTCCGGATCTTTTCTCTGCAAGTAGCGCCATTATGACAGGGAATTTGGATATAGGTGGGAATTTGACTGTTGGGGGGACGACAAAGCTTAATGGAGATACAATCATTGGAACTGCCAGTGTAAACAAAACCTTAACCGTCAATGGGGCTGCTACCATTGGATCTTCTAAAACTGGTGCTTTTACCGAAAGCTTAATAGTTAACGGGCAGGCGACAATTAGTGGACGTACAATAACTGGAACTCCAGGAACGAATGCAGGAACAAGTAGTTTAGAAGTTCATGGAGGGACAACTATTAATGGAAATTTGAATATCACTGGAAATGCAACAGCTCCAACAGCGGCAGTTGGAACAAATTCAACAACACTTGCAACCACTGCATTTGTCCAGAGCCAGCTTGCCGCAAGCGCTGCACCACTGGTAAGTCCGAATTTTACGGGTGGTGCAAGCATCAGTGGCGATACAAATCTATTTGGAAAAATTTTATTTCAGAATAAACTACCAATCACGTTTGTACAATGTTCTCTTAGTGCCAATGATCCAGGTTTTCAAGGTTATGGTAATACAAAAAATTATTCTATGAAACTCAGTCAAATTGATAAAACAAAATTTGCAGGCAGTGCAGATAATTATTATAAATATGTTCCCATTGTTGTTGGATTTTCTGGATCCCATGTTGTCGGCGGACAATCTGCTGGAAATATTTCTATAGAATCATGCCATATTATGACTTACTTTGCCATTAAGGTTGTAGGATCAAGTCTTCAAATAACGGATCGAGAATGGGGATTTTATTTCACTTTTTCAACACCTGTTGATGCTGCAGAGATTAATCTTCTAATCATAGATAGAAGTATGGTGAATTTAATTCCGAGCGGAAACACGGAATAGCAAGCGTACCGGGGATCGTACTCTCCGATGCGAAGCATCGCCGACTTAAACAAAATCGGTGACGCTTCGCGTCAAAAGTTACAACCGTCGGACGGCGGGGTTTGCTCCACCAGTGCGGCTTCAATCGCCCGACGCAAAAGGATTTCTGCAATGAAAACCCACACCGAACCCAAACCCCGCACCCCCTCCCGCAGTCATGCCGCGCCGGTGCCCAATGCCTTGGCGCATCAAGCGCAACTGCGCAGTGCCTTGCTTCGCGCAGGCGTTCAACCGCGTCTTGAAATTGGCGCAGTCAACGATCCCCTGGAACGCGAAGCCGATGCCGTTGCCGAGCGCGTCATGCGGATGCCCGAACCCCTTCTCCCCTCTACCGCGAGCGGTAAAGAGGTTGGGGGAGAGGGTAAAACCAACCTGATCCAGACAAAAGCCTCACCCGCCCCAACCGCCACAGAAGCCTCGCCCCAGCTTGAATCCAGCCTGAATTCGTTAAACAGCGGCGGAACCCCGCTGGACGCCTCCAGCCGCGCTTTCTTTGAACCCCGCTTCGGCGAAGATTTCAGCCAAGTACGCCTCCACGCCGACACCAACGCCGCCCAAATGGCCGACTCCCTAAACGCCAAAGCCTTCACCCTCGGCAACAACATCGCCTTCGCCGCAAATCAATATTCCGCCAATACTCCGGCAGGTAAAAACCTGTTGGGGCATGAACTGGCGCATGTGGTGCAGCAGCAAGGCATAGACTTCGCATCCCCGCAAACGACTCTGGTTCAGTGCCAAAGCACGGAGAGCAGGGAAGATCAAGATGCGCCATGGATTCGTAATATGATTACTGAAGCGTTTCCGGGAATAAGTGAGTCCACATTTGATTTCATATACCAGAGGACACATAGAATTTTATCTGAAAGTCATGAAGCGGACACGACTCCTTCATATGAGTCACTGTTCAGCAGTACTGTAAAATCACTTTTCCCGGAGGAACTAGTAATTATAATTTCTGAAATAAATATAAATGACTTTATAAAAATCGGAAACTTAGTCAATCTAATTGACAGAGATATTTTAGCAAACGAAATAGTTCCTAAAATCCACGACTCGCAGAAAATCGCTTATTTATTAAGCAATTACGGTATTTTACAATCATACGAATCTATTCGGAACATGCTAATAGCTAATGAAGAGGTGACCCCCCACCTTATATTCTTTATAAGAGGATATATTTGGAATATTACGAATGCAAATCAACGGCAGGAATTATTTGGACTGCTACAATATAAAACACCTTACCACAATCAACGGAATAATGTAAGCGAAGAAGAAGAAAAAGGAACAATGAAAAACATTGGCAATGTAATGTGCAACTTAACTTCATTATCTATGGCATTGGAATATTTAGGGTTTTCCGGTCGAAAAGATAAGCAGTTTGAAGATTACCAGGAAGAACTTAGAAGGGAATATTGGAAAGATAAGCATAGGACGACCAAAGAAGCGAGAGGCGCTATTGCCAACGTTTTTGGGGCAAACCAAAAACAGGTAGAGTTCAAGAAGCCGGGATATAGAACGCTTTTAGGAAGAGCGCTTTCAGGAATGAAAGATTATTTTATTAATAGAGTTAAACCTGTTTTAAATGAGGGATGCGGGATTATTCTATCCATTCGAGATATAGCTCATGGCCATATAGTTCAGATTATTGATATAAATAATGAGGGAATAACGGTAAATGATCCTTATGGCAAAATATCCAGTTCAGAAAACCAGTGGGCATCGACGAATGATACAGGAACAGAAACGGGAGTGGGAAAAGGATATCTCTGGAAATGGACTGTTCATAGCAACTTGATAGTAAAATACATTGAAGTGTACTGGCCGCGAAATGAACTTGGCATGAAAGAAGTGGACATCAACCACCGAAACCAGTTGATAGAATCTTTGGAACCGGTTCCGTAACCACCCAAAAAGCACACAACCGTGGTCGAGTAACCGCAGCAAGCCCGGACTCGTACATGGCTGGATAAGCCGCTCAAGGGGTGTGGCGGTGCGGGTGTTCTTGAGATCGTCGAGGACGATATGAGCGGCACGTAATCGGGCAGTGTACGCGGTGAAGTTCTGGGCCAATAGGGGCTAGACCATAATTATTCTTAATGATTATTACAATATTATAACGCTGAGGTTCGCAAGCTCACCCCAGCATCCTCTCTGCACGGTGTCTTCGTCTGACGCAAAAGGATTCCAATCATGAAAACCCACACTGAAGCTAAACCCCGCACCCCATCCCGCACCCACACCGCACCGGTACCCAATGCCCTGAAGCACCAAGCGCAACTGCGTAACGCCTTGCTTCGCGCAGGCGTTCAGCCGCGTCTGGAAATCGGCGCAGTCAACGACCCCCTGGAACGCGAAGCCGATGCCGTTGCCGAGCGCGTCCTGCGCATGCCTGAACCTCTTCGGGAACCTCTGGTTTCCTCCGTTCGGGCTGAGCTTGTCGAAGGGCAAATGACGCATCAACAAGGGCTTCGACAGGCTCAGCCCGAACGGTTGGAAGTTGCCCAGAGTTTCCCTCGCGGCAAAGCCGCTGGGGGAGAAGGCAACCTGATCCAGACAAAAGCCTCACCCGCCCCAACCGCCACCAAAGCTTCGCCCCAGCTTAAATCCAGCCTGAATTCGTTAAACAGCGGCGGTACTCCCCTGGACGCTTCCACCCGCTCCTTCTTCGAACCCCGCTTTGCCCAGGATTTCAGCCAAGTACGCCTCCACACCGACACCAACGCCGCCCAAATGGCCGACTCCCTAAACGCCAAAGCCTTCACCCTCGGTAACGACATCGCCTTCGGTGCTAATCAATACTCCGCCAATACTCCGGCAGGTAAAAATCTGTTGGGGCATGAATTGGTGCATGTGGTGCAGCAACGGGGGATGGGTGGCGGAGCGTTGCAGGTGAAGTGGGTGCAGCGTCAAAGTGTTGATAAACAGCACCTACCAGATCAAGATCTTGAAAAATGGAAGGATGGCATCAACAAGGCTGATGAAAGGTGGGACAGATGGGACGATCTAATCCAGTATGCAGTCAATGTATATAACGCTCGTTTCTCTGGTATAGCGGGATACACGCCTTTGGAATGGGAGGTTATTAAGGCTATGTTGTGGTCCGAATCTGGCCCCCACTCCGATGCGTGGGAAACCAAGCCGATGCAAATTGGAAATACAGGTGATGCAGGGCTAAGGGCATTACTTTCAGGTAATGAAGGAGGTGATTTGATTTTGCCCCCCTGGCTGAAAAAAACACTGTCGAAAGACCCTACAGGGGCTTTTAACATCTTCGCAGGCATCGGATACCTTCTCATGCGTATGGCGAATTTCCAGTACCAAAATGTAGTCGACTTTGATCCAGATGGATGCAAAGATTCAGAAAATGGCGAAATCACTGTCGGACAAAATGATAATCTCTGGAAGATTGCTAAGAGAGTAGGAAGTACTGCCGACGTACTGAAAAATCTGAACGGACTGAAAGATGAAGATGAGAAATTTTTGAAACCTGGAAAAGTTTTGAAGTGCCGGAAAGCATCGGTTCAGCGGGTCATTGTAGGCTGGAAAAATATCACCCCAGAATCAATAGCAAAGTACTATAACGGTGGTGGCGATTCTAGATATTCTGTAAAACTTAATTACGCACTGGCAGCGATACACAATAGAATAATAATGCCTCCACTTAATGGGGGAGAAGCGGATCACGATGAGTTAAATGAAGTAGGCAATACAATAACAATGCCTCCACTTAGGTAGTCCGCCTTGAACAGCTCGTAACGTATTGGTTATTATAAATAAAGAGTATTTTTAGAATCAATCGGGAACAGACCAATGCTGTTCACTTAGCAAATAATGACTGGAATCCATAGGCATTTCCGATTGATCTAGCGTAACCTGGATAAGCAAAGCGCAATCCGGGAATTGCATTAACCGATGCGAAACATCGCCGACTTATTAACCCGGCAATCAATAACAAAAATAACAACCCCATGTTATAATCTGTCGCATGGACAAGATAGATGCACGCAAACTCCCTCGTGAAGCGCAAGAAGGATTGCGCCGGCAAGCCATGCG
>Ga0123357_10012690_pt1 | contig 10880 bp, 9 predicted proteins | sample TergutEmb28metaG_FD_89873 | JGI IMG/M metagenome (GOLD analysis project Ga0123357, IMG submission 89873) | Embiratermes neotenicus P4 segment gut microbial communities from Petit-Saut dam, French Guiana - Emb289 P4 | ecosystem: Host-associated > Arthropoda: Insects > Digestive system > Gut ... | reverse complement strand
CAGCGCGGGTTTCTCGTTCGTAAATACTGGCAAACAGGTTCATTTAAAGCATGCCAGACGGCATTTCGAACGGAATTTGGTGAAAGACGTGCACCATCGAAGTGTTGCATCCAGAAATTGGTTTAAAAGTTAGAGACAAGGGGAAGCCGATCTAACGCCTGCCGACTTCTTTCTTTTGGGCCTATTGAAGGGCAAATTGTACGAAAATACACCCCGCACAATCGAAAAACTGAAAGAAGCTACACGCCAAGAGATTCAAGCCGTCAACGTCTACACTTTGGGAAAAGTATTCCAGAATTTGGAGAAACGCATTCAAGTGTGCTAGGATGTGAAAGGAGACCAGTTTCAGCATCGATTATGAGCAGGTCCTGTTTTGCATCGTTCCCGGTATGTGTATATAAATTTTCAAGTCATTATCTCAATAAAATAATTTTTTATAGATAATAGTTTGGGGGCTCTAGCGAGAGACTCACTCTGTATATTATATACTACGTGAGTATACTCACTTAATGTATGATATGCTGCCTTCGAGATATTGTGACCGATAATAACAGAGTACGACCCACAGAATACAGCTGTTTGCGATACAAGATTTAATCAAAATCCGTTAATATTTTCAGGACAAAGAACACGAACATATATTACTGTCCATTACACTTCCATTTTTTTGGACCAAGTACAAAGGACACTCGACACAAAATCTGTCATGGCTTTTTCTTTATTTGGTTTACTGTAATTTATTTATTTATGTACTTATTTATTACATTCAGACATGCCCGTGTAAAACCAGAATTTTTCGCAATATATATTCCTGAAATATACTATTTAAATCATTTTACTTCTACTTCCTCATTTTACTGCTCGAAACTATTACACTTTAAATGGTACTCCAGCACAATCTTTCCTCTTCACTCCCGTAAATTTCTTAATGTCTCATTCCATTTCCCGGTATCCTCCATGACAGCTGGGTCTTCGCATATAATCTAAGAATATATTGTCCAGTATATTTATCTCCGTTACATTTGTAGAGTTTAATACTTTCTCACTGGGTACATTCTCATCTGCTCTCATTTCCCACACACAAAAATTCGTCTCGCCAATATATATATATTCGTTTCGGGACGTTATCGTAATACGTAAATGTGTGGCAACCTTCTCTTCCAAACAAGGAGGTGGCTTTCCTCTTTCAGATTCTCTTCTAAGCATCTTGAAAACTGAAAACCTTTGGTTCCAGCCATATAACCCCACTTCTCTCGTTTACTATACGCCACCGATTTGCAAATAAACGTAACTATGGAAGTAAAACTTTTTATATAAGGCAAAATTGTTTCTCACGGAGCGTGCAAACTAAAACAGCCCCTGCTGTGTATAATCTATATAATTTGGACGTATTTGTGGGCAGATGAAGTGGGACACGTGAGTCACCGTGTCGTGGACCGAGCCTGCAGACAGTCGCACGCTCCGAGAGGTCACAGTTCAGCAGTCGACGTGCTTCATCAATGGGACGCAATTTCTCTCTGCGGGAGGAGCGTTCAGTGGCGTGCGGATTCGATCTGCAACGCTGCAAATACTTACGCCTTCCCCATAAACCGTGTAAGACATTCACATCCACATATCACCTTATACACCGCCTTCACCGCTGTCATTCTATTCGCCATATAAACTACAACGTCTACTCCAGATTGAAATTTTATATCCAGCCGACATACGAGGCTGCACACTAGCTCTTAATTAATATGACAGCCTTTTATTAAAACGTGTAGGATCATACGTTGGTACTAAATACTCATCTGAACGCAATTCAGTCCCCTGAAGATGGAAACAGCAGGTTGTTTCGAAATGTTGAAAATAACTTAAATCTTAAAACTCCGTGGCTTTAGTCCGCGAGCGAACCATACCGACAGAGCGGCCGCTACCGGTAGGCGAAGTTAGTGCCAACTTTTGCGGATAGAGGGGTGTCATGTGGTTAGCGCAACGGGTCCCCACGGCCGTTAATCTCTGTTTTCTGAACCTGGAGCCGCTACTTTTTTATTCAAGGCTCCTCAGTTTGACCTCACGAGGCCAGAAACTCAGACCACTAGACCACAGAGGCGGTCAACTTAAATCTTACTTGACGTAATAACTCGATTATTATCTGGTCATCAATCGCCTTGAAGGTCTATATCCATATCGCCCTTATCTGTCAGTGACAATAACTATTTCTCTAACAGATTGTTCCATTCAGGCCTGTATGTTTAGTGCAAATATCAAATCCTGCATTGCAGGCCTATCTGAGTTTGTATTTTGTTCCCTTCATGGGCAAATTTTCCTTGACTGTTAAAAGTTAGGCCACCTTTATTTCACGTTCCCCTGATTTTAAATGTCGGTGAGATTCCAACGCATTTGTTGTGTAACGTTTTTGTCTCCGTCAGGGCGAATGCCGGAGCTTTACTGTGCACGTAGCGACCATTACTTTTGACTTCACAGCGTGGTGTATCATCGTCATGCCAAGTTTGCATTTTAACAACAACGTCCTCAGTTGGAACAAAGTCTTTCAGCTCATTATATACGTGTCGGAGCTCATAGTTACTGCCAGAGATCTAGAGATTCAAGTCATCTGCAATGTTATGCCGTGTCTTTGGGGTAACATCGCCAAAGAACACAGAGCAACACCGCTGGGACTTGGTTAATATCTTGCACTGAGAACACCTTTCTGATGCATCCGTTTCGAATTCCTCTTTGTCGTTTGTAGGCGCGTTCGCATGGTTGCCTCTCACCTCCGTCACAGTCTTCCGTCTGTCAGTTTGTCCGCATGTATCAGTGCGGCTCCAAGTGGAAGGATTTCTGCAAAATTTAATATTGGGACTTTTACACATATCTGCCGAGAAACCCCAACTTTAACTAAAAATCGGGCACTTTACATGACGACCCAAGTACGTTTTATTGTTGCCGCAAATAAAGTGCTTGCTTCGAGTGAAATGGTACCCGGCTATTAGGAGAGCAGAGGAGATACAAACTTCAAGCGAACGCGCCACTTACATCGCCTATCTTGTTTCTTCAGGCGAACAGCGTGCCATAATATATGCCAGTACTCTCTAGTTTGAAATCTGTACGTATTCACCATTAATAAACATTTCCCTGTTCCATACGTTAGGCAACATCTGCAGCTTAAACGAAGTCTTCACAATAATCTCACAATCAATCACTAACGTCACTAACTAGCTTTCCATTCGGGAAGGAGAGGTTTGACGACTGTATGCTCAGGGGTACCTCCGTATCGTTTATTTTAACACACACTTTCAAATGTGATACCCAAATATCGTCGTGGCTTCTGTTAGTGCTTCCAGATAGAAATGATAATGGCCTGGCGCCGCAAGAAGTCGCATAGCAACCATGCGCCTGCGCGGCCAGTGGCTAGGTCAGTTGCCCTCTCGCCCAACCAGCATCCTGTTCTTACATCAATCTTCATTCTGTAAGCAGGACCAAGGCTCACAGGGATCGTGTTGCTAATCAAGGCATCTTAACACGCTTTCATCCGTGATCGATTGTCAGAGGCATAACGATAAACAGGCTTTAGTACACGATCTTATCCCTGACCTCAAAGTAAAAGAGATACTTTACATTCTCAATTTTGGAAAACCAAAAGCATCACTTGCTGGGCTAGACTTCACTTTTATAAGACTTAAGAAGCTAAAGAAAATTACGCAGTAAATTATTCCTGACAGCCCCAATGTTTTCTTCCACACAAGTTGGAACCATTATTTTGATATGAAGTTTCGTAAAATTTCTTCATAGTTGCCTAAAGTTGAATTCCTAATTTCTGGAATTGTGATATCAGCCGGGTCTTTAAACTTTAAAGCCTGTAACAGTGGTGTACCACTATACTGTCAATGGACATTGTCTTCTAATGGTAAAGCTTTACGCGAAATAAATATGCAGTCAGCTATATTGAGATGGAATGCAAATGTAGCAGGTATGGGGCTGAAAAGACACACACAGACAAATTCAGTCATAAAACTAAAGATAATGGTTCGACTTTGGTAACTAGACACACGTGGGAGGACAGTATTAAAACGGAAAATTAAAAAATATGTAATCTTGGGGAAATAACTCATTTGGCTCAGGTATTGTGACCATCTCATGTGGACACTTGATAAAGAAATGTTGACATCCATATAGCTTCTCTCTTTGACCACTCGAATTACTATCAGTTTGGTCCAGAAGGATTTTCATTCTTTGAGAGACTTTATCAAAATGTAACCACTCAAATATTTATGTTTCTTCGGAAGACATTTTTGAGATAAATCAAGTTAACTCTACGAAGACTAGAGACAATCTAATCACGTGGAAAATTGGTGGCTATGTCCCTCCCCGTTTGCAGTAATTCATAGCATTGGTGTGTGTGAATATTCTTTGTATCAGTACGATTTTACGGTTGTTACTAGCTTCTTTCTCTTCCCTGTCCCAGCTCCGTCACTTCAACTTTCTCATGCGCATGTTGCGGAAAACATGTCTGACTCGGGCTATAGTTACTTTTTTCAATTCATGGCTGGTATACGGGGTCGCATGATTCACGCCACTGAGGTGCGGCGCTCATAGCGTATTGCAACACCACTATGAAGACGACACTAGCAGGCGGTACTGGTATTATACCATACATTGCAAAACAAGAAAAGACTCCACTCATTCAAATCAACATGACTCATCTCAAGTCTCCCATACGGATTACGCCGACGTTTGGAGCCGACTACGGTAACAGCAGGTCACGTCCCATCTGTCACATGATTAGCAATTAAAGAGACTTTATTGTGGAAGAAACTTTGATATACGTCGAAGATGTGGCAAGTTCAATTGTCAGCTTTACCGTGAAATCTCACGTGAAGTGATGGTTAAATTATTCCTTTCCACCTTCGCTGTCAATTTCAGTCCTGATGCTGAATGTTCTCCTTATGCAAGTCCCGTGTTCTTCTTTGTTTATTCACCCAAGAAGTGAAAAACTAACATATTTTCTAACTTGCTCATCGAAGACAGGCAATTCATCACTGTAAATCGTCCTTCATTTAAATTAAATTGATCAGGCCATAATTCTTGGGCATTTTAACTACTCTGGTTAACTGCAAAATTAAGACAGCATCTGTCAGACTGTAAAATAAACATGAATGGTAAATAAGTTCTGCGATGTGGTGATGAAAAACAACGCGCCGGCATTCTCTTTAGTTACCGAATAAACAAGCCTAAGGTGAAAAAAAAAACCTGCACGTTACAGCTACCTAATTGGTGACGCTTCTGTTGGACGGTTTAACTGTCGCTCTGCTAGTTGAGAAAATTCGGTTATTTACAAAGCCAAAAAAAAAAATCACTGCCCTGTTCACACAAGCCATCACTGGACTACAGACCTACCCAATCTTGCTGCATGTACTTGACACCCGCACGCCCTTTTCCAACGTTAGCTTTAATAATATCCTCTCACTCGCGCCTTCGTCTCCTAATCTTAATCTTTTCCAAGTAAAATTTTGTAGGGCCTCTTGTTTCCCCCATACCCGCTACATGCCAGTTTATCCTTATCTATGTTCTTGCTTTACGGTTAGATATTAATTTTCACAGTCGTGTAAAACGACACTTTAAATTACATTAATCATATTTTAATCTTCACGTTTACAGCCAGAACGCATGCACCTAAATTGTATTTATGACGTCATTCCTACTAAGCATTTCCCTTGTCTTCATTACGAATCCGTTTTTATCTGACGCCATTGCTCTTAAGCATGTCACGTTTTGCCACATATTTGACAGAGTTATAAGCTGGTCTCATACAATAATTTTGCTTTGTATGCTAGTGACAAGATATGAACTTATATCATAACGTGACAACACCGAATATGCCGTGTAAACCACGAACTTATTATTCTTATAACAAAACCAACGAGATGCACTAATTTCTCAAATTTATTTTTGGAATAAAACTCTACATGTTTCGGACAGACGGTCACCCGAACGTCAAATTCAAGAACTTACTCTTAACGATACTCTCTGTTGCCCACTGGAATGATTTCTCTCTCTCTCTCTAGTATTTTCCTTGGCGATCTGTTTTGAAATACAGCAACCTCTCCCCCAAAATGGTGACTATGTTCCTGAACACACCGCCTAGTAGAAAAATTGGGGTTAGGCAAACCGCGATAGTTGTATATCACTCATCACAGTCAATGTTAACATAAAATATTAATCCCAAAACACGAAGAAAACGGACGCTCGGAAGCCTTAGACGCAGAAAGGTGCTGCCATTACAGTAAATGTTATATAGAGAGGGTATGAGGGTTGGCACTGTATGCAACTGACTGTTACATTCCGGGCCAATCAAATGTTAATGCCTGGGTGTGGAAACCGCCTATTTTCCTTATGTACATAAGTTAATAGCCGTGGATAAGTAAAACAAAATACCGCGGTTGGCTAAATTGGATAAAAATGCCGAACAGCGGATACCTGATGAACCAGGAACAGTTTCATTTCTGATTCATTTTCTTCCATGGGTCAGTGATCGTCTAAGATATGGTGAAGTTTGTGTTGTGCACGAAGGCCTTAGCTGATGGGGAGTGGTCAGCTTCACACCACGGCCGCTTTACACTCGTGAATATAAACCCCTATACCCATCCGATAGGAGGCTGTTTGGGGGTCAGCGTCGGTCTGTAAGTTTGGGAGAAGAGAAATATCATGCCCCCGCCGAGATCTGAACCACTATTCCTAGGTTATCGAGCCCGCAACCCAATGTATGTAACGACTACACCATCCGGCCTCCAAAAACCTTGCTCCAGGGTCACGTGATCTCTAACAACTGGAGCATTTACATAGTAATCGTTGCACTAAAACCATTCTCCAGTATAAATATTTTTAACAATGCAGACGGTAAAATAGGTAATAATTCGAATCGAAAGTACATGTCGAGTTAGAAATACTTTTTTATAAAAAAAAAACTTGTTTCCACTCGCTGTCGGATCTTCAAACAGTAACCTGGTTTTACGATACAGTAAACCCTCCTCCAATGCGCAGTGAGACTAACTGCGAACAACTATTTTTCGAGCGCAGAAAATTCTATTTCGCGCCGCCAACCGAACACGCTCCAGTAGCATACGAAAAATATTACAAACACAATAAGTTAAACACTTCAGCTTTTGCGTTTATATATAATGTGTGTGTGTATATATATATATATATATAACCACGGGGTTTTATTCAGCATGACCGCGATTTTCTTCCCCTTGCCTCTCTAACCCCTCTCGTCCTTCGCACCATCGGATAGCCTCTGAAAGGGTAAAGTTGTCCCTGTGCTCAGTCACGCATCATGCCCTGATGGCATATGGGGGGAAGGAGAGTTTAGCTCCACGTGTCTAACCTTGGCACCCAAAAAGGTGGGCGGTCAGCTTCACGCCCCGGCCGCTTTGCCCGAGGGGAAATACCATACGTCATGTCCATAAATAACTATCACTGCAGTGTACTCGTTTCTATGACTTTACTGTTCTTTATTGTGAATTTCCACGGCTGTGTTCCCAGACCCATAATAATGCCATACAATATTGGTTTCTTCCAACATAGATTAACCGAACACGCGGCTTTCGAGGAATATATCCCTCGCGATGGACGAGGGTTTGTTGTATTTATGACTGTAAAATACACGGAGTGAAAGCTATGGAGTCCGGCCAATAAAGGAAAACAGGAAACAAACTCGTTACTCCGGACCTAGGCCCGACATACTTATTTTGAATGTACATGCACTGTGATCCCATCTGACTACTGATATAGGATAATAATTTACGACAACACAGCAGCAAATAAAGTAACTCCAATTCATTTCGTATGAACATATAACGATGACAGCCAATGACGTGTTATTGGCACACTGCTCACACAACGAGTAAGAACAGATGGAGGTAAGAACGCCTTTTCTGTCAATTTCTTCCTGTGTGACCTGACACATGCAGAAAAAGAACACGAACAATTAAAAAAAAAAAAGTGACTCCCAGCTAGAAAAAACTTCATTCTTCCTCCATTTTTATGTATTTCCTTTCACTCTCCTACTCTTTTATTTCAACCTCTTATTTTGTCCGTTTGTACCTATTTTTAACATAAATTTACAATTGCAACGAACTTTCGTAATCACCGTGTCCTTGATTGTGATTCTTCGGTGACACATAAGCACGTTAAAGGAAAACCATAAAAATGCACTTCAGATGTATACTATAGAAGCTAGGTGAGCTCTCAAGGGCAAAGCATTTGGTTGCGTGCAAACCACTAACAGTAAACACAGATAAATTCATTAATCATTTACACAAACAAATTACAATCCTGCTGATAATTTCTAGTTTATTCAATCCATCCACAATAATGTCAAACTAACCTAAGTATTCTGGAGAGTTATTTGTATTTACGTCAGCTACTGTCACATTTTGGGGACCGCGGTAGCACAGTGGTTAAGGTGCTGTGTCACAAATCGGAAGGTCGCTGATTCTATTCCAGATGGTTTCATTGGAATTTTTCATTTTCATAATCCTTCCGATCGCACTATGGCCCTGGGGTCGACTCAGCCTCTAACAAAAGTGAGTACCAGGAGTATCTCCTGGGGGTAAAAGGGGCCGGTGCGTAAGGCTGACAACCTTACCACCATCCTGGGCCATTGTCAGGTAATCTGGGAACCTTAACTTCCTCTGGGCACCTCGGGCCTCTAATGGGACTGATTTACCTTTACTGTCACATTTTACGGCCGTCAGTATTAATTGACCGACGCTCTGTCCCTTTTCGCCTGTGAAGGAACTGCAGACGCGGCTGAAAATATGAACCGTGCTGTATCATATTCTGATACAGCACGGTTACAACAACCATGTGGATAGAGTGGCCCTATATGAAAATCCTCTTCTTTTATGCCAGTAGGTAACATTTCAGAAGCACAACAAATGATAGCACGCGCCCAGAAATGTGACGTGTTTCCTAGGATAGAACAAACACTTGGAATGCGGATTATTCCCGATCGTCTTCATTGCTATAATACCTACAGGACGTGATAAAATTTGAGGCGCTTCAAAAATGAGTATCTTAAGGGCTGAACTACAGCAGTGCAGACACCAAGCAAATACTAAATACCATTAAGTGCGAAAGGCGTATGAACAACTTGAAGACCGTTTCTTAGGAACCCTTCACACGAAAGGCATAAACACACCAGAGAACACAAAAAAATTATTCAATAAAGATCAACTTCAGCAATAAAGACAAGTGTTTATGCAAAAATACATCAATTACATTTCTATAAATTTTTCTTCTTGAGACTCCTATCCTCGAAAGATTAAAATAAACAGGCAGATGTATTCAGAAACAACAAACCAAACCCTCAGGTTTGCGATTCTCACAGCACTGCTGCTGAAGACAGCCAATCTTCTGGGATGTTAGGCCATGTTGACTGGTAAACAGTTAACGACGTTTCGAAGACAACGTTCTTTTCACAACTGTACATTACAGAACCAATTAGGGTTACTGTCTCCCGTATATATTACCACCAGATATTATAGGGCAATTTTGATGTATGTTTGTCCGTGCATCGTTGTATAAGCGTAGCGAAGAAAACCAACTAGATGCATCCAGTTGGTTTTCTTCTCTACGCTTACTACAGACCAACGTTTTTCCTTGCTCTTCTGCGTCCCTTTTTGACAGTATTCCGAACAGTAAATATCCCCTTCACGTATCCCCTCCTTCGCCCAAAGAGAAAACTAACAGGCTGAAACCGGACAAAATGCGACACCAAGCAATTGGTCGTCTTATGGTATTTGAGGTTCCAATGGACCATACCCTATGCCAGATGCGTCCAATCAATTTAATATTTCTTCAAAAACCGCCCTACTAGTATCCCTCCCATCGATGCAGTGTCGCGGAAGAGACCCCTTCCTTACAGATTTGCAGACTAAAATGTCGTATGCAATTTCGGTTACTGCCACGCGTGCCCCGTATCCCACACAGCTCATTCTCCCCAACGTGGTCACTCTATTATTCAGCGAGGAGTACGAATCAAGAAGACACACATTAGTTCTCTCCATCGCCCAGTTACGATCTACACTAAATGTCTAAATATTTTTCTCGACGGTCTCTTTCTCAAGTACTGTCAACTTATACTTTTTCAGTCCTCTACAGTAGTGAAGTAAAGAGAAGTGCAGTGAAGTGCAGTGCAGTGTAGGGAAGGGGGTAAAAACGAGACTTTATGGGAAAAGTTTATATGAGTAGTAAAGTGGTGAGAAGTGAAGGGCTGGGGTGAAAGCGTGAGTACAATAGTACGTATGTGTGTGAAAAAATCCTAGAAACTATATACAGTACTTTCTTACCTTGGCGTTGTTTACCTTTTATACATGTTGTATTTTAAGATGTCTTGTGTGTATTGTAGTTAGTTGTCTTGTGTGTATTGTTTAGTTGTCTTGTGTGTATTGTTGCAGTTGTCTTGTGTGTACTGTTGTTAGTTGCCTTGTGTGTATTGTTGCAGTTGTCTTGTGTGTATTGTTGTAGTTGTCTTGTGTGTATTGTTGCAGTTGTCTTGTGTGTATTGTTGTAGTTGTCTTGTGTGTATTGTTGTTAGTTGTCTTGTGTGTATTGCTGCAGTTGTCTTGTGTGTATTGTTGTAGTTGTCTTGTGTGTATTGTTGTCATCTAATGTGTATTTGCTGTACTATGCGTGTACTGCTGTTTTTACTTTAGATGCCGGACTGCTGGCTAGAAGTCAGTATTCGGAAGGTCCTGCGACCGGCCACCTCCACACAGGTTTTTCTTGGTTTCTCTGTGTCTATAAGCAAATGCTGAGATGGTTCCCAAGATTCCAAGTTGCCACTACATGCTTCTCATGTAGCCCTCCCGACTTAAATTTATTAGTAACCAATT
>Ga0123357_10012689_pt1 | contig 10881 bp, 7 predicted proteins | sample TergutEmb28metaG_FD_89873 | JGI IMG/M metagenome (GOLD analysis project Ga0123357, IMG submission 89873) | Embiratermes neotenicus P4 segment gut microbial communities from Petit-Saut dam, French Guiana - Emb289 P4 | ecosystem: Host-associated > Arthropoda: Insects > Digestive system > Gut ... | reverse complement strand
TGCACCAAATAATAGCAAGCATTCCCTAACTTCAGCCTGCTCTTAATTTCTTCCTGAATAGAATTTTGATTTGTTAACGTTGTTCCCAAATATTCGAACTCTTCCACCCTCTCAATGGAAATGTTATCAGTCTTCATACTGTGAATTCGTCCTGCTCTCTGATCTCGAGACACGGTCATGTACTTAGATTTATGAGCATTTACTTCTCGTCCAATCTCCTTAGTAGCCGAACTGCTGATGCTCCAACACATAATTCTTTGTACCACTTCCTACACATCTGGCATTTACTCCACAACAACCATAAAGAACATCTTCATTTCCATCCACCTCCCGTATTTCTTGTACGTTTCACCGTTTTCTTGTTCTACACAACAATGCAGAGATTTCAAGAATGAGACTTGATAATGGATGTATTTGGGTGGCGGTAAGGTAATACGGTGCCTTCCTGGTGGTAAAATATCTTTAGTGACTGAAACAAAATGCTGTAAATAGACAGGAGGATGTGTCGTGTGAGAAGGTAAACACAGCATCTCAGTTATCTTCGTATTGTTGAATCCGTACAATATATTGTAGTTATGTTAATCGAAGTCCAAGTACTGACAAGTACAATATATATATATATATATATATATATATATATATATATATATACACACACACGATATTCCCTGCTACATTTTTCGGCGGTCTACCGCCATCTTCACTTATTATTTTAAAATCTAATGAAGCCACTCGTTATTTAAGTATAGGACGAAATAACATAGCTATTGCTTATTGTAAAATACATGAGAATGACGATATGTTTGGTTTAAAATTCGTTACAAGTATTTTCAGACCTCCTAAATGTATATTTCATAAATTTTATTATAATCTTGCTTTAAGGTGAGTTTATGTTCATAAGCACCCTATATCTTAACAGCTGTTCTGCGGTTCTTATTATTACCCAATGTGGCACTGCGTCACGGTACATCACTGGCACTCCGCAGAAATGGAAGCTGTTCTGCGAACTGACAATGACGGCAGATTACAGCCTCTGCGAAACTCAACTGTCTCGTGTTCCCATTTTGACACCAGCGCCCAGTGCATTTGGATGCCCTACATTTGCCAGATTAATTTCCTCGCACGCCCCCAGTGCATGCCTGCGATTTTTTAAATTAGATCTTGAAGCGTTGTGTAGTGAACTCTCGACATGATCAGCGCTTCGAACAGCAACATTTCCGCGTATTACGCTCTCTACAGCCTTTGATATCGATCTGCTAGACAACTGGCGCTGGAACTCTTATTCTTACACTTCCTCACCTTCTGCATAAGGATAGAAAGGCTTTCAGTGCCCTGACCGACCTTAACAAGTCGTCGGAGCCTCGCTTTGAGGGTGTGGAACTGACGTAAAGCAACAGGCAGTGCCATCTGTGGGCAGGGATGTTAACCACGTTCTTTGGATACACGAGACGCAGGATAGCGGATTCCTGTGTTTGTCAATTCAGCCACTGTATCATGTTGCACCACCAACAGAGACATTCGGACGCCACAAGGCCGATAGTGCAACTTACCTTAGAGCGATGAACACAGTACATTAGGGAGTGAGACTGTGCGAAAAAATATATGCAAATACAACTGCCTCTCTGCTGACGCCAAAATGGCGACAATTGCACAGTGCGTCAACAGTAACCGCCTTTCTTATTATGACCGTAATAGCTAAGCCCTACCTACTCCATTCATCAAGCATCTTTCACGCCTGTACGTAAATACTTTGTCACGAACGTCTGCGGGGCAGGAAGTGTCAAAGGACAAATAGATATGATTCCCTTCATGTTCGTTTAGTGAGGCCTTCTCCCGCTCGCGATGGATGTCTGCTGTCGGTTGTATCTTTCGATTTATGAATAAACACACGGTGACGTCATACTGACGTTCCATAGATCGATAGAAATTATCGGTGAGATACGACACGTCATCGAGCACAGCACAGACGCGACGCTTTGCAGTAGCTGCTATTGTAACAGCGAGCGAGAACTGGGAGGAAATTGTAAACACCTTTGTAAGTACGTGATTTGCAGTCTGGCGGCATTTTGCTGACGGTTATACGAAACTAGACCGCAGCTACTGCATGAAGCAGTCATTTGTATTCAGCATATGGAAGTGTTAAATACGCATTCTGTGTGGTATTCAACCTTCACTGGACTCGAATCCTCTGAGAGAAAATGTGGACTAGTGTCAGTTTGTAATGAATGAAAAAGTGCACGAAACTTCGGTTTCTACAAAAGATAAATCGAATCTTCGTGGAGGCATTTCACCATTTACGTGCTGTACAAAAGATGCATCGGTTTGTCACGCGGGTGTTGCTTCACGTGCACATTTTACCAAACGATCTCGGGAAACGTTCATTTGAAAGAGCGAGAATGAGAAGGGAAAATAATTTTAAATAGATATTTGGGACTAGATTTTTATGATGGGTGGTGGATGGAATCTTACCAGCATGCTACATGACGGCGAGCTTTCCTGTAACCTACATGGCTGCTCCGGTTCTGTTGCCAGATTATTAGGTACTTTCTGTAGTGTTTTTCTTGCCTAACCTGAAAAATAATGGCATCCCGTTCCAGGCGTGACACATTTTTGAAGATGAGGTTGATGATTTCCAGGTACTTCTCCCGATGCAAAAAACTAGGTCCGTCCTTCTCGAAGTAGTCAAGGAAGTCGTACAGGATAAAGTAGGTCCCTGCAACACAAGAAATACTCATTTTGTGTCTCTTTCACACACACACACACACACACACACACAAATGTATCAATCACCGGCAAATTCTTCTTGATCGTAGTGCCTATCCGTCTTATTGTTCATGTCAGGCATACTTTAATACGTACGAAAAAACGTCTTATATGGGAGTCCGGATCCGCCCACCTGTGACGTACACGTAGTATCGTCGACGTAACTTGTCGACGGATTTTCACGAAATTCTATATAGGAAATGCTCAAAAAAAGATGTCGCACAGGCGTGAGTTTCGTGAAAATTGACTAAGATAGTCCCACTTTCTTAGGACTACAATAAAATTCCAGCCAAACTTCGTTTATTTCTGGACCTATTTTGGTAAAACTCTGTATAGAAGATTTAAACTTAATGCCGCTCAGCATGGCGAGTCTCGTGAAAATCGGCTCAGTAAAAGTCATAATTTACTCACGGGGCCTACATGAATTTCTATACATATTTTTCGCGTGTGCGCTCCAATTGTGGTGAAGTTCGGTGCAACAGTACCGCAGTCAATACTGTTGCGTATTTAAAATTTCCGTGAAAATCGGTGAAAAGAAGGTCTTACTGTTCTTATAGGCGTAAATGAAATGACACACGCGTACCGTGAAACTGCGTGATATTTGGAAAGTAAAGAACGCCTTGTTAGAGTTTGTAGATATGTGTGATGGGACGAAGAGCACAATTTGTAATCTTGTTTGAACAGCTAGAAACACATTTAATTTTATAATGAACATTTCTACTTGCTTCAGATACAGAACGTTATAAATATATCTCTTAGCCGATTACCAACACATTGTTGGTACAGAGAACTATGTTAGTGCCAAAGTTCTGTGCGGCTAGTGGGTAATAACACTATGCTGATGCCACGCTGTCACAAACCAAGTGCAGTAACTACTAGGTAAGGTAAAGCAATCCCTATACAGCCCTGGGCAGGCCCTGAGGCTTCCAGGAGTTTGAGGTTCCTAGATTTCCAAACAGTCGGCACATGAAGGTGGTAAGGTTGTCAGCCTTACGCACCGGCCGCCTTTATCCCCCATAAAATAATCCTGGTATTAATTTCTGTTAGAGCCTGAGTCAACCCCAGGGCCATAGTGCGGCCAGAAGGGTTATGTCAAAGAAGAATTCCAATGACACCACAGGGTATCGATCCCGCGACCTTCCGGCTTGTTGCGCAATGGTAATGACTACTACTGCCCTTAATTATGTAGAATAACAGTACCAACAAAATGCACATAATTATGTTATAAATAGTTATATAAAAATGAACCGCGACCTGTTTCTGCCAACCATGTGGCCATGCAAAGAGGCCAAACAAGGATCATTAAATAAAATATTAAATGAATGAGGCATCATAACCAATCCCCACTTATAAAATGACAGTCACAGAACCCATAGATTAAAACACATGAGTAGATGTTGTTGACAGTACGTGTGGTAGCGTTAGAGTGGATGGTAAACACAGAAGTTCCACGTAGTAAACCACCATCGAAGAGAATGTATGAGTCGTGGCTAATAAGTTAAACCCTGTACCGAAGCCAAGCAGCAATCAGGGAGGGGTCGTGATGCCTCTCTGCGGATGGCCACATAGCTGGCCGAAACGTGTAGGAGGTCACTGTGTATATAAATTAATTTAATGTACTTTTGTACGTTGGTTCGTACCATTATTGTTTGTATTGTTAATAATGCACGGATCGAAGTTACTTCCCTTAAGTGTAAACGAAAGATATAACCGCACGTAAGTACGCCTATTTGCTCACTTCCCCAAGGAATTACTTTAAAACCTCGTAATGAATTTTCATGAAAATTTGTACAAACATTTTGCCACTAGAGGCTATCAATACTACCAACGTGAAACCCGTGTAGAAGTGTGAGGGAAAGACAATAGCACTATTAACACTGATCTAACATGGAGCCTTATCATCTCTTACTTACTTACTTACTTACGTAGTTACTTACTTACTTACTTTCTTATTTACTTACTTACTTACTTACTCCATGGAGCAGAGTCCTCGTTGAGAAGCTAACGGGTTTTCAGCTAGTCAAGAAATTCCCCATTTTTTATGGAACCCGAAGGTTCATTACCGCGTTCGCAAGTGCCCGCCACCTGCTCTTATCATTTCTTCAAGTAATTTTTATAGATGACTCGAGAAAAATTCGGTTTTTTGCAATTCCTTATTCTGTACCTTTTTTTAACACAACGTTCTATCCGTACACTGTGCAGGTTCGTCCTTGAGCCGTTAACCAAGCCAAACCATGCGGAGGTGATCGTGATATGTAGAGTAGTTAGAAAATTTAAGCTCATGGTTTCGTGCATCATAATTCAATATTAAATGAAAATCCAACTAGATGCAACAGTATGCAGTCTGATTTATTTTACTGCAAAACTTATTTTGCAGTAAAAGAAATCGGACCGCAAACTTTTTAATCTAGTTGGATTTTCATTTAATATAGTAGTTAGAAACTTAAGACGATTTTTGTAAAACTAGTGTGAGTTCTTCTTGCTTAATTAAGGTCTTATGTCATTCACATATTAATTAAATGTTAAGTGAAGGTGTTAACATTACAGTGGCTAGAATTTCCTTCTCGTTTTTATAGGTACTTTTTAAACAATAAATGTGTAAACGTCTCTCATTCTTTAAAACTTGTGGCTTCTTTATGTCGTTACGTGTTCATCTTCGGACATACAGGTATTCTTGGCCATCCACGCCAAATTTCTTATAGGGAAAGCTGAGTCTTTAACGTTCGACTGGATTTGTCTTCTCCCAAGGCTTCACAGTTTTAACAGCGTCTGTGGGTCAAATTTCACGTCACATATCAAGATGTGCTTCCCATTTGGTGTCAAACGAGATCCCCGACTTATCGGTAACACTTTACAACTGCGTTTGTGATCCTTCGTAGTGAGACACAAGAATTGCCAAAAATTACCGATAATTATCAACATTGTCTTCCGATGCATCCCACCGCCAAGAATTTGAGGCCTTAAGCTCGAATGATGACCACGCAAGCCTGCCCGACTATGAGGTCGTGTTCAGTGGCTGGAATATAAGTCTGTCGTATGGAAAAATGGCGTCATTCCGGAACGGTGGCAGTGATTTGGAAACCTAACTTCTTTGGCCTGCATTAGACGAATGGTGATATAAGAAAGGGGTAAATGACTAGTGGCGAAACTGATAATGAAACTTGACAGGCCGTCTCTACAAACGACCCGCCTTCACTTCCCCGATTTAAAAAAATAAATACCACACTTCGACTGCAATGGCGTCGACAGCAAAAACTGAAGTATACTTACAAGGTCCTATATACGGCGTTTCACAGACGATGTGTTTGTTCAGGTACTCTTCACACTGAAATAGCTGGGTAGCACCTTGAAGTGGGTTACGGCCAATTGTTAGACGTCAAAACATGTCAGATCCGTATACTATCTCTTATGGTCGAACGTCGCGATTGGTTCAGTAGCCCTCTTGCTTCTTACACTCGTACGTAGTCCACAATTTAAACCTTTGCCTGGACTGAGGATTTTTTATTTTCCTCAGTCTTTCCAGACATGCCACTGTTGTACACGCTACGTCAAATTGTTCCAGTAATGTAACTTCATCGTTCTTTTCATTTATTATTAAACTCCACGCAGCAACAACTGCCGAAGAATCATTCTGTGAAGCATAGTTCAGAGCAAAATTTATAGAATACGGTACTCAGCAAGATCAGTTTCTACAGACAAAGCGTAAGTCAGACGATATTCGAATGGGAGTCATAGCCCTACATTTTGCACCGTTTTGGTGCCCAGTTTGGACAGCACAAATAAGTGATGGCCCTCACTGTTGCATCGCTTTAGTACCCAATTTGTAAAACACTAATGAGCCATGACCCTTACTGTTGTACCATTTTCGTGCCCAGTTTGGACGGCACTAATGAGTCACGGCCCTTTCTGTTGGATCGCTTTGGTGCCCAGTTTATAAAACACTAATGGGTCATGACCTTTACAATTGGACCGTTGTAGTGCCCGGTCTGGATGGCACTAATGAGTCATGGCCCTCGTTATTGCATCGTTTTAGTGTCTACTTTGTACAGCACTAATGATCGAGCCTGAAGATCCTATCTGCACTCAGTGCATCGTGCTGCTTATAACAGCCTAATTGCGCTGTGACAAGTATAGCGTGTCTCACACCAATTAAGAAGGCCTCGTCATCAAACAAATGAAACTCATTAAATATGGATTACAATAAACGTGATGTGACCCTTGGGGTTCTAATAATAAACCACTACGTTACTGCGTAAGTCAACCTCATTTATCTACCATTTGAAAGTCCCACTTTCATAGTAGCATTAGAAGTACTGAAGATTATGGTCTTCATATTAGGTTTGTGTACGTTATTGCCGTACACATTTAATCAGAATAACCTTTTTAGTTCCACAAAAGCCACCGGCTGAGTTTCAACAGGCTTCTCCCTGGTAACTGTTACAAGGCTAATTGTGACAGCTTAAAGGCGTGACTGTTGAAAAATGAGGTCCCCTCAAGAAGTTGCTCTTTTAACGAAATTACTATACCTTACACGCTGTCCCCTTCAAAGCAATTTCTATCAGAAGATAACACCTCTCCTTAACAACCATCAAGGCGTCGAAGCTTCCCAGAAGTCACTTTGTGAGAGTGGTTTAAGTGGCTAACCCTGCAGCAGGACAAACATGCTGATGTTTTTTCGGTGTCTTACGAGGCCTTTTTTGCGTGCAGGTGTCCCTGCATTTATGCAATTTTTTCATAATGCACACAGTAATACAAATAATGTATTACGAATGTGAAACGCAATTAAGCCATAGCTGAGCCAATAGTAGGAGGGATAATTACAGAATATGATCAATCGAACGTGACTATAACCCTCATAATACAGTTTGTGACTTGCTGTATACTTATTGAAGGGAAATTCCTCCATTCACAGCAAAACTGGTCACTCAAACCATTCAGTCAGTGTATGACTCACTTGATGACAACTCACTCTCACTCACACTTTTAAAAGTGTTTTATGTGAAATTATATGTGCATTCGTTGGTTGATAAATTGAAGTGATTCTGCGAAAATGCACGGTGCTACAATAAGATTTATAGTTATTATGTGCGTTCATAAAATTGAGAAAGCGACTCTTACTATGTCATGTGTGTTTATTATTCTGTCCATCTGTCTGTCCGCATGGAACAACTCAGCTCCCAATAGAAGGATATCATGAAATTTTATTTTTCAAGGTTTTTCGAAAATATCTTGCTAAAATTTAAGTTTCATTAAAATATGACAAAAATAACGGGCACTTTACATGAACAACCAAATAAATTTATGATAATATCCCGCTGGGTTCTTCTTTGAATGGAAAATTTTTCTGACATAATTTGTAGGGAAAATAAAAAGGCATTTTATGTTCAATGACATTTTTCCGAAAATCTTGCCGTTTATGACATAATGTGGAAATATTTTGTAGAGCCGGACAAGTGACAGATGACGATAGGGTGCATGCGCTTTGCGTGCTGGATAATTAAGCTTACACACACACATACTCACACACTCACTGCATTCCATGGCAACAATGGTTATGCAAACGCGCTTCAATCTTGCGTTTATACATAAAATGCTTTTTCAATACAAGAAGGAACTAATTAAACCAAAGAGGACTGCCATCAGTACAAAATCATATATATATATATATATATGTGTGTGTGTATGTGTGTGTGTGTGTGTATTAGAAGTATTATGCAGTATTTTATTTAAGGGAAAAGATGATTCTTTTGTATCATGTAAGCCTCTTATGGACGGAAATTTAGTGACTATCGGTAAGTACAATGTGGTAAATTGGAACTTCGTTGGCATTTATTTAATTGACATGTCTCTCCATTTTTAGCGGATCTGTAGTCAAATAAGCATGAAAAAACCGGAACGTATTCCTCACAAAATTTGAGAAGGCACCTTTACATGTTTCGTGTAGGAGAAGTAATATAAGATACCGCTATCAGAGTTGTGACGTCGCAAATATTTTCAAAAATATTGTTATACACCACTGCTTATGATTTTATTATCTGTGATCGTATAAAATTTGACGCGTGTCGCAAACATCATGGTCATCGGAATTCGATATTTTGTCTGTCTCTAGTTGAAAAAAAAAAACCCTTAATATTTCATAAATTTTAAATACCCACATCCGTCCTACATCTTATTCGGTTTAGCATTTAATGAACCTGTATCTATTCTACCTGAAAGAAAGAGATCATTCGGGAGACCTGGATGTAGATAGAAGTACAATGTGAAAAGGCAGATAAGGACTACATTAGGAGGATGCGTGCTCGACGGTCCTGGCTCAGAACAGAGTGAAGTGGCGGTATGTGATGGACCTAATGAACTGCGTGTTCAGAATGTGTCGAATGCGGCAAACAGCCGACTTCTCTGCCAGAACATTGCTGCGAATTTACTATTTTAGGCCTATCCACGGAGCCATAAATTTCCGTTAAACGCCACTCCACGTCTTTGAACGGCCATAATATTTTTTTCAGACTGTACTCTACTGAATTCATAGAAAATCCTTTAAAAGCCTGCATACAACTTATTTATGCGCAAAATCTTTTATTTTACAAGAAGCCGTGGACATTCTTTTGGAGAGAGAGAGATACAGTGATGCTTGTTACAGTATTGCTCTATAGTTTACAAATCAACGAAGCACCAAAAAAGCATAACGTTTTGGCTTGCTTAAAAAGACAGAGAAACCAAAGATTTTAATTCTTGCCACAGAGCGAGAATATCTGAAATGTCTCTGTATGGATACTGATCATTCACATGACACAAAAATCACTAAACGCTGAATATCAGACGCCTAGCCTACATAAACTGACCAGCCGCCACTGTTAATCTCTTTATATGTGTCTACAAACAAATGGCGGCCTTGACCGGCCTCAATTATACATAAACCTGGTGCCCGCTGAAATCAATCGACTCCTTATTGTTCGCTGTAGGCAACCCGCTTCGTACCGAATTTCGGTTTGCCGAAAGAAAAGTTTTAAACGGAAGCTGATGTTGCGAGGGAGTTAAGTGTCGTGAGAAACGGAAGGAAAAATAAGAAATATGGAATACATCCGTAAAAACTTAAAATGTGGTTTAGTGAAATAAAAGGGGCCCAAGTGCATCAGAATAAAAATATAATTCCCCATGAAGAGACGACACAATAACTATGAAAGGTGGCAGAAACAAGTGTTTGGAAGACGCATTCGGTGATTAATCTTGGTGGCAGATGCGAGCGGGTATACAGTTTGATGATTACCATGCCGCTGTCCTTTCACTAACATTATGTACATTTAAAGGACAGTTTAAAAACAAATATAACAATATATCGACCTATTCAGTAGCTGCGCGTTTCGGTCATCATACGGTTTGGTCATGTCTCGAGATCAGAATGCAGGACTAATTCACAGTGTGAGGACTGATAATAGTACCTTCGACAGGGTGGAAGAGTTTAAATATTTGGGAACAACTTTAACAAATCACAATTCTATTGTGGAAGAAATTAAGAGCAGATTGACGTCAGGAAATGCTTGCTATCATTCGGTGCAGAATCTTTTGTCTTCCAGGTTGCTATCCAAAAATTTAAAGATCAAGATATGTAGAAATATAATTTTGCCTGTTGTTTTGTATGGGTGTGAAACGTGGTCGTTGACACGGCGGGAGGAAAGGAAGCTGAGGGTGTTTGAGAACAGGGTGTTGAGGAGAATATTTGGACCTAGGAGGGTCGAGGTAACGGGGGAATGGAGGAGATTGCATAATTAGGAGCTAAATGATTTGTACTCCTCACCCAATATTGTGCGGGTGATAACATCGAAAAGAATGAGATGGGCTGGGCATGTGGCACGTGTGGGTGAGGAGAGGGGGTTGTATAGGGTCTTGGTGGGGAAACCGGAGGGAAAGAACCACTGGGGAGACCTAGGCGTAGATGGGCGGATAATATTAGAACGGATCTCCAGGAGGTGGAATGTGGATATATGGACTGGATTAGGCTGGCCCAGGATAGGGACAGGTGGCGGACGCTTGTGAGTGCGGTAATGAACCTTCGGGTTCCGTGAAATGCGAGGAATTTCTTGACTAGCTGCAAACCAGTTAGCTTCTCAAGAAGGACTC
>Ga0123357_10012688_pt1 | contig 10881 bp, 2 predicted proteins | sample TergutEmb28metaG_FD_89873 | JGI IMG/M metagenome (GOLD analysis project Ga0123357, IMG submission 89873) | Embiratermes neotenicus P4 segment gut microbial communities from Petit-Saut dam, French Guiana - Emb289 P4 | ecosystem: Host-associated > Arthropoda: Insects > Digestive system > Gut ... | reverse complement strand
GTTGTATTTGTATTTGAGACAGACAATAAATCGTAAATCCGACGGGGGGGGGGGAGAGAGAAAAAGGAGAATTTGTAAACGTTTTAAAAAAGTTTACTTTCAGAGCAAAATATCAAAACATTGTAAAAAACACAGATTAAGAATAAACAGAATTTGATTTCATTTCCTTGAGAATTAAATTAAGCGTAAAAAATGTTCACTGTCACGATCTTATGATTGAATGATGCACAACTTTGTCTCCGTTTACCCCGACTCACCCCAGGACACGGACACACATGAATAAAAATGCACCTTTCTTTTGAGACCAGTCAAACATGACCTACGGCACACATCTTTAGATTTCCGTGTCGTATTTCGTTGCTGGCGATATAAAATTGCGAATAACGCTTGTGCTCTTCTCACTAAGCAATTGAGGATGTGGATTCTGCAGCAGAAAATAATACGAAAATAAAAGTTTACCTGTAAACTCTGACCTATTATTCAGAACGTTGTAAAAACGTCAACCGGAGTCAAGTTCTTCCGCGATTAGTACCTCAACCTGGAATAAGGTTACAGGCGTAAGGCATAGGGGAATATATGGTGTGGCATGAAGCGAACGTCCCTCCTTACTATACACGTAAGAACGCTACGAAGTCACATTTTACGTGGCCTGATGGGTTTATTAAACATACCTCGGGCCCTGCCGTATCTCAGGCGTAAATCGCCTTCCTTCAACCTCGGAGACTCAGGTTCGATCTCACGACAGTCCATGTGGGACTTGAGATGAAAAAAGTGTCAATGGGAAACGTCTTCTCCGAGTTCTTCAATATTTCGCTGTCAATATCATTCCACCATTTCGCCATTCGCATATTCATTGTTCTATCGCTGACGCTATAGTAGCACAAGCTCCACAAATGACGACGTCCTTAAAACATAAAGGTTAAAAGAACAAACATCTGGGAATTGTTCAGCATTCAAGAAATTTTCGGCGTTATTTGGGCCCGAAATTCGACAGACACTTTTACTGAAATGTCCGCGAAGTCCCAGCCTAAATCACACAGTCTGGGACTCTAATTCCGGTGGGGGAGAGATTTTACGCACCCGCTCATACCGGCCCTGGGGCCCACCCAGCCTCCTATACAATGGGTACCGGGTCTTTCCCGGGGGTAAATTGGCCAGGGCTTGGCGTTTACCACCCACCCACATCAAGAGCCCAGGCTAAAGAAAGAGTGGAGCTATACTTCTACTCCATGACTGGCCCTTCATGGTGAATAAACTTAGTTTTCACTTATCTCAAATCAAACCTGATCAGTCCAGATGAAGAAAACTCATCTAACTTGTCCGAATGTTTGCGCAAGGTGAACTTTCTTATATGATTCATGTTTTGTTCTGTTTGTTTTCGATATGAAGCAGATGCCCCCAGGACATAAAGTAAAGTTTATTGAGATTTTTCTGGAAACTTGCGATTTTAACTATTAAATTATATCCATAATATATATATTTTATGCACTACACATATCATGTACTTTATATATTATGTGGAGAGAGTTGAGTGAAGAAAAATAAGCATTCCCTTAAAGACACAGAGAGGCAGCACAGACGCCATTCTCAGCCTCTGTGTTGTGTTTAGACGGACTTAAAAGACTTTAATGGCCAACCGTCATGGCCGACACTTCCATGCCAACATTCTTAAAGCACACAATTATTTTTCCTCACAACGAAGAACAGAGGCTTCTGGGGTGTGATGTATGAGGTTTCAGAACAGCGTCTATTGAATTTTGTGGTATGTGACTGTCGTTTAGAAACACTTCAATGGCTTTCCTTCGGAAACACCATCCCATTCACTCCTGTGTATCTCCGGTATTCTGGGATATTTTGTCGGGTCGGCGACGTTTCGGGAGATATTAGTACCTCAGTGTCTGTAAGTTCAATAAGAGTCGAAGGAAGACTTTGCTCGGACTGAGTGACTCTGAAGATTAAAGCAATAAGATCATCTTTACCAGGCAACACGGTGTCACATTCCACAAGAATTGAAGATTCAGCAAAACCGCTGAGCGAACTTCAAATATTGCTTTTTTTAGTCTTGAGTTACAAAGAGACTGGGTCACTCAGTTGGCATAGTGCTTAGATTATAGGCTGGACGACCGATGAATCGGGTTCGATTCCCGGAACAGCCCCTTATTCAGTGATATCGCAGGTCCTTTTCCCTGAGATAAAGCGGCAGTGACGTGAAGCTCGCCGTTTCTTTTGAACTATTGCACAAGTTACCAATGAGTGGAGTTTTGCTTAGATCCCTTCATACGCCATCATAGCTTATACATGATAATTTTGCGTTTATTTCATCACTAAATTACAATTCACTCAATCCTTTGAAGTCAGAATTCATTTCCTACTCCACACAAAATATTACGTCTCAATTACAAGCAGCTGTTGGGAATAACGTTTCGGAAAATAAGACGTGTTTAGTGTGAGACACACAGAAAAGACACGTTTATTGTGAGACACACAAAATAAGGCGTGTTTATTGTGAAATACAAAAAATAAGACGTGTTTATAGTGACACACACAAAATAAGAAGTATTTATTGTGAAACATGCACAAAATAAGAAGTGTTTATTGTGAGACACAAAATAAGACGTGCTGATTGTGAGTTACACAAAATAGGACGTTCTTATTGTGAGACACACACAAAATAAGACGTGTTTGTGAGACACACACACACACAAAACAAGGAGTATTTTGGGAGACACGCACAAAACAAGACGTGTTTATTGTGAGACACACAAAATAAGACGTATTTATTGTAAGACACACACAAAATAAGAAGTGTTTATTTTGAGACACGCACACAAAATTAGACGTGTTTATTTTGAGACACACACACACACACACACACACACACACAGTAAGATGTGTTTATTGTGAAACACGCACAAAATATTAATGCATTGTATAGGCACAGAGCAAGAGTTCTAATGGTATAGAAGGTGGTACCTATAGTTACCAATGTGATTTAAACGTCTTATAATTCATGCAATAATTAAACACACAGTTACTTTCGAGATAATTTTTTCCAGGACAATCTGAAACACGTGCCAATGATCTGAAGTAACTGTGTTAAATTCCCGTCAGGAACTCGGTGACTTTTCTCTTCAGCATCGTCTCCACTTCGGCCCAGGTTTATAGTCTCCTATGTAATGAGTAACGGAAAACATTTTCATGGGGTTAAGGCGGACCAGACACGAAGCAGACTACTGATACTCAATTAACGATAAAAAGTATAATTTATGTAGGCTTACTGCCTATCGACCTCAAAGTTTTATGACGTAATCCTGATACTCAAGACAAATAATTTTTTTTTTTAAATAATGCCTTTAAGTGACAATTGTGACCGTTAAGTAAATACCAAAATATAATACTTGATCACAACAATTTTCAGCATAATCTGTAGGCCATATATATATATTTCTTTGGTACAAAGTCCTTTCGTAGGCCTGGATAGCTCAGATGGTACAGTAAACAGGCTCCGGGCTGAAGGTCAAAGACATTGGAGAGCAACGGCGACCAGACCGGCCGGCTCCGAGGCCGAGACAGCCTCCTAGTCAATGGGTACCGGGGACTTCCTTGGGCGGTAAAGCGGCCGGGGCGTGAAGATGACCACTCATCCTCGCTTAGAGCCGAGGTTCAGAATAAGTGGAGCTATACCTCCGTTCTTCCAATATGTATTCAAAACCGTGACAATGACAAATTCAGCTTAACATAACGTCCTCTTGCTACAAAATCCACCCATTTATTTTCCAATTTGATAACCCCAATAAAAATTTGAGCAATACAGATCAAGCAGCTCGCGGTTATTCAGTGTTTTTCCAGTTCCCTGAGAATTCTAAACGCAAATACTCAATAGTCTAACTCCAAAGAGCTTGCAATGTGTCTATACAAATATTTCTCCGATGCAACACGACCACAAAACGCGGTGGTTTATATGGTTCTCTAATGGCTATTATTTCTCCAACTTCCTCTCCCCTCATAACAGTCCTCGACATTCATCAACAACTCACGACAACCTCTTAGGAGACGCCTCAAACAAACTACAAACTACAAACAACATAATTCTGACGTCATCGCATCTCCAAAATCCCCAGATGAATTCCGCGTTAAGTCGTCATGTCTTCCACCAACGTCTCGTCTGCGTAAAGACAATTACGAGCGTGTACTTAATTTATAGTATCACGACACAGGGATCAGTAATACCGATTTCTTTACACGTATCATTTCGAAGTGAAATTAAATTAAGCAAACAATTCTAATTCAACCTGTTGTTACAAAGGAGGTACTTCACAGATTACATCTATCGAAAATGTCCCAATCTCTATTCCCGTCAAACGCGAAAAAAAAAATTGTACTCGACAAATAGGCAAATTATGAATTGTAAGAACTAAGTCCATTGTAACAATGATAGCGCACTGGCATTGTTATTGCGTCTAGAAAACATTAAATCACTTTAATTTAACCCTTGAAAAGCTAAGAAAACCTTGAAACATATCTAAATATTCATCTCGTACCGAGTAGTAAACACTCCCTCTCGGTTATAAAAAACAATCAATTGAAATAATCGCTGTTCGTTGAAAGAATCATACAAAGAGCATAAGTGCGCTGTGCGGACAAATGTGTAACTTTTAGGCGCGTTCGCAAAATTGCGAAAAACTACTAATAGCGTCGTCATGTCCGTCTTTCAGTTTGTCCTTCCGTCCGTCCTCATAGAACTAATCGGCTCCCACTGGACGGAGTTTTATGGAATTTGATATTTGAGAATTGTTTGGAAAATCTGTCGAGAAAATTCAAGTTTCATTAAAATCTGACAAGAATAAAGGGTACTTTACGTACAGGCCAATACATATTTCTGATCATAACTCGCTCATTTCTTATTAGAATAAGAAATGTTTCAGACAAAATTTGTAGAGAAAACCAAAACAAATATTGTGTGTTCAATAACTTTTTTTTTTAAATCATGCCGTTTATGGGATAATGTGGAAAATATTGTGACGACGGACAGGACGTAAATGACAACACGGCACATGCTAATTGCATGATGGATAACTAAGTCTACAAACACACACAATATGTAATAATTATTGCTTTTCCACTGCAACAGTGGTTGCAAGAACGCGCCTCAGTATTATGTTATACGTAAATTGCCTTACCTATTTAATTTTAAATCTGGTGGTATATATATATATATATATATATATATAGAGAGAGAGAGAGAGAGAGCGAGACAGAACTATGCTTTAAAAGTTTAATGATATCAGAAAATTTATATTATTAAAAAAAGTGTATTGGACACGGAATTGGTTTTACGTTTTCCTCTTTCTTTTTAAAAACAAATTCTCGCTTCGATTAAATGTTTTGTTAAGAATGAATTGCGTTCAGATGCGCGCGCAAGTGTGCATGTAAACTGCTCGGTACTGTAGTGCGGGCTGAAACCAAATCGTAATTCTTCAACGAATACAGGGTGGCGAAAATTCACTTGACATTTGTTATTGAGAGACAGACATACCATAACTTCCTCGTTGTCTTCTTATTTGCCAAAGCTTCATGGACGCAGGCAAAGCCAATATGTCAATTTGCAAGGACGACAATTTAAACACTTCAAATAGTCAGTAAATGTTAGTATCACGTCAGTAAACTACAAATAAATTATTTTTTCCAGTCAACAAACATTTGCGCCACAATATTATAAAGAAATTGCTGAATATTGAGGGAGATATTTGAGGTTCTCTCGGAGGTAACTATATAGCCTTCTGAGATGTAAACATGTGTGGTATAAATCCACACACATTTTACGGGGTCGTATCGACTCCCTTCCCATTCTAAGTACTTTATTGTGTTTCCGTATACAGTACAAAAAACATCCGGTAGTTTTTTTACAGTCGGACATCCGGTGAGTTTTCGTTTAATTAGTTAATAAGTAAAAGCCTTTGAACACAAATGTTATTGTTGGTAATTTCTACAGTAAAAAGTTTCGATCCTAAAGCGTCATCATCAGGCTAATACTTAATAAAACACTTTAAAAAGTTATAAAATTGCATTCGTTAAAAATTTAGCCAGTGATGACCCTCTAGGGTCGAAACAAGTTGCTGTAAAAATTACCGAAAATAAGGTTGCGTTAACGGAGTTTACTTATCAACTAAACACTCGGTAGTCTGCGTCTGAATCTTTTTTACAATAATTTTCCAGTTGTTTTAGCTCACAGTACTGTGCTTAATTTCAGACTACAGACTACATGCAGCCCATATCAGTATCTACCAAAACACAGTCGTGTGTTGCTTACAGTGTTTTGCGGTACAGTCATGTCAACCGACTTTAATAATTCAGGGGAATTACAATGATTTTCTGAATATAAATTACAAAGTTTTAATGTCCATCTCTTATGCATGTCAATATAACAGTAGCATGCAGAACAGCAACACAGTCAATGAAGATGGAAATGGTTCCAAAACCTGTCAAGCAGACAAGGTCGACAGTAATTAACCTGAATTGATTCTTCCTACAAAAAAAGTTCCATATTACCACTAAAAAAAAGGACCCCCGTCATATGATGACAGGCATAACACAATATTCACGCTTTATTCCACAGCATCTGTAGTTGTTACTTCCACAGATCCCCCTTCAACTGATCCATTCGTGTATAAAATATCAGAGCAACTTGTAAGTCCCACGAAATCACGAACACTGCAATACCGACAGAAGCACAGGAAACTATTCAGTGCTTCATTAACAAGATTGCCATCTGGCGTAAAGATCATCAACTAATCACTCACTCACGAGACAAGTGCATTAAAAAGGTTGATCACACAGTGTGCAAAAGAGGCACTTATTAGCGTATTATTTCAAAAACTATCTGGTCCTTTCAGGGTCGACCCAGCCACGTGGGCGCACCGTGCAAGTCAATAATTTGGTGCTCCAGGCGAGCTAATAATTTTGCGCCCATCAAAACCGAGATTATTGAAACTTATCCGGCCTAGGACAAGATTGGCAGACATCTTTGCGGGCGCATGCCGAAATTTCGGTTAATTTTCAGAGAAATTCTTTACAGTGTGGAAAACTGTGTTTACTAGCGCCATATACCCGATTATTCCAGTTAGGTCTTAGCACCTCCCTGTAGGTTAACTTTTCGGGCAGCTGTCCGGCCGGACCCCTTCCCCTACACTGGCATTGGGTTTCTGAAAGCATATTGTTACCGTCTGTCCTAAGGATACGGATATCTGCGTTTTTCCGATACCTTGCATGTAAGTTCTTTTAAAGATTTTCACATATAAGCAGCAATTATTTCCCCAAACAACCACTGATTTATTGGTCCGTTGCAGAAGAAGCCCGTTTCTTTAAAGTAGAAATCGAATTTGTAAATATTATTTTAAAAATTCCTCTCTTCAAACCATTAAATCATATTGGCGTCGTTTTGTGCATTTAATGTTTACAAAGAATTCCATCCTTACCAGGGGGACAAAAATTATCATTACCCAGTTCACAGCCCTACCAATGGACCCTAAAATAAACCAGGTTCATTCAATTCTTTCTTTCACACGATAATTGACATTTAATTTTAATATTATACTGTTATCTATTGACATAAAATCCTTTCGATCGCACTATGGCCCTGGGGTCGACTCAGTCTCTAACAGAAATGAGTACCAGGAATATTTCCTGGGGGTAAAGGCGGCCGGTGCGTAAGGCTGACAATCCACCATCAACCTGTGCCGTTGTCACGAAACCTGGGAACCTTAACTTCCTGAGAAACATCTCGGCCTGTCCAGACCTGTAATGGGACTGTTTTACTGTTATCTACACCTAGTTTTAACCAACTCGGATATAAAAGTCTAAAATCACAAGTTTAAGAATAGCCTGTTATTCCAAGAAGCGAAGTTCCGTTACTAAAGGTGAAGCAGGAGGCGGAATCTGTAACTATAGGCTTTTCTGAACTCAACATTACGCCATACACACAATAAAAATTGGCAGGTTGGAATTTTCTATTAACGGTAAGTATATTTACAACGAACTGACATCCCTCGAGAAACTTCTGCTCACAAAGTCGCGGCTTCCCTCCCGGGCGCAGGTGATGATCCAATTACTGAGAAATTTGATATGCATTACAGTATGAATACTTCCATTTTATCGGATACTTGAGGACGTTCGAGTGAACCATCCTATGAAATCCAGTTGATATTTCTTTCGACTATCGTGACTAAAGGACCGAATTTTTCGACACAGAATTTTCCTTAAGACGAAACGCAGTGTTTTTATCTTAGAGGGCACATCTTCATTGAACTTCTTAGCTCAGTTCTTCAGAGTACTTGTACGATAATATTGTATGGCTATCTTTACCTTTTAAAGCCCAGTGGTCACTATATGTAGCACCATGTTTAACATTCAACAATTCTACCCTCTGCCCAAAAATTGTTTTTTTTTTGTTTTGTTTTTTTTTTGTTTTTTGAGTGGATCTGAGAAGAAACAGAGATTATTTCCCTATAAAGCATTAACTGACTGGTTTTTATAACCGAGACTGAGTGTGTTTGCTACGGGGTACGAACTGAATTTATCGTGTAATGTATATTAACCCTTCAAAGCCCAGTGGTCACTATATGCTCCACCAGGTTTAACATTCAACAATTCTACGTTCTGCCCACCCAGTGTATTTATGTGTTTTGTGAGGGTCTGAGAACAAAGGGCGATTTTTTCTCCATACTTCATTAACCGACTTGTTTTAATAACCGAGATAAGAAGTGTTTACTGTGCGGTACGGACTGAATCTTTATATATAATTCAAGTTAATATTAGTCTTTAAAGGTTAGAGAATTCGTACTTTTAAAGAATATTTAATGCACTTTGAACTTTATTCTGCAAGTACTGCAATACCCGCTATTTTATTACTATACATCGACTCATCAAGTCCCTTAAAGTTTACATTTTCTTGCATAATTCTTCTCACCAAAGCATAAATTACTCTGACAACTACAAACCATTTTTATAACCAATCTATAATAGGGTGTACAAACGTCCAAATTGGTGCTTCATAAATCATTACAACTGCGACCGATGTTAGGATTACAGTTTGGATCCGTAACCATGGCAACAAACTGTAAACATATGAATATGGAAATAGGTAACACAAGAAACTGGAGAGTAAATGCAGGAGGCCATGACATCGATGATACTTCTGTATGGGCCTGACTTGTAAGACTGATTTTATGGATAGACTGGAATTGGTAATGTAGGCTGGTTTAAGGGAGGCCGATTTGTTTAAAATGAAGCGATAAAAAGCAAGACAGGCAATGTACATATAACATTGATGCGCGTTCGTCCAATCATTGTTGCAGTGGTTTAGCAATAAATATTAATGTTAACTCCGAAACATTCTTTCCAGTAGTAAATATAAATTGCACAATTTCGCCGAAATCAACGTAATTTGACCTCACGGACCTTCCCTTGTGCAGTACAGATGACCTCCTCCCCCCTCAATATATGAATAGTCATAAAACCAAAAGTAAACCACGTTTTACCATTTTTTTGAAGTACCAAACAAGAGCACTGCTCTAAGCATCTTACGAACTGTATTCTGACGTAAGAGGATTAAATCCACAGTGTAAACTAAAGCTATTTTTCGTTCCTCCTAAGATTATACATTCCACAAGACCACGAGGTTTACAAAACTGTTCTGGCAAAGTTTTAATGACTTATATCCCCTTCTTCTTATTATGCATCTATGTTGGAATTACAATTTTAGGCAAGGTGTTTTTATTAGGATAGAGTGGAAGTTCAGGAAGTATGTAAATAACACAGCTAATGATAAGCCCTTGTTCTGCTGAGATGGGCGTGGTAACTTTTTGACAACAGGCTGGGGCAGGCCTTCGCAGTGTAAAGTTTTAAGCAGATTTAATAAGGAATTACATGTTTAATAAAGAAGTATATTGTATTCACAGTCCAAAATCTTTACTCATTATTTTGTAGTTAATTATTCCTTCGGTCGATAGTGGTTGCTGCATGTACCACGAGCATTAACAGTAAGCAATACTTCGCAATTCGCCTACAGAGTATTTGTATCTTTAGTATGATAACTAAAAAAAAGCCACTCTTTCCTTAAAAAGGTTTACCCAACTGACCTGGCAGACGTTTGGCGTTTCCTACAAGGTAGACACCGAATTAATAGGCGTGTTCGCAAAACTGCGTAAAGCGACTATTAGCTTCTTCGTGTCTGTATGTCCGTCTGTCCGTCTGCATGGAATAACTCGGCTGAAATCCGAAGGATTTTCATAAAATTTGGTATTTGAATATTTTTCCAAAATATATAGAGAATATTCAACTTTCCTTAAAATCTAACATGAAAAGAGGGTAGTTTACATGCAGACCAATAAACATTTTTTATCATATCTCGCTCAGTTCTTCTTAGAATGAGAAACTTTCCGGGCAGATTTGTAGAGAATATAAAAACACAAATTTTGAGATCAATAACTCTTTTTCGAAAGTCGTGTCGTTTATGAAGTAATGTGGAAAAATATTTTAGAACAAGGCAGGCCACCAGATGAAAACAGGGCTCATGCGCATTTGACGCTGGGTAACACAGGCTACAAACACACAATCAGAATACATAATTATTGCTTTTCCATTGCAACAATAGTTGCACGAACGCGCCTCAATATACGTTATACGTACACTGTCTGTAATGTTTAAATGCCACTAAGACAGAGTCCAGGTTTGAAAAAAATGCAGTAATAATAACAAGGTGGTTTTAATGCCTTTCAGTTTCTTTGCTGTGCAGTTTAGGGACCCTCGCTCTGCTAAGTGTCGTGTTGTTCTCTACTGTGCTGGGGATTAACCCCACCTTTGTTATGTTTCATATTGTTATGT
>Ga0123357_10012687_pt1 | contig 10881 bp, 6 predicted proteins | sample TergutEmb28metaG_FD_89873 | JGI IMG/M metagenome (GOLD analysis project Ga0123357, IMG submission 89873) | Embiratermes neotenicus P4 segment gut microbial communities from Petit-Saut dam, French Guiana - Emb289 P4 | ecosystem: Host-associated > Arthropoda: Insects > Digestive system > Gut ... | reverse complement strand
ATAGTTATAAAAATAAATCATCCTTTTTGTGTAAGGGAGAATCTAAACCTTTTTTCTTTTTGCGCTGCAAAATTACAAAATTTCTCTCATTTTTCAAACAAAATCTCTCTCTTTTTATCAAAAAGTCATTATTATTTTAGCAGCCGCATGGGGTGGCGCAAGCTGTTAAAAAACTCATAATCAAAACAAAAAGAGCCAAATATATCAAACCGTTTCTTAACATAAGTTTTTAATGAATTAGGTTAATTTTTTTATTGTTTATATAACGGTTAATGCAATGAAATATTTTGTATTCACCGAATATTATTCCGATTCAACGCTTCATGGTATTTCGCAGCATTTTGATTGTGTTCCGAAAGCGTAACCGCAAAATTATGGCGTCCTGAAAAATCTTCTTTGGCAACCATATACAAATAATTATGATTCGTATAATTCAATACGGCGTCAATTCCGGCGATGGAAGGAATGCGTATCGGACCCGGCGGAAGTCCTTTATTTTCATACGTATTATAAGGAGAACCCGTTGCCTGCGCCTTGTGAATATCCAAAATCCTCTTCAACTCAAAATTACCCAATGCAAATTTGATTGTAGGATCGGCTTGCAAAAGCATTCCTTTCCGTAAACGATTGATATATAATCCGGCAACAACAGGATATTCTGATTTTGCCGCTGTTTCTTCCTCAACAATTGAAGCTAAAACAGAAACTTCTACCGGACTTAGCGGAATATCTTTTGCTTTACTTAATCGTTCCGGCGTCCAAAAACGGTCATATTCTTTTTTCATGCGTCCAAGAAACTGGTCAACAGAAACCGTCCAGTACATTTCGTAAGTATTTGGTATAAACATGCTCATTATGGTAGTCGTATCAAATCCTGACGATTGGCATACTTCCTGTTGATTCAGTTTATTCAGAAGCGCTTCCTGTCCAAACATCAACTGGCTCCCGATTCTATCGGCAAAATCTTTCTTTAGCCGTATATTGTTGAATGTCAATTGAACAGGAACCTGACTGCCATTCCGCAACATTCGGATAAGTTCCAAATAATTCAAATGCGGCTTGATTTCATATTTACCGATTTTGATGTTTTGTGGATACTTCATATACGAAGCTAATTTTTCGAACAAACGAACATCTTTTATATGGGATTGCGTTTTCAATTGTTCTTTAATTGCTTCATAATCTTTCTTTTCATCAATATAAAGGTACGTAATTTTATCTGTTTTGAATGCAGGTAAAATGATTTTAATATAAAAAGCTCCGCCTGTAATTACTCCAATCAGGATAAGTATTACAAGCGCTCCGATCACTGTTTTTTTCCATTTGGACTTAGCTGTACGTCGTTTCATTATATTATTGTTTAGCTTAGACGATGCAAAAATATAAAATAAGAATCAAAATCTTTGTTAAATTCAAAAGAATCTTTTATCTTTGCACCGCCATTCGCAAAATGAAGGGAGAGAATGCAGGGAGAGATGGGTGAGTGGCTTAAACCAACAGTTTGCTAAACTGTCGTACGGGAAACTGTACCGGGGGTTCGAATCCCCCTCTCTCCGCCAAGTAAAACTGAAAATTAAAGCAAAATCCTGTAATTAAATGAATTACAGGATTTTTCGTTATTTGAAACATCTCACATTTCAGAAAGCAAAAATAGCAAAACGCTACTTTATATGTCTTATTTTGTGCTTGTTAGCACTATTTGAAAACCTCAACACCCCATCTTCAACGCCAATTACAATCGGCTGACTGTGATTGATTTGTTTTGCTAATATCGCTTTTGATAACGGATTAAGCACTTGCCGTTGAATCACTCGCTTGACCGGACGCGCTCCGAATTGCGGATCATATCCTTCTTCGGAAATCAAATCGACTGCGGCATCCGTGAATTGCAAATCAACGCCGTTGCCTGCAAGAAGTTTCTTCACGCTATCGAGCTGCAACTGAACGATTGATTTTATTTCCGCTTCGTTCAACGGCGTAAACATAATCACTTCGTCGATCCTGTTCAAAAATTCGGGACGAATGGTTTTCTTGAGTAAATCCAGTATTTCATTTTTCGTTTCTTCAACGATTTCGTCATGATTATTCTTGTTGATTTTCTCAAAATTTTCACGGATGATGCTTGAACCAAGATTTGATGTCATGATGATAATCGTATTCTTGAAATTCGCCATGCGTCCTTTATTATCAGTCAATCTGCCGTCGTCCAGTACTTGCAGCAAAATATTGAAAACATCGGGATGCGCTTTTTCAATTTCGTCGAACAAAACAACCGAATAGGGTTTGCGGCGCACGGCTTCCGTCAGTTGTCCGCCTTCGTCGTAACCGACATACCCCGGAGGCGAACCAATCAGGCGCGATACCGTAAATTTTTCCTGATATTCGCTCATGTCAATGCGTGTCAGCATGTTTTCATCATCGAAAAGGTATTCTGCCAAAGCTTTTGCTAATTCGGTTTTACCTACGCCGGTAGTTCCCAAGAAAATAAACGAACCGATGGGACGTTTGGGGTCTTGCAAACCGGCGCGACTTCGGCGGATAGCATCCGACACGGCGGTAATCGCTTCTTCTTGTCCGACAACTCTTTTGTGCAATTCTTCTTCCAGATGAAGCAGTTTGTCCGATTCGCTTTGCAGCATTTTTCCTACCGGAATGCCTGTCCATCGGGAAACTACGTCCGCAATATCATCCGCATCGACTTCTTCTTTAATCATTGCATTCAAACCTTGCATATTACTCAATTCCTGCTGAAATTTTTCGATTTCCGCTTCTTTCTGACGCAACAAACCGTAACGGATTTCGGCTACTTTTCCGTAATCGCCTTCGCGTTCCGCCTTTTCGGCGCGGTATTTCAAATCTTCGATTTCAATTTTGTTTTGCTGTATCTTATTGATAATTTCCCGTTCCGATTCCCATTTGGCTTTCAATTGAGATTCTTCTTCGCGCAAATCGGCAATTTCCTTGCTAAGAATTTCCAGCTTATTCGTATCGTTTTCCCGTTTGATAGCTTCCCGCTCGATTTCCAATTGCGTGATTTTACGGGTGATTTCATCCAATGATTCGGGAACCGAATCGACTTGCATCCGTAGTCGAGCAGCCGCCTCATCCATTAAATCAATAGCTTTATCCGGAAGATAACGTTCCGTAATATAACGAGTTGAAAGGTGTACAGCAGCAAGAATCGCATCATCTTTAATACGTATTTTATGGTGATTTTCGTATTTTTCCTTCAAGCCGCGAAGAATGGAAACCGCATCAGCTTCATTCGGCTCATCAATCATCACTTGTTGAAAGCGGCGTTCCAGCGCTTTATCTTTTTCAAAATATTTCTGATATTCATTCAATGTAGTTGCGCCGATAGCGCGTAATTCGCCGCGCGCCAACGCCGGTTTCAGTATATTTGCGGCATCCATAGCGCCTTCGCCTCCGCCTGCTCCGACTAAAGTATGTATTTCATCAATGAAAAGAATAATTTCGCCTTCCGAACCGATGACTTCATTGATAACCGATTTCAGCCGTTCTTCAAATTCTCCTTTATATTTAGCCCCGGCAATAAGCGCGCCCATATCCAAAGAAAATATCTGTTTGGATTTTAAGTTTTCGGGTACGTCGCCTCGAATAATACGATGCGCCAAGCCTTCGGCAATAGCCGTTTTTCCTACGCCCGGCTCGCCAATCAGGATAGGATTGTTTTTTGTCCGGCGACTTAAGATTTGCAATACCCGCCGAATTTCTTCATCACGACCGATGACAGGGTCTAATTTGCCCGACCTTGCCCGTTCGTTCAAGTTGATTGCATATTTAGATAACGACTGATAGGTATCTTCCGCCGATTGGCTTGTCACTTTGTTTCCTTTTCGCAGCTCGTTGATAGCTGCCGTCAAATCTTTTTCAGTGACGCCGGCATCGCGCATCATTGTCGAAACCGGACTTTTTTCTTTGAATAAAGCCAAAAGAACCGGTTCAACGGAAACGTACTGGTCGCCGAATTGGGAACTGATGTCTATTGCCTTCTGTAAAACGGCGTTGACTTCACGTCCCAGATAGGGTTCGCCGCCCGATACCTTAGGATAGGAATCGATTTCATTATCCAATATTTTCGTAAAATTCTGAATATTAATCCCTATCTTTTGAAATAAAAACTGAACGATACTTTCCGATTCTTCCATGATGGATTTCATCAGATGCGCCGGTTCAATATTCTGTTGATTTTTGCGCCGAGCAAGTTCAACGCTATGCTCAATCACTTCCTGAGCTTTGATTGTAAAATTGTTAAAATTCATACGTCAATAATTTTATTTAAGAACAACAAAAGATTTGCCACATCATATAATATGACAAAATGGCATAAAAAGAATATATTTTCAAGAAAAATAAAAAAAAACATACAAAAAGTAAATATTATCCGAAATTATTCATAGCTTTGTGGGGTACAAACGCAAATAAGCGTTATGGTATAAAATTTGTTGTGCGCTATGGATAAACTTCTTGATGCGGAAAATACTGTAAATGAAAGTATTTCCGAAGAAAACAAAACCGCAAACTTAGCGGGTGAAATTGATATCGTTACTAATGAGGACGGTCGTAATGAAGAGCCGGATACGGAAGAACCAATTCCGGCGAGTGAAGAAATTGACAGTTCGGATTCGCCGGAGGAACCCGTTAACAAAAAAGAAATTGACCAATGGGATAAGAGCCGGATTCTTGAACGATTATCCGAAATTGTTCATTTAGATATCAATGATAGTATAAAAAATGAAATCGAATCTTGTAAACAGACGTTTTACAAAATTAAAAAGTCTGAAGTAGAAGATGCTGAAAAAACGTTTGTTGCCGGTGGCGGAGCAAAGGAAGATTTTATACCGGAGCCTGATGAGAATGAAGAAAAACTGAAAGAATTACTGGCTATTTACCGAGATAAAAAAACTTCTTTAGCCTCTCAAACGGAAAAAATTAAAGAAAATAATTTAGCGGCAAGAAAGCAAATCATTGAAAAACTGAAAGAACTCATCGAAAGTAAAGATGATTTTTATAAAGTGTATAATGAATTTCGAAAATTGCAGCAGCAATGGAAAGAAACCAAACAAGTTCCGCAATCAGCCGTCAATGATTTGTGGAAAGATTATCAGCATTACAGTGAAAAATTCTATGATTTACTGAAGATAAACAATGAAATGCGGGATTACGATTTCAAGAAAAATCTGGAATTGAAACAGATGCTCTGTGATTCGGTAGAAAAATTGGAAAATGAGAAAGACGTTATCTCCGCTTTCTACCAGTTGCAGAAATTGCATCAGGAATGGCGGGAAATCGGTCCTGTAGCAAAAGAATTGCGGGAAGAAATCTGGTCGCGCTTCAAAAAAGCATCTTCGGTTATCAATAAAAGGCATCAAGAGCATTTCGAATCCTTGCGCTCTCTTGAACAGCGCAATTTGGAAGATAAAACGGCGCTTTGCGTAGAAGTTGAAACGATTGATTATACCAAATTGTCCACATTTAAAGATTGGGATGAACAAAACAAGAAGGTACTCGATTTTCAGGAAAAATGGAAAACCATCGGTTTTGCGCCAAAGAAAAGCAATGTAAAAGTATTCGAACGATTCAGAGCGGCTTGCGATATTTTCTTCCGTAATAAAAGCGAATTTTATAAAAGTATCAAGGATACAATGGATGTCAACCTTGATAAGAAAAAAGCGCTTTGCGAGAAAGCTGAAGCGCTGAAAGACAGTCAGGATTGGAAAGAATCAAGCGATCAACTGATTGCTTTACAAAAGGAATGGAAATCCATCGGACCCGTCTCACGGAAACATTCAGACGCTGTTTGGAAACGCTTTATTAGCGCTTGCGATTATTTCTTTGAACAAAAAAACACCCATTTTTCTTCACAAAAAACGGAAGAAGTGGATAATCTGAAAAAGAAAAAAGAAATTGTCGAAAAAATAAATGTCATTGACGTCAATCTTCCGACAGCAGAAGCAGTCGCTATTATTAGAGATTTGATAACCGAGTGGAATAGAATTGGCTTTGTTCCATTCCGTGAAAAAGATAAAATTCATAAAGAATACCGTAAAGCAGTCGATAAACATTTCGACCGCTTGAAATTAGACGAATCCGAACGGCGTTTGCAAACCTTTAAGTCAAGCCTGAGCGATATTTCATCGGGCGACGAACGTTCAAAAAACAAATTGTTGAACGAACGCGATAAGTTAATGCGGACGTATGAACGGCTTAAAAACGATATTCAAACCTACGAAAATAATATTGGTTTCTTATCGGTATCTTCCAAAGGCGGAGGCGGTTTGATGAAAGAAATGAACCGGAAAATCAGCAGTCTGAAAGAAGAACTGAACTTAATAGTGAAAAAAATAGAAGTAATCGACGAGAATTTTGAAAAATGAGAATAGGCGTATTATCGTCCGGAGGCGATTGTCCGGGAATTAATGCCACCATACGAGGTGTTGGAAAAACGGCTGTCGCCTACTATGGAATGGATGTCATTGGAATTTGCGATGGCTTCCAGGGTTTGCTTAACAGAGAATTTATTCCCTTAGACGACAAATCGTTATCGGGACTGCTAAGTTTAGGCGGAACTATTTTGGGCACCTCGCGGGAAAAACCGTTCAAAAAACTGTTGGATGGCGATGATACAAAACCGCAAATCATTATTGACAATTACAATAAATTAGGTTTAGACTGCTTGGTTTGTATCGGAGGAAACGGCACGCAAAAAACAGCTTACAAAGTATCGCAATTAGGATTGAATGTGATTGGCATACCGAAAACCATTGATAATGACGTTTATGGAACCGACGTCACATTTGGGTTTAATTCGGCAGTGGATATAGCAACAGAAGCGATTGACCGCTTACATTCTACGGCGTCTTCCCACAAGCGGGTGATGGTCATCGAATTAATGGGTCACAAAGCCGGATGGATTACGCTTTATGCCGGAATGGCCGGAGGCGCTGATGTTATTCTTCTTCCGGAATTAGGTTGTGATATTAGTAAGGTAAATAAAGCGATTCTCAACAGGGCAAAAAAAGACAAACCGTATTCGATTGTTGCAGTCGGCGAAGGATTGGAATTGAGCGGAAGCGGAGGTAAAAGCAGCAGCCGCGTTTCCCGTTTGTCCAAACTGATTGAAGACGGCACCGGTTTAGAAACTCGTGAAACGATTCTGGGTTATGTGCAGCGCGGAGGAAGTCCTTCGGCTTTCGACCGCAATCTGGCGACACGCTTAGGCGGTCATGCAACCGAATTAATTGCAAAAGGTCAATTTGGACGGATGGTTGCTCTGCTCGACGACAAAATCACTTCCGTTCCATTGGAAAAAGTAGCCGGCAAACTAAAATTGGTTACTCCCGATCATGATTTAATTGTACAGGGAAAACGTATGGGAATTTCCTTTGGAGTATAACCCAAAATAGTTTTTCATTTAAATAATAATAATTATCTTTGCACTCTCAAAATAAATTAGATTAGTTTGAAATATATGGAAAATTTATTAAGCATCAAGGACAAAGTTATCGTAGTCACAGGCGCGGGCGGCGTATTAGGCGGTAGCATCTCAAAAAGTTTATCGCAAGCCGGCGCAAAAATAGTAGTATTAGATATTCGTCAAGAAAATCTTGACAGTCAAGTTCATGAAATCAAAGCCGCCGGAGGGGTAGCTATCGGATTTCGCTGTAATGTTTTAGATACAAGTAGTTTAGAGGAAGTTTCCAAAAAAATCGTTGAAAAATGGGATCGGATTGACGTTCTTATCAATTGCGCAGGTGGAAATGTGCCGGGCGCTACCTTGACCGCCGAGCAGACCATTTTTGATATGAAATGGGAAGATTGGGAAAAAGTAGTCCGGTTGAATCAAGACGGTACAATTCTTCCGTGCCTGACATTTGGGAAAGTTTTTGCTCAACAAAAAAGGGGTTGTGTCATCAACATTTCGTCGATGTCCACTTATTCGGCTCTTACCCGCGTACCCGGTTATTCGGTTGCTAAAACAGGAATTAACATTTTCACTCAATGGTTAGCTACTGAAATGGCAATGAAATTCAGCGATGAAATCCGCGTAAACGCAGTAGCTCCCGGATTTTTTATTGGCGACCAAAACAGGGCTATGCTGATTAATCCCGACGGGTCGTTGACCGATAGAAGCAAAAAAGTATTGGCAAAAACGCCAATGGGACGATTCGGCGATATTTCGGAATTAAACGGTTTAGTTCAGTTCCTTTGCTCTGATTCGGCAAGTTTCATTACAGGAGCCATTATTCCGGTCGATGGCGGTTTCTCAGCTTTCAGCGGAGTATAAATTTGGATTTTAAACTAATATCCGATTATCAACCTACCGGAGATCAACCGGAAGCTATTCGGGAATTGGTAGAAGGCATAAGGCATAACATGCCTTATCAGACATTATTGGGAGTTACCGGTTCGGGAAAGACTTTTACTATTGCCAACGTAATCAAGGAATTGAATAAACCGGTCTTGGTTTTAAGTCATAATAAAACCTTGGCGGCTCAGTTGTATAGCGAGTTTAAAAATTTTTTCCCGCATAACGCCGTAGAATATTTTGTTTCCTATTATGATTATTATCAGCCGGAAGCCTATATTCCATCGACCAATACGTATATTGAAAAGGATTTATCCATCAACGACGAAATAGAAAAATTACGCCTTTCGGCTACTTCTGCTTTATTATCGGGAAGAAAGGACGTAATTATCGTATCTTCCGTATCTTGCTTGTATGGTATCGGTAATCCCGACGACTTCATGGAAAGCGTTGTCGTGATTAAAAAAGGGGAACAATTTTCCCGTAATTTTCTTTTGCGCAAATTAGTCGATAGTCTTTATTCCCGTAATCAAGTGGAATTTTCACGAGGAAATTTCCGCGTACAAGGTGATACGGTTGACGTGTTTCCGGCTTATATGGATGTTGCTCTTCGCCTGTTGTTCTGGGGTGATGAAATTGAAGAAATTCATACTTTTGACCCCTTAACCGGCAGTTTAATTGAAGAATTTGACGATTTTCAGATTTATCCCGCCAATATATTTGTGACCACCCGTGAGCGTATAAATCAGGCAATTGGGGAAATTGATGTGGACTTGGGAGAACGGGTAAAATTTTTCAACAACAATGGTCAATTTCAGGAAGCCAAACGATTATACGAGCGGGTTACTTACGATTTGGAAATGGTTCGCGAATTGGGCTATTGCTCGGGAATTGAAAATTATTCGCGCTATTTCGACGCCCGTCCGCCCGGAAGCCGTCCTTTCTGCCTGATTGATTATTTTCCTAAAGATTTTTTAACCGTTATTGATGAAAGTCATGTATCCATACCGCAAATTCGCGGTATGTACGGCGGCGACCATTCCCGTAAACTCAATCTGGTCGAATACGGATTCAGGCTGCCGGCAGCGATTGATAACCGTCCATTGACTTACGACGAATTTGAATCGCTCACGCCGCAAAAAATATTCATCAGCGCTACGCCTGCCGATTTTGAACTCCAACTGTGCGAGGGAATAATCACGGAACAAGTCGTCCGTCCGACCGGTTTGTTAGATCCGCCGGTTGAAGTACGTCCCAGCCTGAACCAGATCGACGACTTAATGGAAGAGATTCAACAGCGAACCGAACGGAAAGAGCGGACATTAGTTACCACCTTAACCAAACGGATGGCAGAAGAGCTGAACGCTTATTTTATGCGAATGAATATTAAGACCGCTTATATTCATTCGGACGTCGAAACGTTGGAGCGTATTGAAATCATGGAAAAACTCCGTCAGGGTTATTTTGATGTTCTCATCGGCGTAAACTTGTTGCGTGAAGGATTGGATTTGCCGGAAGTTTCGCTGGTTGCTATCTTGGACGCCGATAAAGAAGGCTTTCTGCGATCGCATCGATCGTTGACGCAAACAGCAGGGCGAGCTGCCCGCAATATCAACGGGAAAGTTATTTTTTATGCCGATAAGATAACCGAAAGCATGCAGAAAACCATTGACGAAACGAATCGCAGAAGGGAAAAACAGTTGCTTTACAACGCAGAACACGGAATCATTCCGCAACAAATCGTCAAAAATACGCAATCCACTTTATTGAGAACAGAACTCAAGGTTGAACCGACAGCCTATATCGAAAAAGAAAGTACAAACATTGCAGCAGACCCGATTGTTCAATACATGACGAAAAAAGACTTAGAAAAGCTGATAGCGAAAACCAAAAAAGCCATGTTGGAAGCGGCGAAAAAGTTAGAATTTCTGGAAGCGGCTCAATATCGCGATGAGTTGATTAAATTGGAAGAAAGACTTCAAAAAGAATAGGGCGAACGTTGTTTCATAATTCATAAATTTTTATTACCTTTGCGCCGGTTTTAAAAGTCTTCGTAGCTCAGTTGGTAGAGCAAATGACTCTTAATCATTGGGTCCAGGGTTCGAGCCCCTGCGAGGACACACTTAAAAATAAGAAAGTTATGCTAATTATTAACTTTCCCATTTTTCAATTTCTTTTTTTTGATTAATTCATACACAATCGGCACAATATAAATATTCAACACTGTGGATGTAAGTAATCCGCCCAAAACCACTACTGCCATAGGGCTTTGTATTTCGTTACCTGCTTTACCTCCTTGAAATACAAGTGGGATAAGCGCCAATGCCGCTGCAAGCGCTGTCATCAGGATAGGGTTCAAACGGTCTAACGAGCCTTTCATAACAATCTCATCAATATCGAATTGTGAATTAGGAATTACATTTTTTCCGTCATTATTCAATTCATAATTTCTAATTCGCAATTCATAATTCGACACAAGCAAAATTCCATTTCGGGTGGCGATGCCAAACAGTGTAATGAATCCGATAATAGACGGAATGCTGATAATATTT
>Ga0123357_10012686_pt1 | contig 10882 bp, 4 predicted proteins | sample TergutEmb28metaG_FD_89873 | JGI IMG/M metagenome (GOLD analysis project Ga0123357, IMG submission 89873) | Embiratermes neotenicus P4 segment gut microbial communities from Petit-Saut dam, French Guiana - Emb289 P4 | ecosystem: Host-associated > Arthropoda: Insects > Digestive system > Gut ... | reverse complement strand
TGTCGAATCACAAAGGGTGCACATATAGAGCATCTGTAAGGTATGTAACAAAAACTTGGAATGTTGTTCTATTAAATAAAAAAAAATACATATACTGCCATCTCAAGTGTATTGTGTATGACAAGTTGTTAAGACCCCGACAATCATTTCGAATAACCCTGTATTTACATAACGAAATGTAAGAGGTTATAATCAAAGCACCAATATTATTTCCCAGTTGGCTTCGGCCCCCACTTCGTTCCATCTTTCGAGGAAATCAAAGGCTTCCGTGCCGCGATATCAATATGTTACCAGCTGAACGCATTTTCCTCCTCGCTCCATTCTCTGAATCTGTGGGGGAAATCTGTTTTGGAAACAAAAAACTGTCGCCTGGTTCTTCCAACTAAAATAACCTGGGTAACTCGAAACACGTACAAGGATGTGTAAAATTTCCGAACGCTCAACGCGCGAGGCTAGACCCACACTCAGACACCTACTTCAACCATTTACATTCAAGTGCCGATTCAACGCCACACAGAATGTCACGCAGCAAACCACCATACTACACATAATTTGCCAACCACTAATAAATAACGCTCATTAAACATAATGTAATTTCACAACTTATGTCATGCTGTAGTCTTTTACAAAGATTACGTGCATGAAAAACGTTGTTCCATTTATCAGAGCAGACTGACGAACCACAGTGATTTGCAGCTTCCTTTGCTCAGTGTACACTTATGAAAAACAGGAGTTCTGTGAAGGAGATATGCACATAGCAAAAGGAGTTTGACACCTACGACTTCCCCACATTTTTCCATTAACTGCGGGCGTGATCCTTACTGTCTTTCTCTTGAACCCTGACATTTCCATTTTTCATTTAACACTTTATAAGAACACTCTGAAGAATTTCAATGTACCTGACATTTCATTCTGTATAAAACCTGCTACAGGAGTGACACGGACATGGCCAGCAGTGTAAATGCAGGCCATAACCGAATCTACGGAATGAAAGCTAGAGCAAAGACGATAATACTACGGCACATGAAACCTCAATTGAAATAAAACAAAACAGATCTGAAGATCAAAGACAATAATATCCATATAGTCAGAGAACATGCCGAAACTTCGCCCTGTCAGTAACAAAGTCAGCCAAATCACCAACAACAATTATGGGCCACCTAATGACGTCCTTCCTTCCCATTAACAATTTTCTTTGCCGATTTATCTTCTCGCTGACTTTAGTAAACTCCCCTTCTGGGTTTTAATTTAAAATTCTCTTTGGGGCTCGACTTTCCTACATATTCACATCGTTTATTTCTGCCTCCATTCTACAATATTCAAAACACACAATTCTTCATCCTGTCTGTGATTATGCGGCGGAGACTGTTGAATACGCGCACATACATATGCTCACCCTGAAATCCTTAGTTTCATGGAGAGAAATGGAGGATCGATTGCGCATAGAAAGAGTACGTATCCTGTTGCAATTTAATGGAAGGACAAGTTTCTTTTGGGAATTCGGAAATTAAGGGCATATGAGGACGGCAGGGGAAAGGGAAATATGTCTCCTTTGCAGGGCGGAGGAGAATGACTTGCGTATAATTTTTACTATGCGGAAAAGCAAAGAAGATGAGACAAACTGAGGAATAGCTAACGGTTAAATATAAAGGAGGAAATAGCGTATAATAAATCCGTACCAAGATCAAAGAAGTGAAGGGTTTATGATAAATTTTAAATAAGATAACATGTAAATGGAGAAAATAAACCAAGAAACCAGTACAAAGGGTCGATGATGAGGACGTACAATAACTTTCAATGCGGACGGGACATAATATTTTAGGTCACAGGCATAAAACATGCAGATACAGATTTTAAAGATTAGTTAGAGCATATGTACCACCAAAAAAAAATGGTGTTAGCAGTCATGACCCTCACAAATACTTGTATGTACTTGAGACTCTACTACTACTAATAATAATAATAATAATAAAATTATTGTTGTTGTTTATGTTTTGTGTGTCCATAAACTTTGATATTTTGTCATTTAAACCGCCTGTGATTGTTCAGTTGGCACGTACACACGCAGAGGTGTAACGTAATAGTATAATGAAAGGAATAATATTAGGCTGTTGAGACAGCGCTTGATTCATTTCTTATTGCTGTTATTTGTGTTGTTTCGTTATGGTCATTTTTATGTATTTGTGCTGGCTTTGTAAATGGCATGCATGCTGCTGAGTCAGCACGTTAATAAACAGATAATGAACTGAATTTTACCAACTTGCCATGTTCCTCAATAATAAATGGACAGACCTAAAACCCTGAATTTGTAGGAGCAAACGCCCAAGGCACTCCCAACTATTTTCAAGTCAACGTGAATAACGTGTAACTCCCTCTAATTCTCAGGAAATGGCAATATGAGTGAATGTATGTACGTGTACACACACACACACACACATATATATATATATATATATATATATATATATGGGAGTGTGCGTGAGTAGATCATTCACAGTTCAGGTGCAAGTGAATAATGTAGAGTTCTTTCTTATTCTCAGAATATGAAAATATAAGTGGGAGCATGGGTGGGTGAGGTGAGTTGGGTGTGCGTGGAGCTTTGTCCTGAGGCTCAGGAACGACAGAAATTGTCTGAGCAGACCTCACAAATACCTATATATTCTAAATGAAAAGTCGTTTTGAAGTCAATAAGTGCGCAAATGGCGACAATGCGAAACTATGGGGTTAGATGTGAAAAATTTATGGCATACTTAATCCGTATTTAAGTACTAAGTTTGCACAAAATTAAAGTAAAATAACAAAATAAGAGATATTTATGACTATAAATATATACAATAAGGAAGTCGAGTCAGTACGGCCGAAATTTAAGGTTTTTCATCACACTCAAAATACCTCATTAGACAACATTTAAAGAAAACTGCCTGCGTCAGATCTTAAGATCTCAGTGTGGTACAATACAAGTCCATATTAATGACTTCCTGACCTGTGATACACAACGAGGGCCCTGGTAGTTTAATAGCAATGCACCTTGAATAATTCAAATTTCACTTTGTATCATTATTTCAAATCGCAAGTGACATAAAACGTGTCAAACTGGACATGCCTCAAACATCTGAACGAATTTATGAGGCGAAACGATGTGAGGACCGCTTCGACCATCAAATGAGAGCCGGACATCTGTTAGCGCTGTGATATCGTTTACTTCCTTCAGAGATTGCGGCCTGAACTCTGATTTTATTCGTAAATATTCCGCTACTGGACATACGCGTATACAGTAACCTACAAATACACGACCCATTACGCGTCACATTTCGAATTTGTTCTCCTTGACAGCATTGGTTCGTACTGCTACCGACTATGCAGTGTCAGAAAATTCAGAAGTAAATGTACTTAAAAAACAGCAATCCTAGCTCGTTGGCTCCACACATGAATCAGCCCATAAACCGTAAAAGTGACGAAAAAATGTGTAATGAGCATAAAATGTGTCTCTTTTTTGTCTGCAGTTTTTGTTTGAAACATTTCTTGCTCCCATAACTAATAAGCCAATTACTCGCCTGTCAGATTTTATAAGCACACAGAAAGGCATGTATGTCTTCACGTGAGTGTCCAATGTTGTCCGGTTTCAACCAAACTTGGTACGAGGTTTCAGCAAAAGTCCCCAACACATAATTTCGCGAAAATCTGTTCCGCGGTTTTAGAGTTGTTACATGCAGTCAGAGGGAGACCGCGGTGGCACAGCGGTTAAGGTGCTGTGCCACAAATCGGAAGGTCGCTGGTTCGATCCCAGATTGTGTCACTGGAATTTTTCATTGGCATAAAATCCTTCCGATTGCACTACGGCCCTGGGGTCAACTTAGCCTCTAACAGAAATGAGTACCAGAAGCATTTTCTGGGGGTAAAGGCGGCCGGTGCTTAAGGCTGACAACCTTACCACCATCCTGTGCCGTTGTCATGAAATCTGGAAACCTTAACTTCCTGGAACCCTCTGGGCCCCGCCGGGCCTGTAACGGGACTGTTTTACCTTTACATGCAGAAGTATAGATGTGACGAAAGCAGCAGGGACTTTTTTTTTAACTGTTCGTTGAGAGCTCTCCAACAAGAAATGTCATCACCAGAAATAAAGGGAGGCGTGAGATCGAGTGTAAAGTTACAGAAAATGTTCTAACAGAGATCCTGTGCAACAGCCTGCGAGCTGCAGTGCGGGTAATTCATCCTACCTACCCTCCCACAAGTTCGAAAACCAAAAGTCGAAATGAACCTAAAAGACTTTACAAGTTGTTTCCAGTAGTCGCTTAGACTGCTGGGCACAAAGTTTAAACTTTACATTCCCATACCTCACTTTGTTAAGCAAGAAAAGGAGCCCACCTAAAAACATAGGTAGATCGAAATCGAAGGAACTTCATGCGGAAAAATAAAACTTTGCTCTCAGACTTACGAATAAAAATTCTCGACTTCCGTCGCTACTTTCAGAAGGATCTGATTTAGACAACTCCTGTTGAACACAATCAATGTAAAAGCAGTGATATGTGTTGCTTCAGCGTGTGAGGGATTTCAACAAGAGCAGTAAATTACAATCAGTTTTAACTGCAACTTTCGTTGTCATAAAGTCCATATCCATAAACAATTAACTATTAAGGCTAGTGGTGAAAATATGTGCCAATTGCAGTCACATTATGCAAATCTCAATTTCGCCAGGCACTGTATTTTGCGTTCCGTGTGACTGTTATGCCAAACAAGACCTATTTCTCTAAGTCGCATTAACTGTGTTGACTAAGGACATTGAGTCTTTCCTCTACGAGGTTAAAACTGAACGTAGATGAATTAATAAAATTACGCATTGAGCAAAAATACAGTGAACAAAGAGAATACGCCTTTATACTCTAGCAGATAGTCCAGGAGTATAATAACTTCTTAAATGTTAAAAACACATATAAACCCGAACACCGTGTCGCATAGCAGGTACTTCTGTACAGAATTCAACAGCTTCTTACGACAGTATATTCAAAATGGCCTTGTTCGTATTTTTAGGCTTCCATCAGCAGAAACATATTAGCAAGCGGCACGTATCTGCCCGTCCACCTGATCGCCTAGTGGTCCACTGTGGCATATTTAGACAACAATATTGGACAGTGTTTGCCCACAAGCACAGACCAACTGGAGGATAAGCTATATCGGTGTGTTGTAAAACCCTGTCACCAACAACACAAGTATGCCCTTCTTGGAAAATTCTATGGTTGGAGCAACTGTAGCACCAAGCATATATGTTTTGTTAACTTCTGAGGTGGGAAAACCCCTCTTTCCTGCATTCGGATGTCATGAAAATGTTAACTCCATTGTCGTGTACAGAAAACACGAAGTATAATAGTTACTGCAACTATTAGCATGAATGAAGCCATACATGTACACGAGAAGAAGCAATTCTTAATCTTCCCGTACCTTAGGAAGGGGGTGGGGTACGTCAAAACACAACTGTCTTGTATCCTATTTATTATGCTGACGACATGTTTCGGCCACTGTGGGACAACTTCAGGTCACAAAAATGTATATAGAAGGAAAGTATACAGAGTCTATATACATTTTAGGGTATAATTTGTTTACATGCCAACCGTATAAGCAGTCCTGTAGGTGGAAGAGTATGCTCCGTACGTCTATACAAATTGTACCATACCTGAACGTACAACCGTCTTCCTGAAGATGAACCCTCGGGTTCGAAACATGTAGAAGACATCGTAAAAGTTAAAATATTAGTTTAACAAAGGAGCATTTTGTTGGTTTATACTATACGAATACGAGCAAAACTACGTTACTCTCGCATGCAGAATGCTTGTAGTGTCTGTTAAGGTAACCGCATTAAGTACGCATCAGGGATCATAAAAAACACATCAAAATATGTGGACCACTCATCCTGCAACTGCGAGCGTAATTACTAAGCAAGCAATTATTGATAACACACACAAAAAATGCGGCATTACACACTGTGAATCTGAATCCCTAAGAAACATTAACTTCACTTCAAATTGTTTTACTTTCTGTCCCGTTATAATCACGTGCGTAAAGTGGAACAGCCAGGATATGTGCTACAGACAGCAGTATATTGAGCTGGTATGAAAATCTTCCAGTAACATCACCATCACCCTCGGCACATTTCAGTGACCTGCTCCGCTCTTTCCTCGGGCTGCCCAAACTTCCTGTCCTATAAAGCTCCTTGCTTAGGACAGGCTTAATTCTGTTCACAGTACGTCCTATGGTGGGTGGGCGTTGAATCCCCAACATGAAGAGGGTGTTTGTTGTTTCTCAACCTAACGAAGGCAAATAAATTAAAAGGAAAATGCGACGTTGGGACCTTCAGCACACTGCACCATAATCTCACCTAGGAGTGGGAATATGGAATATCAGTTGTCCGAAATACAGTTTGCATACCATGAAAGGTATAAAATGTTGCGTATAGTTTAAAACACTTTGTTATCCAACAGATGCACAAATGTATAATTCGTAGATACAATCTGAATTATTACAAAATATTTTAAAATATTTAAAATTGCTCCAACATATTTCGGATCACAAGCGATCCATAATCAGGGAGCTCTATACAGTGCTTGGCTAAAATTACAGTAATGGTTCTATCGTGACCGTTGACATGGACGTAGTCGGTGTTATGGCAGCATATTTGCCTGTGGTGCGTGTGTGTACTGCACAGTCTAGACAGGCACTGCCTTCAAATTAGCTCAAAACTGCACGTGTTGAGCTAATTTGTAGATTAATAAATTGTCATTGTTGCATCTAGTTGGTCATCTACTTTATTTATGTCCATACGCTGTATATATATATTTATATATATATATGTGTGTGTGTGTGTGTGTGTAATAGAAATGACACACGACTATTTTGGACGTTTCATCGTCTCAGGCTAAAACCCCACACCGTTTCAGAGACAGGATGTCTCCATCTTGAGGCAGAAGGGGAAGAAGGAGAACCTACTCTGTTGGGCCTTTCAGAAAGAGCTAGTTTCTAACATAGCATGTCTAGTGATGTAGAGACAGAAACTCGCTCTTTCTAAAGCGCCCAACAGAAGAGGTTTCCCCTCTCGATCTTACACCTGAAGACGGAGAGAGAGAGTCTTTCTCCGAAAAGTTGTCTTTTATAGCCTCACACAATGGGCAATGCGCGAAATAACAGCCACGTCTATTGCAACAGACCATCTTCAGAATCCTTTATATTTATGTGCCCCATATGATTCTCACAATAAACAGTGATGACTAGTATTTTCCTATACAGCATTTACTGACTGGTATTTGTAGTGAATGCCGAGTGTTGTGTTCTTTGTGAGGTAGATATTGAAGTTTCACATATAATTTAAGCGTCAGAATTTGTAGACCTAAGTGACATCGAAGTTGCTGATTATATCGACATAACAATACATGCAAACATGCGCGCGTGCGCGCGCGCACACACACAAACACACACACAGTGCTCGAACATTCATCCCTCCCCCCAGACCATATTTTCCTGACTGGGATATTTGATGTAAAGAATAGCACCTGCCGATCCCGGTGGTCGCGCGGTGTAAGGTTTGTCTACGGCCGCTCGCTTTCTGGGATCGCAGGATCGAATCACGTTCGTGGGTGTTTGTCCCTTGTGAATGTTGTGTCGTGTCCGTAGCAGCCTCTGCGACGGACCGATCAATCGTCCAGGGAGTGTGCCGAGTGTGTGTGTGTGTGTGTGTTTGTGTGTGTGTGCGTGTGTGTGTGCTGTGGGTGTGTGTCACTGTGTGATCAAATGCAACAATAATCCTCTACACCTACAATAGATAGGTAGGAGAGGTACTAATAATTGTATCGGAGGCAAGTCAGAATTAAATGCCAACTGAGGATGGTTATAGACGTTAAATGAGGGAGCTGTACTGACCTCTTTCAATGTTTTATCCTAGTATTCTCCCAGAGGGACCATAGAAATCAATGAATCATACTAGGTATGATAGCTGCTGGCACTGTCAAAATTTGCATACTTCACGGACATAAATTGAAGGCCCTACCCCATGGTAAATATCTCTGTACACCCCTTCATCGGTAGACACCATTCGTTTGCAGTCCAAGTAAAGATGGACAGTGGTTTGTTGTGAAAGATTTTAACGAGATTGTGGTTTATGGGCGATTTTCTAAGCCTTCGACTGAGTAGTCCACATTGGTTTCCCGTGTCATTGATGTGTAAGTCCGGATACCCCGATCAATGAATGACTGGGTTGGACGACCGGGACTGCCTTCTTAACAGGGATGTAACTCTTCGCCACCACCTGTGGAGCCTACGCAGTCTGATGTCCAATAGGTGTTGGAGACTTTTCCTGGATAAAGCACCTGGAGCGTGAAGCTGACCACACACCTTCGTCCGATGCCAAGGCTAAAAGGGCGTGAAACTGTAGAATTCTTCCTCGCTTATGAACGCATTACGCTTTTAGCCAGTGCAGAATAGACGCAACTACTACACTCACGAATCTTCGTTTCGACACACGATGTTGAACCGGTATGCAAGAATGGAATATCGCAATTTATGTTGATCCGGGCAGCCTGTAATGGTCTACGTAGCCTAGCACTTTGAAACTACAATAAATGGCCCAACACTTCCGTAATGATATTATCAGACAACAAAATTCAAAACTTCCTCAAGGACTGTAAGTTTAACAAACATACCCTACCATCTGTACGAATACCAGTAAGTACATGCGGAATTGTATTAAAAGCAGTGCAGGTCCAACATGTAAGACTGCTAAATGTGTATTGTTATCGGTCATGACTGAACGGTTTAAAGAACTACAGAATGCAATGCAGGCATATTAGGGTCATTAAACAGACGCCAGATTAATACACACATGAGAAAACCCACATCAGCACAAGTCCCAAAATACGACTAACATGTCGGGAAATTCGCTAATGTAGCATACAATAAACACATTATTAATTTGTTCTTGCAAAATTTGAGGTTTACACGGCGTCGTAGTAATGTCAGCCGTGTGAATCAGTCCAAGAAGATATGTTGTTCTTGGATCCGTCGTCAATAACCCACCAAAAATAACCAGCAGGTGCGTCTCCTTGTGTGCTTGTATCGTCATTTTTATATCGATAGTTCTTCGGGGCAGTGAACAGCGCAAACTACCGTGAAATGAAATACTCTTATAGCATAATCCATACAATGGTTACCTCAGGTAGCCAACTTTAATGCCAAAGTCACCCGATAAGGTCGTAAAAAGCGTCTGCATGGAAGGAAATTTTATGTTTCCCGCAACGAACAGCCGCTGCAACAGTTATTAAAAGCCATACAACTTCATGGCAGTTTCCTGCATTTACAAACGGAAATGAGACCGTAAACTTTACATGCACTCGAACAAAACTGTGCGACGTATGATACCTATTTGTTTTCTATAAACAGCATTCGATTCATTTTAGTATTCATTTATCCTTGCTGGGCCGTGCCATGGCTCAGGCTGTTAGTTGCCGGCCTCTCACCGTGGAGGTCTGAGTTTAATCCCAGGCCAGATCAGCTGGGATTTGTGGTGGACAAAATGGCACTGGGACAGGTTCTTCTCTGATTACTTCGGTTTACCCTTGTCAACATCATTCCACAAACGCTCTATGTTCGTTCATTCATTCACTTATCCATTCATCCACTCACCTCCCAGCGACGGCTATACAAAAGCAACATAACAACGTCTTTAGATAACAAAAAATTATATCCTATTACTGACTGCAGACTGCCATTCGTACGAACTCAGGTCTTCCAGGATATGACATCATGCAGACTGGTAAATAGCCGAGACTTGAATGAGCCTGTTCGTTACATAACAGTGTGCTCGTCGTGGTCTACTCTCTTGCAGATCACAACTACTGCTTTCTCACACGCGCTGCATGATTTAAACCAGCAATGTGACAGTGCGGAGAAGCATAATCACAAAATCCATTACTTATTCATTCAGCCCAAATCAAATGTCACGTTTCTCAAATATGGACATGCGTACATTAAGCCTCTATGTCACTAACGTCTGAAAGTGTTTCAGACTTCTTACATGTTTAGAGACCAAGTACTAGCAGGTTCCGAAGCATACAGGCAATATACGTGGGTGAGTCAGAAGGTCCCGAGAATGTGCCATTGAAATAATGCAATATTATTTCAGTATGTACAAAAACACCATTTTGCACAACATCAACCTTATTTTCAACGCAATTAGTCCACAGGGCCACAAGTATCAGATGCAAAATGACCAGCACAGTAAAAACAAAAATTTAAAACAAAAAAAAAAAACCTTCCGGATACTGACTCACATATGTATATAGCCCAGATTATTATTCTGTTAGAGTGGTTACTGTATTTAACATGACAGATATTACACGGCACATTAACTACATGCAAAAAAAAAAACTCTACTTAAAAGACAGCCATTAGCTCAGCTGATCAAGGAACTTTTTAAAACAACATGATTAGACGCTTCCAAAAAATATTATAATTTTTATTTCACTACAAACAAAGCCTCTGGTTACTGACATATTGCGTCTGTCCACACGTTCATGTAGTTTAATAGTCACCTTTACTATTCCTTTCACAGCAAAACAAAAACAAAACAGAGCACAAAAACAAAAATAAACAAAAGCAAAAAAGACAGAAGAACAAAACGAAAAATAAACTAAACAAAATAATTATACAGCATGACATAAAATGGTGAAGCCATTGTTCGAACTTACAAAAAATAATATTCGGCGTTACTTCTCGGCTACCTAACGTCTCCGTAAAATAGTGCAATAGGCACTGTACACGGGGGGGGGGGGGGGTTTTACTAATGGGTGTTTCCACCTTTTGTTTCGGGGTTGGTTGCCTTTCGGGTGCAAATTTTTTTCTT